>OJOJ01000194.1_pt1 | contig 19250 bp, 16 predicted proteins | sample 1598041 | NCBI WGS metagenome assembly OJOJ01 (sample SAMN01915218, study PRJEB22387) | human gut metagenome | isolation source: stool | host: Homo sapiens | place: USA
CGCGGATGTCGTGCGTCAGATCGTGACCTATACGAGAGTGAATTACACGGCGAATAGAGTGGTTTTGATGCCAACTCCGCCATGGGATGCAAAAGAGAGCAACGCGTTCCAAAGTTCCAGAAGCGGCGGCGCAAGGCGTGCCTCGATGGTCACATTGCCTTGAAAGGCTGGAATGCGCGTTTCTTTCAACAGATAACGTGTGGTATGGAGATTATAATCCACAATATGAAGCCCTTGCTGTAAAGCCTGCAGTGCATCAGAATCGATAAGGGCATATTCTGGAAAGGCAGCGTTCCAATGCGCAATCAGACTTTGCAAAAGCAGAGTTTCCTGCGGGAAAATAGTATAGCGGCCGGACTGCTTAAAGGCGCAAGGCGACAGAAAAGCAATTTTGGCACGGGTTTCGCTGCGGGAGCGCCCAGAACGGATCAGCTCTTCAGCGGAGATTGCCGGAAAGGTGCGGACCTCTGAAACCGGGAGTGTCAATTCATGCAGAGGGATTTCCTTTGCAGATTCCAAAACGGGAAAAACTACCTGTCGAGCAGCGTCATTTAGCAGGTTGACCGTCCAGATCAAAGACTGTTTTTCCGGCGAAAAACATAGAAAATGCGCAATGGGGTGTTCCCCTTGCAGATGCATCTGCTCTCCAAATTCAGAAGAAATCTGTGACATCAGCCAGCCATACAGACGATAGGACCACGACTGGGGAATCCGCACGTCATTGGGCGGAGATAAAACCAGTTGAATCTGCTGGATCATAAGATACTCACCCCGCAATATCCATAGGGATAAAGCCGACCACGAAAGCGAGCATATTTCATGGTGTGCGGGGAAATGCCATTTTCGGCATCACGCTCATGCTTGTGGTTGTGGAACATTTGTTTCATTTGTTCTGCCGTCCAGCGCAGTCCCTCTTCTTCACCCAGATAGGGGTACGCCAGCGACTTAGCAAAGAACCCGGAGCCGCCGCCCAGGATCAGGTGTGGCTGCTGCGGCAGGTTGACTGCACCGCTCGGCGGGGTGAAGTGCCTGCTATACGTCTGCTCGTAGTAAGTATCAAACTGCTGAATGGCCTCCAGAAGGGACTCCTTGGTAATGCGCCCCTTCAGCACCGATTGATCCAGCGTCAGCTTGAAGCGGACCTTAGTGCCGGACGCTGCGCATTCCCGACACAGAGGGATGCCGCGATTACTGCCCTTCGCAAAGGAACCGTTCACAAGTGCATCAAATTTTCCGACAAGGACCATCTGCGCATCCGGGATGGGGGCACTGTCGGAGACCTGAATGCCACGGAAAATGCTGTTAACGGCGTCCGAAGCGATGCTTTCATCTTTCAGAGTGCGCAGATGCAGCTGGTTGACATATTTCTCTTCCGGAAAGGCGGCTCGGCGGTTTTGTGCAAGGCTGTGTCCGGTGCAGCGGTCAGCCAATACCGCACTCAGCAGCCATGCAGTACGCAGCGCACCCTTGATGCTGCTGCCGGGAATGTAGGCATGGCCCTGCGCATCACGCTGGAAAGCATGGATCTCTTTCAACGAGTGCTCAGCATCCAGCGCATCTCCCACCTCGATCTGATAGCGCGTCAGCGTTTTCAGCTCCGCATCGGAAATGCCGCAGTCCTTAGTCAGAAATGCCCAGAGATTGGACTGCTCGCTAAGCATAAACTGTCCGTACTTGTCCACCAGATCGTGCTCGACCAGAAAACTGAAAAATTTTTGCTCGTCCAGAAAGGAGACTTTGCCATTGCGGGTATTGTACATGTATTCTTTTTTGGTATAGCTGCTGCCGTTGCCAACAAACAGAGGTGCCCATACATTCAGAGTAAGGTCAAAGATCTGAAGATGATCCTGCTGAATCATAATGTCACCCCCATAAAGATTGGCTTGGAATAGCGGTATACCGGATGCACATCCGACAAACCAACATCATACAAAGCACCCTGATAACGATTTTGCAGGACAGATCCTGCCGAAAGGGCATACTGCGTTTTTTTCTTCAGTGGAGTTTCCACACGATCGGATGCCATAAATCCGCTGCGGCGTACGAGCTGGAAAGAGGCGTCTTTCAGCGCGCTGTCCAGTTCATCTGTCTGCGGCAGGCTGGTGGTCAGCAGCAGATAAGGAGCATGCTCGGCAGAAAGAGCGTGATACATCCACTCCGTCTGCTCGTCAAAAGGTTCATTCAGATAAATCTTGTCGACAACATGGAACTTTCCATAACCAGAGCTGACTTTGCCGCCGATGCCGGTAGCGCCCAGCCAATCCAGCAGATACTCCAGATCTTCATCCTGACCATCTTCGGTAAATCCGCAGATGAAATACAGGCCGCAGTCCGGCGCAAAACGGAACAGTCCAACCTGATACGGCATGGTATCCCCCTGCATGGGAACGGCTGCCTTGGTCTGCTCATAGTGGGAGCCAAAGCTTTCTGGTTGCTCGTCAGGGGTAAAATGACCTTCATGCAGGCTTCTGGCGTAGCGGTCAAATTCCAACACTGGGATCCAGGCTAGCTTTTTTACCTTTTTACGCAGGGTGGTTTCCACTTCCTCAGTGGATTCCGATGCGGCAATGGGCTTTGGCAGGTAGAAGGTTTCACCGTACCAGGGCATTGTATCGCTGAGCAGGAATTTTCCCTGCCGGACCTGCGCACAAAGCTGTTCCAAGGCTTCCTCTCCGTGCTGGACGAGGGTCTCATGGCAGAGGGCAGAAAACAGGGTATCTGCCCGCAGGGTCTCTTCGGAGGTATAAAGCGACAATGCAGAGTCGGCTCCTCCGAAATGAACAGCTGTGTCAAACTGCAGCTTAAACAGAAAATAGTTCATAACTATCCACCTCATCAAAGAGGGATTTCAGGTGGCTGAGATCCACCTGCGCGCCATAGCCTTCCAGCGCAAAGTTTTTCAGGCTGACACGGCCGCTGCCGCGGGAACCATGGCCGCCCAGATAATCCATCTGCAGCAGCTTCATACCTTTGGCCAGAAGAGAAAGATCTTCCTCGACCTGTGCCGGGTCGGTCACATCGTAAACGATGCTGACACCGAACTTTGCACCGGCGATCACACGTTCGATCTGGCGAGGATTGGCCACAGAGTTGGCACGGGAAATTGCGTTCTCGGTCTTGACCTCGGTCACACCCACATTGGAAAGCTCTTTTGCATTGGACAAAAAGGCATCCGCAAACTGCAGGCGGGAACGGCGCACCGGCTCCGAGGAACCGAACAGGCGCAGAATGCGCTCGTCGTCCTTGTCGAAAACAGGCATGTGTTCGATATCTTGACAGGTGCTGCGGGCCAGCAGGGTGCGCAGTTTGCCTTTCAGACTGCTGCCGGGTACGATGGGATAACCGGTATAGGGGTCACGCACCACCGGGCTGTCCACAGCACCAATGGCAGAAAAGGCAGAGGAACCGCCGATGTGCATACCGGTGCGCACTTCCAGATCGCACCGGATCAGAATTTTTCCATACATATAATTACCCCTCCTTGCCGCCAAAGTAGCGGTGGAAAGCGACCAGCGCTTCCATGTAGTGTGCAAAGCGGATCAGGTCCGCACGGTCGGTGGAAATGCCCTTGAGGTATTCCAGCAGGTTCGTCTGTGCCACAAAGCTTTTTACGGTGTCATCACGGCCGCACTCATAAGCCACCCGGACCCGCATCAGGTTGAGCTTCACGATGCTTTCGGGCAGAAGTTTTTCATCGGTGCGGATGTTTTCCGTATTAAAGATATCAGTCACGAGGCTCAACAGGTTGCGAATTTTGCTGGTGGTCACGGTCTTGCCACCGCTCATGAGGCTGCGCATAATACGCTCGGCTTCGTCTACATAATCTTCCGGCACCTTTTTCGGCGTGATCTCCGGCGGCAGCTCTTTTTGCTGCCCATAGCTGCTGCGGTTGTTATAGCTGCCGGAACTGCTGCGGTTTCCGTTGTAGCTGTTGCTATATCCGCTCCGGTTGTTGTTATAGCCACCGCCGCCATAGCTGCGGCCATTATCATTCCATCCTGCCATCTGTGTCGCCACCCTTTCTGTTCTGATAGACATAAATATAAATTGCGGTGATGAGCTGGTGACGCTGTACGGCATCCAATGCCCAATCCATCATGTTGTGAGAGAATTGCTCGTAAAGCTTATAATCTGGTGCATTCTTTTTTGGGGAAAGCCGCGCCAGCAGGTAAGCATACCGTGCAAGGTTGATGCGGTCGTTTTCTGCTTCCCGCAGCAGTGCCAGCAGGTTGTAGAGCATGGCGTTTCCATGCTCGGCGTTATCCTTGCCGAAGAAGCTTTGCAGGCAGCCGACCTTTTCGGTCAGGACCTTTGTACGGAATACATCCCACGCATAGAGATGTCCCTGCTCCGGCTGCACCAGCAGATTGCCTTTTGCATCCCGGACTGCTTTGCGCTCCGGCGTAAACAGCGCCACAGCATTCTTGCCGGGCAGATGCTTGGCCGATTCCTCCAGCCCGGCAGTTTCTTCGGCGGAAAGCCGGATGGGGTAATGGTCATCAAAGATGCCGATGCCTGCGCTGAGGGTCAGTGCTCCGCAGGAAAATGCAGCGAAATTACGCTGAATGCGCTGTGCTGCTTCCAGAACGTCGTTCCACGCGCCCACAAGGAATACATCATCGCCACCGGCGTAGACGATGCTCACTTGCAGCCCTTCGAGAATGCCGTTGATGTAGCACTTGAAAAACAGCGACATCTGCCGGGAGAACGCCGAGGTGCGGGACAGGGTAACATAGTGCATCCGTTTGACCGGGTCTTTCTCGTTCTCCTGCTCGAAACCGGAGATAAAGGCGTGGCCGAGGTTGTCCACATCCATGCGGCAAACTGCAATGCGGCGCACGCCCTCGGACTGCCCGGCCAGTTCTTCCATGCTGTTGCTGGCGGCGTAATCGCCAACATACAGGTTGGTGCTGTAGGTAAGACCAGTGGACGGTGTGTTTTTTGTGTATACACGCGCGACCGGCTCGCCAGAAGCCAGCCGTTTGCGGGCAGAGAGCGGATCCGTCAGGGACAGATATTCGCTGCCGCCGTCCAGTGCAGGCAGCGTGCAGTCATCGGCGGCCGAGGGCTGACGGCTTACTACCAGAACGCGCGTGTTCTGGATCTTAATGGAAAGATCTACGAACAGTTTGCACCAAGGGCAGAGATCATCCTTCAGGTTGGCACTGGTGCCGCACACCTTGCATTCCCGGCCATCCGGGTAAGCGGCGGTACTGTTCAGCTGCCGCAGATCCTCTGCGGTATAGCGGTGGAACTTGTGCTGCTCCAGCAGACGGTTCACCCGGCGGAACAGCTCTTTGTAGGGGCTTTTTTCAGCCGGGGTATTGGTCAGGTCGTTGCCGGAGCAGGGCGTCCATGCGTTGGCCAGAAACAGCTGGGTGCCGAACTGCTGCTGCAGCCAGCGGTTGAACTGCCGGTTCCACCGGGTCAGGGTATCGGCCACGGCGGCAGTGTTGGGCAGCAGCACATAGCAGTGCCCGCCGCCGCTGTAGATCAGGTTGGCGCGGGACACGCCGCACCCGGCCAGAAGCTCGTCCAGATAGTGCTCCATGAGCAGCTCCAGAAAGAACGACCGGCTGCGCAGGGAGCGCAGGGCGTTTTCGGTATGGACGGTATAAAGGAACTTCTGAATGTGGGAAAAATCGGCGGTGTAAAGCAGAAAAACGTCCTTCTGGCAAAAATCCTTCTCCTGCTCAAAAAGCGCCTTGCGCAGGTCGGTGATGTTGTTTGCCTGCACATATTCGCTGATGCACGCCGCAATGGCTGCGGTGGTCTTGGCGTGGTCAAACAGGGAAACATCCGGGCTTTCGCCGGTAAAGGTGCTGGACGGAAAACAGCTGAACTGCGTTTCCAGCAGACCCAGCAGCGAGTTGATCCACTCCGGCTGCGGCTGCAGATCCGGCAGGCACTCGCTCAGCTTGCGCACGGCATCTGCATAAACGGAAGCGGAAAGCGGCTGCTGCTGCCGTGGCAGCTTCAGGCTGCCGTCCTGCGGCTGCGCAGGCATCATCCAGCCGGGGTGTGCACCGTTCAGGTGGGTGAACACCGAGTCCAGCGGAAGATCCCGCCGGAAGGAACTGCTTTCGCCTTCGACCTCCCGGCGGTCTGCGGCGGCAGAAAGATCATCTGCCAGATAAACGATATAGGCCGGGGAATCGGCTGGCAGAGCCTTTGCTGCACCGCGCAGCGCGGCGGCGTGGTGGTAGCGCACACAGTCCAGCGCCGGTGCCCAGCCTGCACCGGGCAAAACGCCGTGCAAAAACTGGTAGCCCTGTTCACTGTGGCTGCCGCGCTGCCCACCGGCACGGTACACCGCTTTGCCGGTGTCGTGCAGCAGCCCGCCACAGGTGGAATGCAGGGTGAGAATGTTCAAAATACCATCTCCTTTACAGATTGTGGAACAATTGCACAATAAACGGAAAGCGCATTTGTTGATTTTGTAAGAGATGCTTGGAATTGGCTTTATTATAGCACATTTTTGTCGCCATGCAAAAGCCGCAGCAGAGAAAATATCACAGCAGCTGCAATCGTTCCGTTCATAGAGGAACAGCCCACGGAAAGCAAAGAGTTAAGATTTGCAAAAGAAAAACTCCGCATCTTTTGATGCGGAGTTTTTTGTCCCCTTGCGGGGATAAGTTGAAATCTGGTACAAGGACTTTGATGGCATGGCAAAGAAGTTTTCGCCCCCTTACGGGGATGGTACAAGCAAAAGAAATGAAGAATCTTGCGAGATCCAGTTTTCGCCCCCTTACGGGGATGGTACGTGGACGCGCAGTACACGCTTTTCCTACTATGAGTTTTCGCCCCCTTACGGGGATGGTACTTACGCTTTCCAAGGTTGCCTCATCCAGACCTGGTTTTCGCCCCCTTACGGGGATGGTACACTAAATATATCACAGAATATCGTAAAACGGAAGAGCTGAATGCCTGAAAAATATTCACTTTATTGAAATAAAGTGAATCCGCACGAAAAGGACAACGATAAATCCTGAATCATAATTGTGCCGTGGAGGATAGAAAGAAAACCCTCTTTCAGGGCGAGCCATAGCGGCGGAAGCCTGCAAAGGCGAAGATGCTGCGCTTCAGGGTGCTGCCGTCCGAGTAGGTGGTCTCCTGACTCTTGCGGCGGGAGCAGGCGGCCAGCGTGGGGATGCCCGCGGCTTCCAGACGCTGGACTACCCGGTACACAAAGGTGCACTCGCCCTGACAGAGCACGGCGTCCGGGTCAAGGTGCAGGATGTGGTCTGCATATACCGTGGCAAGGGAGTCCAGCACGGCCTCGTTGGTGGCGGGGTCGATGGCAGGGAAGGCAAGGTCGATCACCTTGCCGTAGACCTGCGCCGCAGCTTTTTGCTCGGCACTCCACTGAGTGGACGGATGATTGGTAAAGTTGATGAACATAGGGCATTCCTCCTTGACATTGCAAAGAGAAAAAGCCCATGGAATGCGGATAGTTAAGCAAGAAATTTGAAATTACTTTTCTTGCTTTGGTTTGCCCCCTTACGGGGATTGTACCAAGAATAAAGCAAAGGTTCTCGATGGCGTTGAGTTTTCGCTCCCTTACGGGGATGGTACGTTAGAAGCAATGAATGACGCTGTAAAGGCTGAGTTTTCGCCCCCTTACGGGGATGGTACGGGTGCTTCTTGTTGCGATTCTTGGCGCTCTTTGTTTTCGCCCCCTTACGGGGATGGTACTCAGAGAAAAGAAAATCCTCTGCGGCGATAGCTAGTTTTCGCCCCCTTACGGGGATGGTACCGATGAAGCCTTCGGCTACCAGGAGGCCTGGGCGTTTTCGCCCCCTTACGGGGATTGTAACCTAAATATATCACAAAACACCGCAAAACTGAAGAGCCGGATGGCTAGAAAATACTCACTTTATTACAATGATGTGCTTTTGCGCTGAAAAGAACAGACACAAATTCGTTTAGCCTGCCTTGTGCGCGGGGCAGTTTCATGATATGATGCAGATAATGGATCTTATAAAAAGGAGTGTTGCCCTGTGCTGAAGACTTATATCACCACCGTGCCTTTGCAGGGAAAGCTGGACCCCATGTTCTATCAGCGGGACCATGTAGCCCCGCCAGTGGCTACCTGTTTTCCCATCGTGCAGGTGATGCGGGATACCCTTGAACCCGGGGACACGGTGCAGCTGCTGGCCATCCGGCAGGAAAATGCCGATACCGCCCGCAATTATCAGCGCCTGCTGGAAGAGCTGGCGCAGCTGGGCATTGCAGAAGATCAGGTGCACCAGCTCCACCTGCCCGAGGATCAGCGCCCGGAAACGCTGATCGGCCTGTGCCGAGATCTGGTGGATGCCCTGCCGCAGGTCACGCGGGTGTATGCCTGCATCACCTACGGCTCCAAGAGCATCCCGGTGGTCACGCTGACGGCATTGACTTGTGCCGAAGCTACCCATACGGAGCTGGAAGTAGGCGGTGTGTATTATGGTGAGGTCAAGCGGGAAAACGGGCAGGTGCTCAGCGCGCGGCTTTACGATATGGCGGCACTGTATCAGCTTTCCGGGCTGGTAGGTACCATGCGCGACAGCAAGACCGCCGAACAAGTGTTCCATCAGCTGATCTGGATGAACGAGCACCGGGAGGACTGAGCAGCGATGAATGATGTGAAAACATGGGCGGACATTGATGCTTCGCCGCTGCTGCAGCTGCCGCCGGAACAGCGCAAAAAACTGCACGATGCCAATGATGAGCGGTTCCGCACGTTCTGGGCGGAATGCTTTCTGACAACACAGGCTCCCGGAAGGGGAGAGGAGGCATGGAACAGCGCGGATTTCTGTGATGCGTTTCTGGATGCGTTTGATCTTTGGAAACCGAAACCCGGGCAGACCTTCAGTATGTATCTGCGCACCGCTGTCCGTCATGCACAGGCACACGACCAGCAGCAGGAAGAAATGGCAGTGACAGGTTTCGGCCGCGAAACGAACCGCAAGATCAAAAAAGCGCTGGAGTACGTGGAAAAGAACGGAATTACAGAGAGTATGCTCTGTCGTGACCCGGAAAAAGAACAGGTGATCGCCGATATTGTCGGGGTCGGCGTAAAGACCCTGCGGGAAGCACTGCGCAATAAGCAGTCGGTGCTCAGTCTGGACGACACTGGCGGAGAGGATTCGGCGCTGGGTGACCGGGTGGCCTCCCAAGAAAAAAGCGTGGAAGAGCAGGTGGAGCAGAGCAGTGAAATGCTGGCATGGCTGCACCGCGGCATAGGGCTGATGAACCTGCAGCAGAAGGAAAAATACGGTAAGATATCTGGCCCGTTATGGAGCAGCGTGCTGATGGGCTTTCTGCGCAACAATGACGCGCTGGACCCGGCAGAGGATGCGCCCGCGCGGCTGGCAAACTGCGATGATCTGCGTCCGCTGGAACAGGACAACTGTCTGTGGGATATCCTGTTGCTGCACCGCTATGTGGAGTTTACAGTTCAGCCGCCCTATACACCCAAGGCGCTGGAATGCGCTGCCGTCCATATGCTGCTGGAGCCGGGGCGTAACCCGGCGCAGGATAAGACCGTGGCAGAGTTTCTCGGCGTGAGCAAAGCGGCTGTATCGCAGCGGCGCAAAACATGGCAGCAGAGACTGATGCAGATGCAGGCGGAACAGGAGGAGGTATAAGATGGAACGCAGTGTATTGCTTTTATATATGAGCCCCTTCGGCAAAAATCCGAACATTCATACCCAGACCAATGAAGCGGCGGTTTTGGAGCTGAAAAAGCACAAGGAAGGGCCGGATTGTATTCTGGCACTGTGCAGTGAGCTGGTGCGCACCAGCCCTACCGTGCATCTGCCGGACGGGAAAACCTGCACCACCGTGGAGTATTTCCGGGATGTATTCCTGCCTTCGGTGGGCATTCCGGCAGAGCGGCTTGTGGTGATCCCGGTACCGGACAGCATGGACGACAAGGCACAGTTCCGGGCTGTCTCTCTGCTGCTGGGAAAAATTGAAGCGGAAGATACCCTCTCCATTGATCTTTCCGGCGGCATGCGGGACACGGCGATGCTTCTGGTAACAGCAGCTCGCTGTATGCGTGACCTGCGCGGTGTGGAAACTCGCAGGGTGATCTATTCCGAACTGCTTCCAGATGGTACTTCCCGCATCCATGACAGCAGTCAGCTGTACAGCCTGTTTGACCTCATCACGGCGATGGACGAGTTCTTTTCCACAGGTACTGCACAGAAGCTGAAAGGCTACCTGTGGAGCGAGGGCGAAAGCGACCCGGCTCTGCACACTCTGCTGGCCCGCATCAACCAGTTCTCGGATGATCTGGCGCTGTGCCGGGTACAGGCGCTGAGTGAAGACCTGAGCCAGATCGCACAGGCACTGCAGGCGCCGCCCAAGGAGAGCAAAAATCTGACCAGCCTGTTCTTCCACCTGCTGAATGACCGCTTCCGCACAGAATTTGAAGGTCTGCTGGCTTCCCCCAAAAACAATCTTCCTGCGCTGGTAAGCTGGTGCGCAGAACACGGCATGTACCAGCAGGCACTGACATTGCTGTGCGAGCAGATGCCGGCCTATGTCTGCCGTCATCTTTTTGTGCAGCCCACGGAAACCGGCTGGGCATATCTGGCAGAACAGAATCAGAATAAGGGCAAGGCATGGGTATATCCGCTGTTCCACTTCCATTTCTGCCGCCTGACTTTGATGCAAAAGGAGTATCCCTATACAACGGATCTGCGCCTGACCCACAGCAAGGATGATGCAGATGGCAATATGTTGTTTGGCGTGGCAAATTCCAAAGAAATGCATGCCTATATGGATACGATCCTCGCTTCCGGTCAGCTGGTGATCGACCCGGAGGTCCGGTGGCAGATCGAGGACGCGGCACTGTTCTACCAGCGTGTGATGCAGTACCGCAACCAAATCAACCATGCCAGTGATACGGCTTTTGGTCTGCAAAGCGACCGTATTCTTCCGTTGGACACAGCCCACATCGAACAGACCCTGCAGGATGTGGCCGATTATCTGCAGGAGATCCGCCCCATGAAGCCGGATGTTCCGAAAGGCGTCAAGGCGCTGCCTGTCACAAAGACGATTCCGGCAGGCGCAGTTCCCAACCTGTAAAATAGAATATAAGAAAAAGCAAAGCACCTCCGCTGCTGGCAAACGCCAGTGGCAGAGGTGCTTTTTTGCCCCCTTGCGGGGATAAGTTACAACATCCGGCTTCTAATGCTTATATTCGTGGAAAGCTGTTTCCGTCTCCTTGCGGGGATAAGTTACAATGGGAACAAGCTGGATGTGGCAGTGGATACGCACGAGTTTCCGTCCCCTTGCGGGGATAAATTGCAATGCTGTCGATACGTTCGCCCAGTTCGGCGAAGAGCTGTTTCCGTCCCCTTGCGGGGTGTAGTTTTACTATACCACACATTGAGTCAAAAGAAAAGAACTATACACCGGAGAAGCGCGGATGGAGCAGAAAAGATAAGGCATAAAGATCACCTCGATTCGGCAGAAGGGGCGTCAAAGCCCTGAATGGGCAGGCCGAGGAAGTATTCCTCGATGCGGTCCCAGAGCTGCTCGCTGGAAAAGCCGCTGGTAAACAGCCAGCTCATCAGCCGCACAGCATCGGTGTGGCGCTGGGCAATGCGCTCCAGCAGGTGGTTGCGATAAAAGCCGCGGTCAGCCAGTTCCAGGGTCTGGGTCTGGTTGATATAGAGGTACAGGCGGCTGTTGGAGCCGCCCAGCAGGGCAAAGTGGAGCAGGTCCAGCTCCTCCAGCACGCCCAGAGCCGGGGTTAGACGCTCGCTGCTCTGTGCGGAATCGTTCACCGGTAGATAGCGGCAGGTCTCGCCGCTGTGCAGAACAGCAAAGCTCTGCTCCAGCCAGTGGAAAAACTCGCTGATGAACGGGTCCACGACACTGTACTCTGCGCCTTCCTGCGTGGTGCCGCGGCGCAGCACACGGGTGCGCTGCAGGCGGGGCGAATGCTGCTGCCAGGACTGCACAGCCGCCAGCACTACGCGCACTGCACTGGTGGCACGGGTGCTGCTCAGGCCTGTGGCCTGCACCAGCCGGGCGGCGGCATTCCGATCGTAGAGATACTGGCCGCTGCGGGCAGCCTCGAAGAAGATCTCCTTCAGGGCGCGCAGCAGAACGGAAAAACGGGCATCCGCATTGGCGTGCCACTCCAGCGTCAGCTGCATGGCGGGGGTCAGGCGCAGCTGGGCATTCAGCGGCAGCTTGTCGCTGTGGGTGTATAGCAGGTACTTGAACTGCGGGAAGGAAAAATCGTTCTGCCAGCGGCTGCTCCACAGGCGGGCAAGGTCTACGTCGTAGACTCCGGCGGCCTCATCCTGCAGGGTGGCAGCACCGGTACAGATGCAGTTGACTGCGGCAGCATCGGCGCTGCTGAGCAGAAAATACCCGTGGGTGAACAGAGGAGAGGGCCGCATGATGAAGGGCGCATAGCCGCGTGCTTCGCTGTCCTTCTGGATCAGCAGCATGGCGGTCTTGACCTTGGCCAGTGCGTCCTGCTGGTGCTCGCCGTTAGGGCTGGCAAAGATGTAGGCAAAGCTCTCGGCGTCCACCAGAAGCTCGTTGCGGTGCTTGGTGGCAGTGGCCGGCTGGCTGGCGCGGTGCTGGCGGTACAGCTGCAGCACCTTGCGCATCACCTGCACCAGCTGCCAGAGCTGAATGCTGGAAAGGCCGTGCAGGCGGTTGATATGCTTGAAGTCGTTGGCCATGTGCTCGTACACGGCACGGCCCTGAATCTCCGGGTCACGGGCGGCGCGGCCGATCTCCTGTGTGTAATCACACAGGTTGCCGGTGGGGGCAAAGTGCAGCACAAGGGCAATATCCGGGATGTCAATGCCCATGCCAAAGGCCTTGGTGGCCAGCATGACCCGGCGCTTGCCGCTGCGGAAATCCTCCAGATTCTCCGCTTTGGCTTCGCCGGAAAGCTGCGCGTGGTAGCGGGTCACGGCATTGCCCAGACGTTGTGCAAGGCAATGGGTGTAGAAGCGCTCCAGCAGACTGACGGTGGGAAAGTAGATCAGGGTCTTTTGCCCCTGCTCCAGCGCGGTGGTGATCTGCCCGGTCAGAGCCTGGAACTTGTCCAGCTCGTACTCCCGGCGGCCGGTCACGCGGGGAACCTCCCGGATGCACAGCTCGATGTTGCGGCGGCGCACGCAGCCCAGATAAACGATGGGGTCCGGCGACATGTGCAGGCTGCGCAGGGTCTCGCGGTACATGTCCTCCTCGCCGCCATAGGTGGCCGTGGCCGTAAAGGTGGCGGTGACAAAGGCATGCTGGTGCGGACCGTTCAGCTGCTGTTTCCGCAGCTTGTTCACGTAGTCACCCAGAAACCAGTAGTCCGGGCGGAACTGCTTGCCCCAAGTGGTCACAATATGGGCCTCGTCCACGATCAGCAGGCCGATGGCACGGTCGCCGATCAGGTCGGAGATATCGCTGCGGCTCAGCAGAGACTCCGGCGAAAGATACAGGATGTCGCAGCGGCCTTCCTGCACCTCCTGCGCAATGGTCTTTTTGACCATGGGCGGGATGTCGGAGTTGATGGTGCGGGCCTTGGCGTAGCGGTGCTTCTCCATGCCCTGTACCTGATCGTTCATCAGGCCGATCAGCGGCGAGATCACCAGCGTGACCATCCCGTACTTCTCGGCAAGGTCGATCGCCGGGATCTGGAACATCACGCTCTTGCCCGCACCGGTAGATGCGGTAACGAACAGGTCGCGGTAAGTCTGCCCCGCGCGGCAAAGCTCTGCCTGCTGGATGAGGTCATCGATGATGTCCTCCTGGGTGATGGTGCGCAGCTTCTTCTCGCCGCGATGCAGAGCGTCCAGGTCGTAGACATCCAGCGGGAGAAAGTCCGGGTAACCCCAGTGCTGCTGCAGAAGGGTGCGTACCTCCGGGCAGACGGGGCGCTCCGGCTGCATCGTCTGCGCATGCGCTCTGGAAAGCTGACCGGGAAAAGCGCCAGCCAGCGCCGCAAGGCTGGCGGCAAGACCAGCCTCATCGCCGATGAAGCTGTCGGCTGAAACGCAGAGCGTTTTGCCGCGACGCAGCTGTTGCACAAGGCAGAAATAATCGGCTTCTCCGGTAAGCGCAAAGGCAGAGCTGCTGGCGGTAGTTTCGGGAACCATATGCGGTGCTGCACCAAGCGATACGCGCTCGACCTGTGGGTACTGACGCAGCAGAGCGTCCAAAGGAATGCAGCAGGCAATGCCTTCCTCCGTATGCAGCAGGTTGGAGTAGACCCGCAGGCAGGGCTCAATGCCAGGCAGCGGAGCATCCTGCGGCGTTTCCGGGTCAAAGTGGCTCAGAAGGCCGGACTGCATCTCCGGCGTAAGCGTCACAGACACGGGCAGCAGCGTGCGGTAGCAGGTGTTCTGCACCAGAATGATGTGTGGGAACTCCTGCGCAAGGGTATCGGCGTGCAGGGCAAACTCCTCTGCGGTGATCACACAGGGGTTCTGCTGCAGCAGATTGCTCAGGTAGCGGGACAGGCGCTGCTGCAGCAAAGCATCCAGAGAAGGACGTGGAAGACCAGCGTCCTCCGGAGAAAAACCCCACAAGACAAACAGAGTATCCTCAGCAGCATGGGTGGAAAGATAAGAACGAAGCGATGTATTCATGGCAGAATCCTCCATCAGATCAAAAAATCAGGCGGCAAAAAGGGTGAATGAGGAGCGGCGCTTCAGCATCTCCCGCAGGTGGCGCTCGGCACGCACCTGAATCTGGCGGATACGTTCCCGTGTGACGCCCAGCTGCGCACTGATCTCGTCCAGTGTACGGCAGCGGTCATCCGGGATACCGTAGCGCAGCCGGAGCACAGTGGACTCGCGCTCGGGAAGCTGAGAAAGAAGCAACCGGACTTCCTGAACGGTCTCGTTCTCGCTCACAGTGTCCACAGGATCGGGGCTGACGTCATCCGCCAGAAGTTCCGCAAGCTCGGTGTCGTGGCTCTCGCCGACCATAAGATTCAGGCTGGTAACATTGAGGTAAACGAGCATGTCGCTCAGGTAGCGGCGCGCCTGCTCCACCGTGCAGGGGTGACCGCTGCTGGCTTCAGCCTCGGCAATGGTATGCCAGAGATCCGGACCATCTAGCTGCATGCAGGTGCTGCAGACGACACGCACACGGCAGAGCGTGTCAAAATAGTGTACCGGGATGCGTACCGTAAGGCCAGTGTTGATGGCTTCGCGCAGGATGGACTGGCGGATCCAGTAGGCGGCGTAGGTCAGGAAGCTGTAGCCCTGAAGCGCATCGAACCGCTGGATCGCAGTAAACAGTCCCAGAATGCCGTTCTGGAAGTTATCCTCCTCGGTCAGGCAGCTATGGGCGAGCAGCTGCGGAATTCTGCGGGCCATCAGGTGGACAAAACCGGCGGTCTTGCGCACGAGGATTTCCTTGGCGCTCTCATCACCCTGTTGTGCCAATACGCAGAGCTGCTCGTTGGTCATAGACCAAAGCTGCTTGGAGGTAAAGTCGCTGCGGCAGAAAGAAGCGGCCTTTCTGTTGCTGGGTATAGCGGCGCTGGTATCCACTAGGATGCCGAGCCCCGCCAGCTCGGCCAGCAGATGCTCCTGTTCCTGCTGAGAACAGGAACCAAACAGCGCATCAAAGCCTTGCGCAGACAGGTGATTGCCGTTCGTCAGCATCGGGCGTACACGATTCAAAACTGCATTATAATCCATGGTAAAACCCCGCTTTCACTTCCAACTGTAAGTGTCTTCGCTTAGTAGAAGCCCATGGATGCAGTAGAGTTAAGTCTTTTGAGAAAAAATTTATGGTTATTTTTTGGAAATGTCAGTCAAATAAAAAATCAATGAGTTCTCTTATAAAGGTATAGAATTAAGCAGCAAGGACAGAAAACCTTGCCAAAGAAACAAACTATACAGAGCTTTTTGCGTATGATATAATAAAATTATAAATCTTAATGGAGAATATCGTTTTAGGAGGCTACCATGGAGCCAATGAAAGCAACCAGTGTCAACAGCCGTGCGGAGGAGCTGTTTGTGCAGCTTTTCTGCGAGGCTTTTGGCCCGGAAAAGACCGAAAATCTGCAGGTCCAGTACCCCTGCGTGGACATATGGGCGGCATCGCTATATCGACTTTGCATTGGAATCACCTGAATCCAAAATTGCAATCGAGATTGACGGTGAGACCTACCACAACCCTAGCAAGGTGTCCGAAAACAAATACGCTGACGACCTCCTGAAGCAGAATAGCCTGATCTATGACAACTGGAAAGTATACCGTTGGATCTACAGCCAGTTGGAAAAGCAACCGGAAAAGGTCAAAGACGAGCTGATTACATTTCTGGGCACCAGCCCCATGTTCAAGGCGTTTGAAGCGGACCTGCCGGTTCAGATGGCGAGCTTCGGGATTACCAGCAGGAGGCTACCGAGAACCTGCAGAAAATGCGAGAGGACGGCAAGACCATTGCGCTGCTGTACCATGCAACCGGCGTAGGCAAAACCATCACGGCTGCAACGGACGCCAAGGCAGTGGGTGGGCGCACGCTGTTTCTGGTCAACGCCCTGAAGCTGGCATCTCAGGCAAAAGAGACCTTTGCTAAGGTCTGGCCGGAAGCGACTTTGGGAGAGTACACCGGAAGTCAGAAGGATATGACCCAGACGGTCATTTTGGCAACGGTGCAGAGTATCTCCAAGGATCTGGAAAAGTTCTCGCCTACGGATTTTGACTACCTGATCGTGGACGAATGTCACCATGCAGCAGCCAACACCTACCAGAAGATCTTCACCTACTTCCACCCGAAGTTTATTTTGGGTTTGACCGCTACCCCGGAACGCAGCGATGGCGAAGATATGCTGGAGCTGTTCCAGAACGTTGCCCACAAAATGGATCTCAAAACGGCTGTAGAGCGTGGCGTTCTGGTGCCGATTCGCTGCATCCGGGTCAAGACCAACATCGACCTGACCGATGTGCGGATCAACGGCATCAAATACAATTCGCAGGATCTGGAAAGCAAGCTGTTCATCCCGGAACGGAATCAGTTGATCGTTGATACCTATTTAAAGTATGTCAACGGCAAAAAGACAGTAATTTTCTGTGCCAGCGTAGACCATGCAGCCGAAATTTCAAAGTTGCTGCGGGATAGCGGCGTGAAGGCAGAAGCAGTTTCTGGGCGGGATCGTGTGGAGGTTCGGGAAAAGATTCTGAAGGACTATGAAACCGGCTCGACCAATGTTCTTTGTGCCTGTGACCTTCTGAACGAAGGCTGGGACAGCCCGCATACCACGGTGCTGTTCATGGCACGCCCGACTATGTCAAAAACGATTTATTTGCAGCAGCTTGGCCGTGGCACACGCCGCTGCCCGGGCAAAGAGGATCTGCTGGTGATTGACTTTGTGGACAACGCCAATATGTTCAATATGCCTTACAGCCTGCACCGGGTGCTGGACATTGCGAAATATCAGCCGATGGCGTATGTGCTGGCACCGGAGAACAAGCGCAAGCTGGATCAGGATATGCTGTTTCAGGGGGAAAAGCCGGAGGCGTGGCTGGATGTGCCAATCGATGTGTCCGACTATGAGATCATCGACCTCTTTAACTGGCAGAACAGCGTCAAGGATATGATCTCGCAGATCGAGTTCGTCCGGATGGTGGATGTACAGTCCGAGACGGTGGAACGCTACATCAAGGACGGAAAAGTCAAACCGGACCTTTCGATTCTCTTTGGTGATAAGCGGATGTTCCACTATTTCCGGGAGGAAAGCATCCGCAACATTGCGAAACAGTATGGCTGGGATCTCATTACGCCGCAGAATATGGCGGACAAGTTCATGAAATTTATCGAAACGATGGACATGAGCTATTCCTACAAGCCGGTGCTGCTCAAAGCAATCTATGAGTACATGGACAGCAGCGGCAGAGTTGCCCTGCCGGATGTGGTGGACTACTTCATCGACTTCTACGAGGACCGCAAGGCGCACGGGATGATCGCAGAGAAATCCACCAGCATTTATCAGAAGGGTGGCTATACCCGGAAAGATGTGGAGAAGAACATCCTCTCCAATCCCTTCAAGCGCTTTGAGGATATGCGATTCTTGATGCGCTGCAAGGACGTGGAGACTATCGAGGTAAACCCGATCATCTTCCGCAAGCTCACACGGGAAGATTAGCTACATATTGTGAATGTCTGCGATAAGAGCCTTGAAAAATACTATTTGCGGCTCAAAAAATGATGTGAACTCCGATAATTGACTGCGGATGACGTGCATGATGAAAATAGTGAGAAATATGATCCGGTGTAAAAAGTGCAGGGACGTTATTGAAAGCTGCTCTGTGCATGATTTCAAATTTTGTTCTTGCGGATCGTGTGCAGTCGATGGCGGGCATGAGTATCTCCGTAGGTGTGGAAACCCGGAAGACTGGGAAGAATTGTCTGAAACGCAAGGTGTAGATGATTGAAAATTAAGCTGAACACGATCTTTGAAGCAGAAGTTCAGCGGCAAGCAAAAAGCTCTTGGCCTCTATATTAAAGGCCAAGAGCTTTTTGCAAAGATGATGCTGTAAATAAGTAAAACAGTGAAAGCAATAAGAACAGGGGGTCAATTACTTTGCATTTTTTGCATGCGTTGCGCTAACCAGTGATTGAGAAGGCGTTAATGGAGCAAGCCATACTTTGCCAGTTCCCTTATAAACATTTACCAGGCCCTCACCGGATGCGGCAGAACCAAGCAAGGTTTTTCCGGAACGTTCAACCGTAAAGCTGAGACTGCCGGACCAGCAAATCGCAAAGCTGCCATCAACTTTTAAAACGTCGTCTTGAAGGTCGATTTCTACGATTTCCGAACGGGGAACATTACTTTCCAGTACACATACACCATTGCCAGCAAGCCGTAGATTGAAGAGTCCTTCATTTCCGAGTGCTGCAGAAGAAAGCGAGGAGCGTGCCTGAATCTCGTGCTTGACAGTGGATTCACAGGCCAGGAACATGCCGTCTTCCATTACAAGACCGCCTGTCCAGTCACTGACATTTTCGGTCAGAAGATATTTATAGGTGGGTTCGGTCACGAGCACACCCGTTCCGACGTACTCCGGCTTGATTGCGCTTTCTTTTGTGACGGAACTTTTTACCATTTTGCCTAAGAAGTCGCCAACACCCTTCAATCCGGTGGTTGCTTGCACGTTGCCAACAATGTACTGCATTGCGCCCGCTTGGAGAACAAGCCCAACTTTTCCGTTGAGATAGGATATCCCTTTGACGATGAATCTTGATGATTTAAAAAATGAACTGCTTGACTTAAAGAAAA
>OJOJ01000195.1_pt1 | contig 19190 bp, 10 predicted proteins | sample 1598041 | NCBI WGS metagenome assembly OJOJ01 (sample SAMN01915218, study PRJEB22387) | human gut metagenome | isolation source: stool | host: Homo sapiens | place: USA
TATCCTGCATCACGAAGAAGGTGTTGACCTTGTTCCGGCAAACCTTGAGCTTTCAGCAATGGAATTTAACCTTGTAAACGCAATGAGCAGAGAAACTACACTCAAGAATTATCTGAGTCAAGTGAAGAACAGATATGATTATGTAATTATAGACTGTATGCCTTCACTTGGTATGGTTACGCTCAATGCTTTATCGGCGGCAGACAGTGTTATCATTCCGGTTCAGGCTCAGTATTTGCCTGCAAAGGGTATGACACAGCTTGTGCAGACCATTTCAAAAGTAAAGAAGTATATCAATCCGGATATTAAGATAGACGGTATGCTGCTTACTTTGGTGGATAGCCGAACAAACCTTGCAAAGAGTACGGTGGAAGCACTCAGGGCAAACTTCGGTAATCAGATAAGGATGTATCGAACACAAATCCCGATTGCCGTAAAAGCCGCTGAAACTTCTTCCAAAGGCAAGAGCATTTATGCTTATGAGCCAAACAGCACAGTGTCTAAGGCATACGCTGAATTTACAAAGGAGGTGTTAGCCGATGGCAGGAAGAAAGAGCGACTTCACTCTCACGAAGCTCGATGATTTATTTACCACGCAGGCACAGCGAGATGAAGAACAGCTTTCAAAAATCCGAGATATTCCATTGGAGCTGATTGATGATTTTCCCGACCACCCGTTTAAGGTCAGGGACGATGAAGATATGATGCAGCTTGTGGAGAGTGTTAAGGAAAGAGGGGTTATTACTCCGGCAACGGTAAGGCAGAAAGAGGACGGCAGATATGAACTTGTTTCAGGACACAGACGAAAGCGAGCTTGTGAACTGGCAGGATTTGAAACCCTGAGAAGTGAGATTGTAGACCTGAACAGAGATGAAGCGACCATTTTAATGGTAGAGAGTAATTTTCAGAGGTCAGAGATATTGCCAAGTGAAAAAGCCTTTGCCTATAAAATGCGTTTGGAAGCAATGAAAAGGCAAGCAGGCAGACCGAGCAAAGAAAATGCATCCCCAGTGGGGATTGATTTACGAGGAAAGCAAAGTCTTGATTTAATGAGCGAGGAATGTGGCGACAGTAGAAATCAGATACACCGTTATGTCCGCCTGACAAACCTTGTTCCCGAGCTGCTTGAATTTGTTGATGAGGGGCGTATTAAAATGCGTCCTGCCGTAGAACTTTCTTACCTTGATGAAGATTGCCAGCGTGATGTGGTTGACGAAATCGACCTGAATGACGCAACCCCGTCACACGACCAGACAATCCGTATGCGAAAGTTATTCAACGAGGGCAACCTTACAACCGAAGCAATCCACGCTGTTATGTCTGAGGAAAAGCCGAACCAAAAGGAGAAAATTGTGTTGAGGGGCGACAGAGTAAGACAGTTTATCCCGAAAAACATTCCCGTCAGTCAGACGGAGGATTTTGTCTGCAAAGCATTGGAGCATTACAACAAGTTCTTGCGTAATCGTGCAGAGCGTGACAGCAGATAGCCTGTTTTACAGTTCCCCTTTCTCACACTCTAACCCCTTAGTTATACTTTTACCTACCGAAAATGATATATACTATCTCACTTGAATATAACTATCTCAAAGTATATGTCTATCTCTAAGGGGGAATCGCACAGTATGAACGGACTGGAGGTGTATGGTAAAATGAAAAATTAACGAAAAATCCGCATTTGTTTTTCGGCAGGTAAATTCTGCCGTAAGAAAAAATCCACAAAGGCACATCGTAGCGATACGGTGTGTTTTCAATTTTTACAGGAGGAAACGCAATGATAAAGTCAAAATTCAAAAGAGTCACATCGCTTTTCTTGGCGACCCTTATGTGTGTGACCACTTTTGCAGGCATTGGCTCGACAACAGCATATGCTGCTTCGGGAGAAAAAGCCGATGTTTATATGGTCGATTTCCCTCGTGATGGCGATGCTAATTACGATGGGGTATGGGGACATAGCAATTTGACCTTGAAAAATGGTTGGCATACCGGACGTTCCAATTTTACCAATCTTAAGGCTATTGGCTCATACTCAGGCAATGTTGCTTATTGTATTGAGCCGGGAATTTCGCTCAAGGTCGGTCAGACAATGAATAAGTATGACGAAAATTATTTTAATAACCTTGCAGCCAATGGGGTTATTTCCGGAGATGAAATCCGTCTTTTCGTTGGTCGTATTTTACAGTATGGCTATCGTGGGACAATCTCGACTTCTTGGAGGTCACAGAATGAAGCGGCAGCAAACAGCATTGCACAGGCTTATGCTACACAGCTTCTTATCTGGGAAACTGTTATCGGAGAGCGTGATGCGAACTTCAATCATGTAGCAGCCAGTGGTTGCAGCAATGTGAAAGATGTCATCAATGCAAAGCATCCGCTCCGCAATAAGATTTTTAGTTATTACAACAGTATGGTGCAGAGTGTACAGAACCATGCGACCATACCGAGTTTTTGTAATAAATCATCCGGTTCGGCAAAGACAATAAAACTTGAGTGGAACGGAAGCAAGTACGCAACTACTCTGACAGATTCCAATAATGTGCTGTCTAAGTATAATTTCAAGGCAAGTATCAGTGGAGTAAGTTTTTCAGTGAATGGTAACAAACTTACTGTTTCTATGGATACTGCACCGAGTAAGGAATTTACCATTACCGCAACGAAGAAAAATGCAGTCCGCAGAGGTGTGGTTGTATGGTCAGAGGGTAAACACGGTCAGAACTCCAGTGTGCAGGATGTTGTCAGCTATGCTCAGGAAGTAAGCGACAGTATCAACGGTTATGTGAAGATGAAAGTCAGCTATGGTTCTTGTCAGATTGTAAAGACCAGTGAGGACGGAAAAGTTGACGGTATTAACTTCACGATTACTGGAAACGGTATCAATCAAACAGTTACAACAGCCAATGGCGGTAAGTTCCAGATTGATAATCTTATGCCGGGTATCTATACCGTAACCGAGCAGGCATACGATAAGTACGAGCCGCAGGAAACACATAGAGTTACTGTTGTGGCAGGGCAGGTTGCAAAGGTCACTTTCAATAACAAATTGAAGCGTGGCGACCTTCAGGTAGTGAAGTCCTCAGAAGATAACCTTGTTGAAGGTGTGAAGTTCCATCTTTACGGTACTTCTCTTTCCGGTGATACTGTTGACCAGTATGCAGTTACAGACAATAACGGTGTGGCAACTTTTAAAGATGTGCTTATCAGTGGTTCTGAACCATATACCCTTGAAGAAGTAGACACGGCTATCCGTTATGTTGTGCCAAAAAATCAGACTGCACCAGTGAAGTGGAAAGAAGTAACCACAAGAAACTTCAACAATATTTTGAAGAAGTTTACTGTAACAGTAACAAAGAGCGACGCTGAGAAAGGCGAAGCACAGGGCAATGCCAAACTTTCGGGAGCAGTTTACGGTATCTATAAGGGCGAAACGCTTGTAGATAAGTATGTTACTGATGAAAACGGTCAGTTCACTACTAAAGAATATGTTTGTGATATCGATTGGACAATCCGAGAAATTACACCGTCAGAGGGATATTTGCTTGATAAGACTATCCATGAAGTGGGTGCAGACCCGAAACTTTATGAGGTGGAACACAATCTTACTTCCAATGATGTAACCGAGCAGGTAATCAAAGGTAACGTGGCTATCATTAAACACACTGATGATGGAGAAACAAAGATTGAAACTCCTGAAAAGGGTGCTTCCTTTGAGATTTATTTGAAATCTGCCGGAAGCTATGACGCAGCCAATAAAGACGAGAGAGATACCATTGTTTGCGATGAAAATGGCTTCGGTCAGACCAAAGATATGCCGTATGGTATTTATACCGTACACCAGACTTCCGGTTGGGAAGGCAGAGAGATGATGGATGATTTTGATGTGTTCATTTCACAGAACGCACAGACTTATCGTTATCTCATCAATAACCGTAACTTCGAGAGCTTTGTCAATGTAGTTAAGGTGGACGCAGAAAGCGGAAAGAGTATTCCGTATGCAGGAGCAGGATTTAAGATTTACGACCCGCATGGTAATCAGGTCAAAATGACCTTTACTTATCCGACACCGACCACGATTGATGTGTTCTATACCGACGCAAACGGTTCTCTTGTCACACCTGAGAAACTGGATTACGGCAAGGGGTATTCCATCGTAGAGGTACAAGCTCCATACGGATATGTGCTTGATGATACTCCGGTATATTTTGATATTACCGAAGAAAATTCCACAGAGGAAGGTGGCGTAACTGTTGTGAAAGTCAATAAGCCGAATATGGCACAGAAAGGTACTATCACGGTTGAAAAAACCGGAGAAGTATTTAGTGGTGTCAATGTAAGTGGTTCTGAGGACAGTGATGTTATTTATCAGCCTGTTTATGAAGTGACAGGACTTGAGGGAGCAGTTTATGAAGTCCGTGCTGCGGAAGATATTAGCACACCGGACGGTACGCTCCGCTGTTCAAAGGGCGAAGTGGTAGATACTATCACAACAAGCTCCGATGGATTTGTGAAGAGCAAAGAACTTTATCTCGGAAAATACGAGGTCAAGGAAATTACAGCACCTTACGGAATGGTAGTCAGTGGCGAAACCCATACGGTTGAGCTTACTTATGCAGGTCAGAATATCTCTGTTACCGAAACTTCCACATCATTCTATAACGAAAGACAGAAAGTGCAGGTAAGCCTTGTAAAAGCCATTGAAAAGGATAAGACATTTGGTATTGGCGACAACGGAGAAATCAAAAACATCAGCTTTGGTCTTTATGCCGCAGAAGATATTGTATCTGCAAGCGGTACAGTTATTCCGGCTGATGGACTGATTGAGATTGTCAGCGTAAATGAAAATGGAACTGCTGTTATGAAGTCAGACCTTCCGTTTGGCAAATACTATGTCAAGGAGATTGCAACCGATGAGCATTATGTTCTCTCTGATACGAAATATCCGGTTATGTTTGAATATGCAGGTCAGGATACCGCAACAGTTGAAATCAAAGTGAATGATGGAAAAGAAATCAAGAATGAACTTATCTATGGTTCTGTATCAGGTAAGAAGATTGACGAGAACGGAGAAGCACTTGAGGGTGCTGTTATCGGTATCTTCAAAGCCGAAGAAACAGAATTTACAAAGGATACTGCACTTATGACGACTACCTCTGCAAAAGACGGTAGTTTTTCTTTTGCAAAAGTTCCTTATGGCAAATGGATTGTAAGAGAAATCGAGCAGCCAAAGGGATTTGTTCTTGATGAAAAGGCGTATGAGGTCAATATCAGCAAAGCCGAGCAGGTAGTTGAAATTGAGATTGTCAATGAGTATGTTCACGGCAATATCAGACTCACGAAGGTGGACGCTGAATATCCAGATAACAAACTTACGGGTGCAACCTTTGAGGTATATAAGGACACCAATGAGAACGGAAAGATTGATGATGGCGATGAACTTATCGGAAATCTTGAAGAAACCGAAACCGGAATTTATGAGATGAAAGAGCTGCTTTACGGAAAATATATTGTTCGTGAAACCAAAGCACCGGAGGGCTTCCTGCTTGATAAAGGAGAATACTCTGTTTTCATTGAGAAAGACGAAACAACTTATTCCGTTGAGAATAAGGCAGGTGTTGGATTTATCAATGAAGCTATGCGTGGAACACTGAAAATCGTTAAGACATCTTCAGACGGTAAGGTTAAAGGTTTTGCGTTCAGAGTAACCGGAGCAAACGGTTATGATGTGACATTTGAAACAGATAAGAACGGCGAAATCGTGATTGAGGGACTTCGTATTGGCGAATATACCGTATCCGAAGTGGTAAACAATGCCTCTGCTGCATATATCACACCTGCCGACCAGAATGTTACTATCAAACTTGATGAAACAGCCGTTGTAAAAATGCACAATGAGTTGAGGGATACTCCGAAAACAGGAGATGATACCAATATGAAACTTTGGTATGTCCTTGCCGGACTTTCTGCTGTCGGTATCGCCGTAACTTCTGTTGTTGCACACAAAAAGAAGAAAAAGGAGGGTAACGAGTAATGGAAGCAAAGACAATTATCGCTATCGCATTAGTCGCCGTTATTGTCGGCGGCTTTATCTTTCTTCAGGTTAAAAACCGTAAGAAGTAAGTAACAAGCGAACATTAACCAGTCGGGGCAGAGCGTAAAAAACTCTGTCCCTTTAATTTTTGGAGGAACATTATGAAACAACAGAAAACGGTGGAGAGCCGAGTGCTTGAAATCTTAAAGGAATGCCCGATGTCGAGGTATGATGATATGCTTCTCATTCTGCATTATTACAATCGGTACGGATATATACCAGCCGGAAATCTTCCGCTTGAGGATATTGTATTTAATTACCGAGCATACGGACTTCCTTGTTTTGAAACCATACGCAGGGCAAGGCAGAGAGTACAGTCCCTTTTTCCTGAGTATTCACGTAATCCGCAGAAAGAAGAACAGAGCGGCAGTATTTCTATTGTAATCAACATTAGCTAAGGAGGTATTTTCGTGAAAGACAAAGCAACTTTTCAGAATAAGGTCAAGGTGCTGAATAAACTCTTTGACTCCGGTTGTGATACGGAGAAAAAGTTGCAGCAGCTTGATATGGAAGCAATCCTGAAAATCCCGAATATCACGATTCCTGATATGGGTGTGATTATGGAGCTTCAGAAGAATACAAAGTCCGGTAAACTCTTTTCGTATTTGGGCGGCGGTTCTGATGAAGCAACAAAAATGAGAGGTAAGGAAAATGAAGCAACAGGAGAATAGAGCAGAGCCGCAGGAAAAGCAAATTCGATTTATAGACAGTCATTACAATTTGAAATTCTATATTCCCGATGGAGGGAAAATCAGGATTACTTTTCGTGATGGACACACAGCAGACAAAGTATGCAAGTATATTGATGACTACCATTTGTATGTCGGAAATTGCTGCTATCATATATGCGAGTTTGCTGAAAAAATGGAGCTTAGTGGAAGTAAAGTTGAACCTGTCAATCAATCCGAACCGTCAAAAAACAAGACCAGAAACAGAGAAAAACAGCGATAAGGAGGTGCAAGAGTAATGGCACGAAAATATGACCTTATTTCTGAGCTTTACAACCGCACCTGCAAAACGGTTGTGTCAAATCCTCAGAACTGGCAGGCATTCTTAGCTTCAGCTTGCCGAAATTATAAGTTACGCTATGACGAACAGCTTCTTGTATATGCACAGCGACCCGATGCAACAGCGGTTCTTGAGATAGAGCAGTGGAACAAAATTTTTGGCAGATGGGTCAACCGAGGTGCTAGAGGTATTGCTGTTTTTGCTGATGAGAACCGTTCACGGCAAAGACTGACACATTACTTTGATATTTCAGATACTCACGAAAGCAGATATTCAAGAACAGTCCCGATTTGGGATATGCGTCAGGAATACGAAGCTGATGTGATTGAAACATTGGAAAGCACTTTCGGAGAGATTGAGAATAAGAGCAGTCTTGCCGAAGCAATTATGGGAGCAGCAAGAAATGCGGCAGAGGATAATATCCCTGATTATCTGCAAGACCTTTACTATGCAACCGAGGGCAGTTCCTTTGAGGAAGTGGAAGAGGATATTGTGGCTTTCATTTATAAAAATGTCGTGACAAATAGTGTGGCATATATGATGATGTCAAGGCTTGGTGTTGATACGGACGGTTATTTTGAACTTGATGATTTCAGAGATGTTACTAACTTCAATACGCAGGAAACACTCAATGCACTTGGATTTGCTACCAGTGATATTGCAGAAATGGGATTGACGGAAATATCTAAAACAATTACTGCACTCAACCGTCAAAATCGCATAATTGTCGGTCAGGACAGAAATGAATACAATAAGGTTGAAAATAACGACGAAAGGAGTTTGGACAATGAACGAACTGACCTACACGATGGTGGGCGATTACAGCCTTCCGAATCTGAAACTTCCACAGCAGCCGGAAGTGACGTTGGGCAGATACGCTCAGATGAGGAGAGAGTTTCTGAAGGAACATCACAGAGTCCTTTACTACAATCTCCTGACGAGGGGCGAACTGACACAGCACTTGGCGGAAGTGGAACAGAGAGCCAGCAAGATGGAGGAAACAATCCTGAGCCAGATGGCACAGAAAGAGGGAGTGACCGAACAGATGAAAGCGGAGGATATGATGAAATGGGTTCGTCTGATGAACTCCCTTCGCAGCTCGGCACAGGAAATCGTGAAAGCGGAAGTGATATTCGCTTAGAGTATTACGACAGAACGCACGAGGATAAAAGCCTTCCGTTCTTTGGACGTGATGAAGTAATCAATGAAATTCTCAGAACGACACCACATTTGTCGGCAAGTTTGGAAGAAATCAAAGATTATTATGAACATAATCCTGATAACAAAGACCGCACAGAGTATATAAAGAGTATTTTTAATAATGATTATACCGAACTTACTTTAGAGGATGGAAGGACAGTAGGATACAAGACCTTTGAAAACGTTCTGCATTTGTGGGAGGGCAAATACGACAGCAGAACCGCACAGAGCTTTTATGATTGGGCTGTTATTGCTCGACATTTTGAAGCTATGCGATTACTGGGAGAATTAAGTGACAGCATAAAACCATTACCGTCAATGGACGGTCAGATGACATTCATATTAGACGGTCGGGCAGAGGAAAAGAAAACCTCTGCCTTTGTTTTTTCTCAGGAGATTATCGACGCTGTTCTTGCGAATGGAAGCGGATTTTCTGAGGGAAAAATGCGTATCTATGAACAGTTTGAAAAAAGCCTTTCTGCAAAAGAAAATGCCGACTTCTTGAAAAATGAATACGGTTGGGGCGGTTCTTATCCCGTCATAATCGGGGCAGGCATTGATGAGAGCCACGATGGAAAAGGTATTACGATTACGAAAGGCATCGGTAAAGAAAATCCACATATCACACTTTCGTGGTCGCAGGTGGAGAAGCGTATCGGGGAACTTATCCGAATGGACAGATACTTAAATCCAAAGGAAAAAGAACGTTATCCTCAGTGGCTTGAAAGTCAAGAGGAACGCAGAGCCAAAATCGAGGAAATGAAAAGAAATCGTGAGATACTCTCTAATGCACCACCGGAGCAGGAGGTTGAACCAGCCGAAAAAGAACCTGAAGAAGCAGAACAGCCGCAAGATGTGCAGTATGAATATCATCTTGGCGATAAGGTGTATATCGGTGCTTCTGAGTATGAAATCTTATCTGTTGATGATGAGAGAGTAATGCTCTATGACTATGATATGCCACTGTTCAATAAGGAATTTTCACGCACAGAGTTTGACAGAAAAGTGCGTGAGAACCCGATGAATGAGCATTTGATTGTGAAGGAAGAACCTGCCGAAGAAAGAAATGAAACGGAAGAAGTTCAGACCAATATGGGCAGTATGCCGATTGAGGATTATCGAGAGATAGTAGCTTCGCAGTCAGGTTTTGATAGCTATGATGAAATGTATAAGCAGGGGTATCGCATAGGAAACGGTTACGATAAAGAGCCTGAGCCGGTAGTTCCCGCTTGGGAGCAGAAGAAAAAAGTCAAAGGATTTGACCTGCATCCTGATGTGCCTATGGCAGAACGCCACACCTTTAATCTCAGAGAAAATGAGGTCGAAACGGTTGGTAAAAAGGAACGCTTCCGCAGAAATATTATAGCGATACAGCTTCTTAAAAAATGTCAGGAAGAAAACAGATTTGCCACTCCTGAAGAACAGATTATCTTATCAAAGTATGTCGGTTGGGGTGGGCTTTCAGAAGCCTTTGATGAAAATAATTCAGCGTGGGCAACTGAATATCTGGAACTTTCTTCGGTATTAACACCGGAGGAATATGCTTCGGCAAGAGAAAGCACATTGACTGCGTTCTACACGCCGCCCGAAGTAATAACAGCCATTTATAAGGCAATGGAGCAGATGGGCTTTAAGGAAGGCAACTTGTTAGAGCCGTCCTGCGGTATCGGTAATTTCATCGGTATGCTGCCGGACGCAATGCAGAACAGTAAGATTTACGGTGTGGAACTTGATACGATTTCCGCAGGGATTGCACAGCAGCTTTATCAGAAAACAACCATTGCGGCACAAGGATTTGAAGAAACAAATCTGCCGGACAGCTTCTTTGATGGAGTGGTAGGAAATGTACCTTTTGGAGATTTTAAGGTATCGGATAAAAGATACGACAAGCATAAGTTCCTGATACACGATTATTTTTTTGCGAAATCCCTTGATAAGTTAAGAGCCGGCGGTGTGATGGCTCTTGTAACGAGCAAAGGCACAATGGATAAGGAAAACTCGGCGGTACGAAAATATATTGCACAGAGAGCAGAGCTTCTTGGAGCAATTCGATTGCCAAATAACACCTTTAAGGGTAATGCAGGAACGGAAGTCGTTTCGGATATTCTTATCCTACAAAAGCGTGACAGACTGATAGATATTGAGCCGGATTGGGTTCATCTTGATACCGATGAGAACGGAATTAAGATGAACTCTTATTTTGTGCAGCACCCCGAAATGATACTCGGAGAAATGAAAATGGTATCGGGGCGTTTCGGTATGGAAGCAACTTGTGTGCCGTATGAAAATGCAGACCTTGCAGCACAGCTTGATGAAGCAGTAGCAAACATTCACGGAGAAATCACGGAATATGAAACTGAGGAAGAACTGGAGGAGGAAGATAATTCTATTCCGGCAGACCCGACAGTGAGAAACTTTTCCTATACGATGGTAGACGATAAAATCTACTATCGTGAAAATTCCCGTATGACTCCGGTGGAAGTGTCGGCAACCGCAGAGAACCGAATTAAGGGTATGATTGCTATTAGAAATTCCGTCAGAATGCTGATTGAATTGCAGACAGAAGATTACCCTGACAGCGAAATCAAAGCGGAGCAGGAGCGATTAAACAGACTTTATGATACCTTTTCAGGTAAGTACGGACTCATTAACAGCCGTGCAAATACTTCTGCTTTCTCGCAGGACAGTTCATTCTCTTTGCTTTCCGCATTGGAGATAATCGGAGAGGACGGAGAACTGGAGCGTAAGGCTGATATGTTTTCTAAGAGGACAATTAAGCCGCATACTCCGGTTACTTCTGTTGATACGGCAAGCGAAGCGTTGGCGGTATCTCTTGGAGAAAAAGCCACGATTGATATGGACTATATGATGGGGCTTTCCGGTAAATCGGAGAATGAAATCTTTGAGGACTTAAAGGGTGTTATCTTCCTAAACCCGCTTTATGAGTATGGAAATTCTTACGAACCGAAGTATCTGATGGCTGATGAATACCTTTCGGGTAATGTCAGGGAAAAGCTGAAGATTGCAAAGAACTCGGCAGAACTCTATCCGGAAGATTATAAGGTCAATGTAGAAGCACTTCAAAAGGTGCAGCCGAAAGACCTGACTGCAAGTGAAATTTCCGTGCGACTTGGTGCAACTTGGCTGCCACCGGACGATGTGCAGGAGTTTATCTTTCATTTGCTTGAAACACCACGTTATGCACAGTGGAATATCAAAGTTCACTTCTCTCCATTTACGAGTGAGTGGAATATTGAGGGCAAATCTTACGACAAAGGAAATGTAAGGGCATATAACACTTACGGAACTTCCCGCATCAATGCCTATAAGATTATCGAGGAAACACTGAACTTAAAAGATGTGCGTATCTTTGATTATATCGAAGATGATGAGGGAAAGAAAAAAGCTGTCCTGAATAAAAAGGAAACAGCGATTGCTCAGTCGAAGCAGGAAATGATTAAGCAGGAATTTCAGGACTGGATATGGTCTGACCCTGAACGAAGGGAAAGGCTTTGCAAATCTTACAATGAGAAATTCAATAGCGTCAGACCTCGTGAGTATGATGGAAGTCATATCATCTTCAATGGTATGAACCCTGAAATTGAACTCAGGGAACATCAGAAAAATGCGGTTGCTCATATCCTTTACGGAGGAAATACGCTTCTTGCACACGCAGTCGGAGCAGGAAAAACTTTTGAAATGGTAGCGGCAGCACAGGAGTCGAAAAGGCTTGGGCTTTGTAATAAGTCACTGTTTGTTGTACCAAATCACTTGACCGAACAATGGGCGGCTGAGTATTTGCAGCTCTATCCGGCGGCGAATATCCTTGTCGCAACAAAGAAAGATTTTGAAACCAAGAACCGTAAAAAGTTCTGCGGCAGGATTGCAACTGGAGATTATGACGCAGTTATCATCGGACATTCACAGTTTGAAAAAATCCCGATGTCCATTGAAAGACAGAGGGCAATCTTAGAACAGCAGCTTGAGGAGATAACCGGAGGAATTGCGGAACTCAAGCGAAACCGAGGGGAAAACTTCTCCATAAAGCAGCTTGAAAAGTCAAAGAAATCTATCAGGCAGAAACTTGATAAACTCAATGACCAGACGAAAAAAGATGATGTTGTAACCTTTGAGGAACTTGGTGTAGACAGGCTTTTTGTTGATGAAAGCCATTATTACAAGAACCTTTATCTTTATACAAAAATGCGTAATGTGGGCGGTATCGCACAGACGGAAGCACAGAAATCTTCCGACCTCTTTATGAAGTGCCGTTACCTTGACGAGATTACCGGAGGGCGAGGAACCGTGTTCGCAACGGGTACACCTATCTCAAACAGTATGGTGGAACTCTATACGATACAGCGATATTTGCAGTACAACACGCTTGTGAAAAATGGGTTGCAGCACTTTGATGCCTGGGCTTCCACTTTCGGAGAAACCATTACGGCAGTGGAACTTACACCGGAAGGAACAGGATACAGAGCAAAGACAAGGTTCGCAAAATTCTATAACTTGCCTGAACTAATGGCGATGTTCAAGGAGATAGCGGACATTAAGACAGCGGATATGTTGAACCTGCCAGTACCGGAAGCAAAGTACCATAACATTGCAGTAAAGCCGTCGGAAATGCAGAAAGAAATGGTTGCTTCCCTTGCAGAGAGAGCTGAGCAGGTGCGTGGCGGCGGTGTGGATTCAAGCGTAGATAATATGCTGAAAATCACGAATGACGGAAGAAAACTGGCTCTTGACCAGCGTATGCTAAACGATATGCTGCCTGATTTTGAGGGCAGTAAAATCAATGCCTGCGTCGATAACATCTATCGGATATGGAAAGAAAATGCCGACAAGAAATCGGCACAGCTTGTGTTTTGTGACCTTTCCACGCCGAAGAATGACGGCACATTTTCCGTCTATAACGACATCAGAAAGAAGCTGATTGAGAGAGGTATTCCTGAAAGTGAAGTGAAGTTCATACACGAAGCCGACACGGATATGAAGAAAAAAGAACTGTTCCAAAAGACCCGCAAGGGAGAAGTCAGAGTGCTTCTTGGCTCTACTCAGAAGATGGGAGCAGGAACGAACGTGCAAGACAAACTTATCGCACTTCACGATGTGGATTGTCCGTGGAGACCTTCAGATTTGGAGCAGCGTTCCGGTAGAATTGTCCGTCAGGGCAATGAAAATCCGCAGGTAGATATTTATCGCTATGTAACAGAGCAGACCTTTGACGCATACCTTTATCAGCTTGTGGAAGGTAAGCAGAAGTTCGCAAGTCAGATTATGACGAGCAAATCTCCGGTCAGGTCGGCAGAGGATATTGATGAAACCGCACTGTCCTATGCAGAGATAAAAATGCTTGCAACAGGTAATCCATATATCAAAGAAAAGATGGACTTAGACATTCAGGTGCAGAAGTTGAAGATGTTAAAATCCAATTTTCTATCAGAGAAATACGGACTGGAGGATAAGGTCATCAAGTTCTATCCACAACAGATTGCTTACTTAAAATCCCGTGTAGAGGGACTTACAAAAGATGTTAAAACAGCAAAATCACACCCGAAACCGATAGACGAGCAGCCGCTTGGAATGATGGTATCGGGTGTTTCTTATTCCGAAAAAGCCGAAGCTGGTCAGGCAATCATCAATGCCTGCAAGTCAATGAACAGTCCCGATGCGATACCACTTGGCGAGTACCGTGGCTTTCAAATGGAACTGTATTTTGATACGGTGCAGCGTAATTATGTTGTGAAATTAAAAGGCGAAACAAGCAGAGATGTACCGCTTGGCGATGATTCTCACGGTAATATCGTGAGAATAGATAACGGCATAGAACGCTTTGAGGAAGCACTTGCTGATACGAAAAACAGCCTTGAAAATACGGAGAAGCAGTTTGAAACAGCGAAGCAGGAAATCGAAAAGCCGTTTGCCAAAGAGGAAGAATTGAGGGCAAAAACTGCTCGACTTGATGAGCTGAATATCCTGCTCAATATGGATAAAAAGGAAAATGAGATTGTCGGCGGAGAGCCTGATGAGGGCGAAGCAGTCGGCGGCAGAAAGGAGAAATCGTATGAGAGATAAACAGAAAGGCGGTGGTCGATATGCCTTTTATCGCACCTGAGTTAATCATTCAGGCGAAGCAGATGGACTTATTAACCTACCTGAAAAATTATGAACCGTATGAGCTGGTTAAGTTTTCGGGGAACACCTATTGCACCAGAACCCACGACAGTTTGAAGATTTCAAACGGGAAATGGATATGGTGGTCGAGAGGTATCGGTGGCAGGAGTGCTTTGGATTATCTGATTAAGGTCAAAGGTTACAGCTTCCTTGAAGCGGTGGAAACCATTATCGGACACACAGCGATTCAGGCTCCGGTCTATGAAAAGCCACAGCCAAAAGAGGAAAATAAACCGCTTCTTCTCCCTGAAAAATGTGCTTCCAACAGAGTGATTACAGAGTATCTTTTCGGGAGAGGAATAGATTTTGAAATCATCAATTACTGTATCTCTAATGACCTTATCTTTGAGAGCCTGCCGTATCACAATGTTGTGTTTGTAGGCTATGACGAGAAGAAAGAACCGAAATATGCAGCCTACCGTTCCACGAATAAGCGTAGGATTATGGGCGATTGCAGTGGCAGTAAAAAAGATTATTCTTTTCGGCTTGGTAAGGAAAACTTGGAGGAAGTACACCTCTTTGAGTGTGCCATTGACTTGTTATCCTATGCCACGCTTGCGAAGCTGAATGGGCAGGATTGGAAAGAAATGAGCTTTGTTTCGCTGTCCGGGGTGTATTCTCCGGCAAAGAAAATTGAGGACAGTAAAGTGCCGATTGCACTGGAAAAGTATCTTGGCAGTAACCCATCTGTCAGGAAAATCCGTATCCATTTTGACAATGATATAGCGGGCAGAAAGGCAGCACAGACCTTAAAAACTATTCTGCCGGATAAGTATGAAATCGTTGATGAGCCACCAAAAGCAGGTAAGGACTTCAACGATTTTCTTTGTATGCGGATGGGAATTTACAATAAAAAAACACACGAAAGGAATGAAGAACGATGAATGATTCTAAGATTAAAGTTCTCTTGGTAGAACCGGAAAAGTATCCAAAAGAAATTGAAATTGACGACAGTCTGGAAGCAATGCAGGAGGTTGTCGGCGGGGATATTGAGGAATATATGCCCTTTGATGATGACGTTGCAATCATCTGTAATGAGGAAGGAAAGATGAGAGGACTTCCGCTTAACCGTGCAGTTTATGTGCAGGACAACGATAAGAAAGAGATGGTTGATATTATCTGCGGCAAGTTCTTTATCTGTTATGCACCGCCTGAGAGTGAGAGTTTTCAGAGCTTGCCGGACGATATGATGAAGAAATACAAGGAACAGTTCAAGTATCCTGAACGCTTTTCTAAGGAAGTGGGCGGCAATATCGTGGCTGAACCTTTTAAGCCGAAATCAAAGGATTATGAGAGATAGTAGACTGAGAACGGGGCAACCCGGAGGAGATGTTTATTCTTAGCGAGCAGACCATTTGGATAAACACAGTTTCCCAAACGGTAAAAGGCTCGTTAGGGGTTGCCCCTAATACCCCGTGAGAAAGGAGAACTTGATTTGAGAGAGTTATTACTTATCGCCGCCGGAACACTGCTCGGCAGTTGTCTTGGCGTTACGATGATGTGCTTATTCCAGATTAACAAAGATTGCAGAGTAAAGAGAAAGGAAGATACCGATTATGAGAAAGAGAAACATTCAGAAGATTGTACGCTTTAACCGCAAGGAAGCACAGGATTTGGCAGCAAAGGCAAAGAAGGCTTGTCTTTCCGAAGCAGGACTTATCCGTTTACTTATCAGAGGTTACGAGCCGAAAGAGAAACCCGATGACCGCTTCTATGATGTGATGAGGGAACTTTCCTCTATCGGTAATAACATCAATCAGCTTGCTGCCAAAGCAAATACACTCGGTTTCATTGACGCACCTATGCTGAAGAATGAAGCTGCGAAGTGGAATAAGTTCCAGTCAGAGATTGAGAGGACATATCTTCGTCCAAATCAGAGCGAAATGAAATGGCAGTAACAAAGTTGTGGTCGGTAACAGAAAGGCTCGGTCAGGTCATTGACTATGCAACCAATCCCGAAAAGACTTCTGTAAATATCAAAAGGGAGTTTTCACCGGAACAGTATCAGGCTCTTGCTGATGTTATTGCTTATGCAAAGGATGAAGAAAAAACAGAGCGAGAATTTTATGTTGAGGGTATCAACTGTAATGTGGCGATTGCCCGTGACCAGTTCATAACGGTTAAGGAACAGTACCAAAAGACAGACGGTATCCAAGCCTATCACGGATATTTGAGTTTCAAGGAAACAGATATATCTCCTGAGATGGCACAGAAAATCGGAATGGAATTTGCAAATGAAGTGTGGGGTAAAAGATTTCAGGTTGTTGTGACAACCCATCTGAACACAAAGCACCTGCACTGCCATTTTGTCATCAACTCTATTTCTTTTGTCGATGGCAAACATTTGTGGGGAGAGGAAAAAGCGTGGTTCAAATTCCGAAAAGTTGCAGACAGAATTTGTGAGAAGTACGGACTTTACTATGACCCGAATCCGAACCGCAGTAAGCAGTCGGATTATCTGACGATGAAAGAAAAGGCAGGTATGCCGACACGCTACTCGGTTGCAAAAGAAGCCATTGATTATGCTATCGACCACAGCAAGACCCTGAAAGAATTTCAGTTTGCTCTCAAGGAAATGGGATATGCCTATAACCTAAGTCCAAGCCGAAAATACTGGACGGTCATTCCAAAGGGATACGATAAGCCGATACGACTGAAAAATCTCGGAGCAGATTATACCAATGACCGGATTGTAGAGCGTATCAAAGAAAATCGTGACAGATGGGCAGAGATTGAGCCGTTCCAGAGGGCGACTTATAAACCAAGACAGTACCGTATGCAGACCAGAGGGCAGAAGCTGAAAAAGAAAGGCGGACTTTATGGGCTGTATCTGTATTACTGTTACAGACTCGGTTATCTGCCCAAGTATAAGAAACAGAATAACGCAAGGCTTCATTATCTTTTGAAAGATGATTTGATGAAGCTCGATAAGATTACTGATGAAGTAAGGCTGCTCGGACGAGAAAATATTTCCACGGACGAACAGCTTTTTTCATATAAGACTTCCTTAGAGGAGCAGATGAAAAATCTGATTGCCGGAAGAACACATCTCCGAAAAAAGATAAGAACAAATATTGATGATGGTCAGCTTCAGGCGGCAAAAGATGAAATCGCTTCTATCAATGGAGAATTGAAAAAACTCCGACGGGAAGTAAAACTCTGCGAGGATATTGCGGAGAGGTCAAAGGTTATGGAAGAAAACCTTGAGCATATCGAAACAGAGGAACAAAAACAGCAGAGAAAGGAGAAATCACGCTATGAACAACGGTGGTGACGCAGCAGAGCAGGTCGTTAGGCTTTCGCTTGAAGGATTTGAAGTTGCTGCAAGATTAAGCGGTTCGGCGGCGAAGAATATCGCATTGCTTTTGGTATCGGTTCTGAAGCAGGAACAAAAGACGAAGGGCAAAGCAAGACTTACCAATATGATTAAGTCAGGCAAGGAGCTGAAAGTCTTTTCCATTCCGCAAAAGGATTTGAAGAAGTTTACCGAACAGGCAAAACGCTATGGCGTTCTTTATTGTGTCCTCAGAGATAAGAACACAAAGGGAGAGAATGCTCCGGTAGATATTATTGCAAGAGCAGAGGACGCTTCTAAAATTCAGCGTATCGTTGAAAGATTTGAACTTGGCAAAGTGGATAAGGCTTCGATTGTCAGTGAAGCAGAGAAAGCTATCGCAGACCGTGAAGCGGTTGAGAAAGAAAAGCCGACCAAATCCAAGAGTGAAATCATTATGGAAGAAGCAGTCAGAAATCCAATGCAGAAAGAGGAGCGAGCAAACGCAAACCCCTCAGTCGCCAAAACAGACAAAAGCCCTCTGTCAAGGCAAAACTCAGAGCCGGTAGAAACGCAATCTGATAAGGGTGTTGCAAAGCCAGTGGAAAAGCCATCGGTCAAAGAGAAACTTGACCGTTACAAGGCACAGGCAAAACAGCAAAAAGAAGCAGAGCGTAAAGAGCCGGAGGTTAAGAAAGACGGCAAGAAGCCGCAGCAGAAAAACGGTCAGACGGTACACCGTCAGCCGAAGAAGAAACCCAAAACAAAAGAGAGGTAATTCACTATGACAAATGATTTCAAACCCGCAAAGGCTGGCGGTAATCAGCCAAGATTATCCAAAGAGGAGTATGCAGAAAAGAAGCGAGCAGAAAAAGAAAAAGTCTATCAGATGATTGATGATGCTGCCCGTGAGATTGTGAGTGACCCTGAGAAGTTCAAGAGCTTTCTTGATACGCAGAGTCGAATGGACAGATATTCCGCAGCAAATGCTCTCCTTATTTACAGTCAGTATCCGCAGGCGACACAGCTTAAAGATTTTGATGATTGGGGTAAGGACAATGTGAAGATTACCAAAGGGGCAAAGAGTATTTCTATCCTTGAACCAGTGGAATACACAAGAGCAGATGGCTCTCCGGGTATTTCCTACAATGTCAAAAAGGTATTTGATGTTACGCAGACAAATGGAAGAAAAGCTCCGGCGGTATCAGCAAACCGTGACCCGAAAGCACTTATCACGACAATGCTTGATGTATCTCCGGTGGAGGTTGCGGCAACCGATGAACTTCCGTATCCGAATATGGCAGCTTTCTATAATAATGAAAAGCAGACCTTGTATGTGAAGCGTAATGTGGGCGACAGCGTAGCAGTTGCTCAGTGTGTCGCTCAGGAACTCGGACACGCACAGCTTTCTATCAACAGTGAAAGTTACAGCCGCAGGGATATGGGCTT
>OJOJ01000196.1_pt1 | contig 19138 bp, 17 predicted proteins | sample 1598041 | NCBI WGS metagenome assembly OJOJ01 (sample SAMN01915218, study PRJEB22387) | human gut metagenome | isolation source: stool | host: Homo sapiens | place: USA
CGGGGACCGCCGCCCATAGGACCGCCGGGACCCCGAGGGGGCCGGGGGGGTCGGGGCGCCCGGGGCCGACGGCCCCAGAAAATAGGATAGTACACCGGGCCGCCTGCCACCACCGGACGGCGGCGGTAGCGGTTATAGCGCATGCGGTCCAGCAGGGACCAGATCACAAAAATCCCCACGATCAGCAGGACCACGCCGGACACGCTGACGCCGGAGGCGGCAGAGGGCTGCTGCCAGTCCCGTTTCTGAGCAGGCTGCTGGTGGGAGCCGCTCTGGCCCAGGGTCTGGGCCAGGACCACGTCGGACTGGCGGAAGAAATCCACCGCCGCCTGGGAATAATCCCCGGCGTAGTAGGGAGTGTCCAGGGCGGTTTTCAGCTTGGTCTGCTGGGTGTCGGTCATTTGGTCGGCTAAGTTGTCGCCGCAGGCAACGTACCAATCGCCGCCCTTTACCAGCAGCAGGAGCATGTCGTTGGCTCCCAGACCCCACTTGGCCCCCAGCTCCCGGGCGTAGTCCTCGGGCTTCCAGCCGCGGATATTGTCCACGGCAGCCACAGCTGCAATGGCATAATATTTGTCGTTCCAGGCGCTGTTGTATTCCTGGATGGTCTGCCGGGCGTCCTGAGTCAGCAGGCCCGCCTGGTCACAGATCCAGTTATAGTACGATACCTCCGGCAGGGAGGCGGGCTTTTTGCTGATGCCGTAAACGCCGGAGCCGATGATGGCCAGGATCAGCACCACCATCGCAAAGCCCCGTTTTTGATAGAATTTCATGGTGACGCCACCGGTCCTTTCGGGGAAAGTCTGTGTGCGGGCATCAGCCCCGGAGCTCCAGCAGCTTCTGCTTCAGCTCGCCCTCGATGCGGCCCAGCTCCACCTCGGCGGCTTTGCGCTTCTCGGCCCCCTCCTTCTGGATGTTCATGACCTCGTCCAGGGTGGAGATCAGCTGCTGGTTGGTGTGCTGCAGGGTCTCGATGTCCACGATGGAGCGCTCGGCCTCCTTGGCGGTGGCGATGGTGCCCATCTTCAGGGTGTCGGCGTTCTTGCGCAGGAGCTGGTTGGTCATCTCGGTGACGGCGTTCTGGGCGGCAGTGGCCTGACGGCTGTGCTCCATGCCCAGGGCCAGCACCATCTGGCTCTTCCACAGGGGAATGGTGTTCACCAGGGAGGACTGGATCTTCTCGATCATCTGGGTGTCGTTGTTCTGCAGGAGGCGGGTCTGGGGACCCATCTGCACGGACACCATCCGGGTCAGCTCCAGGTCGTGGAGCTTCTTTTCAAAGCGGTTGCACAGGTTCACCAGGTCGTTGTATGCCTGGGCGTCCTCGGCAAGACCCGTCTGCTCCGCCTTCCTGCGCAGCTCCTCCAGCTCGGTGGAGCGGACCTCGGCCAGGCGCTTCTTGCCGGCCAGAATGTACATGGTCAGCTCCTTGTAATACTTCAGGTTCAGCTCGTACATCTGGTCAAACATGGCCACATCCTTCAGCAGGGTGATCTGATGCTGCTCCAGAGACTGGGCGATTTTGTCCACGTTGGCCTCTACCTTGCCGTACTGGGCCTTCATGGTTTCCAGACGGCTGCCGGCTTTTTTGAACAGGCCCGCCAGGCCCTTCTTTTCCTCGTCCTGGCCGAAGCCCTTCAGCTCCACCACCAGCTGGCTCAGGTCCTTGCCGATCTCGCCCAGATCCTTGTTGCGGACGCTGTTCAGGGCGTTTTCGGAGAAGCCTGCCACGCTTTTCTGGGCGGCGGCGCCATACTGGAGGATCATATTGGTGTCGCGGATGTCGATCTTGCGGGAGAATTCCTCCACGGCCTGCTTTTCCTGGTCGGTCAGCAGCTTGTCGTCCATCTCCACGGGCTGGATCTTCTTCTCCTCCTCCATCTGGGGGGCCTCCGGAGCCTCGGGAGTCAGGGTCAGGGTGGGCACCGCCTCAGCAGCGGCAGCGGCGGTGGGGTCCAGGGTCAGCTGGGGGGTCATGTTATCGGTCATGGTTATCGTCCTTCCTTATATCATTAAAAATATTAAAGCTCCAATTGAATGCCGCCGTCCTGGGGGCCGCTGTCGTCGGACGGGGCCTGGGTCCGGTGAATGGGGTCGTCGCTGAGACCCTCCCGGGCCATCATGTTGTCCAGCACCGTGATGTCCGTGGAGATATCCAGGGCCTGGTCGCCGAACAGACTGTCCAGCTGCCGCTCGAAGGCAGTGACGATGGTGCCCATCATGCCCCGGACCCGCTCCATGGTGCCGGTGATGTTCTCGCCCTGGACCCCCTGATGACTCATGTCGTCATAGACGCGCAGCAGCTTCAGGGTGGTGGGCAGGTAGTAGCTCATGAATTTGCGGATCTGGGGCAGCTGAGTGGGATCCTTCTGCACCTGCCGGAAGATCTTGCCGGATACCTGCTCCAGGCGGTCGATCTGGGCGCTGATGGCCGCATCCTGGATGCTGTCGTTCAGGCGGCGCATTTCCTCCAGAGCTCCCTGGCCCTCGGATACCATCTTGTCCAGCTCCGGATTGCCGGTGGTTTTCGGCTCCTCCGGCACCTCCTCCACAACATCCTTGCAGAACAGGCGGGCGATGCCGTATACCACGGCGGAGGCCGCCAGGGCTATGACAAAGTGCCCCGGCCGGTACAGGGGGAACAGCAGGGCATACAGCACCCATGCAGCCGCCGCCGCATACAGCGGCGCAGCCGGTTTGTGAACGATTTTTTTCATCCCATCGCCTCCGAATTTGCGTTAAGACTATTATACCCCACAGGCCATTTTCGGTCAAGAAAAAAGCCTGTGGGGCGGGGAAAATCATATGGCCACGGGGATCTTTTCGTCAAAGGGCAGGGGGTCGTACCCCTCCAGCCGGAAGCTGTCCCGGGTGAAGCGATAGAAATCCGTCACCTCCGGGTCCATGACAAAGGCCGGGGCCGGGCGGCCCTGCCGCTCCAGCAGCTGCCGCACCAGGGGGACGTGCCGGTCATAGATGTGGGCATCGGCGATGACGTGGACCAGCTCCCCGGCCTCCAGGCCGGAGGCCCGGGCCATCATATACACCAGCACGGCATACTGGACCACGTTCCAGTTGTTGGCCGTCAGCATATCCTGGCTGCGCTGGTTCAGAATGGCGTTCAGGGTCCGGCCCGACACGTTGAAGGTCACGGAATAGGCGCAGGGGTACAGGGCCATCTCGTGCAGGTCCTGGAAGTTATACAGATTGGTCATGATCCGCCGGGAGGCGGGGTTGTGCCGCAGGTCATACAGCACCCGGTCCACCTGGTCAAACGCCCCCTCCGGGTATTGGTGCTTCACCCCCAGCTGATAGCCGTAGGCCTTGCCGATGGAGCCGTTTTCGTCGGCCCAGCTGTCCCAGATGTGGCCCCGCAGGTCGTGGATGTTGTTGGACTTCTTCTGCCAGATCCACAGAAGCTCGTCGATGCAGGTTTTGAAATAGGTGCGGCGGATGGTGAGAATGGGAAACTCCTGCCGCAGGTCATAGCGGTTGATGATGCCGAATTTCTTCACCGTGTGGGCCGGAGTACCGTCCTCCCAGTGGGGGCGGACGTTCTGGTCTGTGTCCCACACCCCGTTTTCCAGGATGTCCCGGCAGTTCTGCTGAAATACTTCATCGGCGCGGCTCATAGGCGGCCCCTCCTTATACGTTTTGGGGTTATTGTACCATAACGGGGGGAGCATAGCAATAAAAATCCCGGCAGCAAGGCTGCCGGGATTCACTGGAAGCACCCCATATAGCTCAGGCCGGATCGGATTCATCCTTGAATTCAGATCGAAACAGCAGAAGCATGATCGCAGAATAGATGAGAAAGCAGACGTTCAGCCCAAGAACAGCGGGGATGGCCGGGAAGACGTTGTGAGACACGGTGGCATACATGGCTAAGGGATAGCTCAGCAGCGGGAAAAGAAGGCCGCAGTATCTGCGCCAGCGTAGCAGCCACCACGTGTTGCAGGTAAACACCAGCGCAACGAGAAAGTAGGTATTATTGAAGATAAGGGACAATGTGCAAAGCACAATGTTGATCAATTGAAGAAGCATACCCCGCCTGAACTGTTGGACGGTATACTTTTGCAGAGGACTCCACATAGGCAACCTCCTAGGAACGTGGGCCAACGCTCTTGTAAACGTTATAGCCATCCAGTGCCTGTGCATAGCAATTCTGATAGTAACTTTCACTCTTGTTATAACTCGTAGTCCTGGACCCGCTATCGATCTCTGCTCTTCTCGTACTAGAGGGTGAGGCATCTTCATATGCCTCGTATGAAACCGTTCTTATGGTCATGTTATAGGGATACTCGGAACTGTTAACATTAACATAACGTGAAAATATTGCTGTACAGGTATAACAATTCATCGATCCGGCTGCAATGGAAGCATACACACTTACAACGACGTTAAATGCAGTACAAATGGCTTGCACAATAGTATTTGTCACAATCAGTCCCAAAACAGAGGTAATCAGAGTTGACACAAATACTGCAGTCGACCAACTCTTATTCTGTGAAAAGCGCACTTCAAACCTCATGTCCTCATAAACCCGTACAGTATTTCCGTCCATGGTCGTACTATACCTTATGATGTCTTCAAAGGGCGATGTGCCAACGTACTTCACGAGTTGCGGATAAATATCTGCTCCCGCAGAACTGAATGGCTGAATGGAATTATGCATTTCAGATGGTGTGTTGCTGACGAAAATGATTTCCTCCGCTTGACTGATGTGATCTTCCGCATAAGCAATAATGTCCGTCCAAAATGCGGAACTAGATGGCTCAAAGGGCATTGGATAATCAGAAATATACCACTGGTACACTGTATCCGGATTATGAGAATACTTAATTGAAACTGTCATGGAATGGTGAGTATCATTTGTAATTATCGTCGCATCTCGGTCTTCGGATTGTAAAATGAACATATCACCATCTTCGGCCGCATAGAGACCGGGCAGTTCACTTTTGTTCGGAAGAGCCGAGGCAACAGTTGTAGAGGATAGTGAAAAGAGAAGTACGAAAATTAGGAAAATAGATAATCTTTTTTTCATATATAACCTCCATTTCAATTTCACGCGCAGAAGTAGTGAAAATATAAGTAAACGACAAATCCTCCTTTCTGCAATAATTATATAAAATATTATCGCATATATATTTGCTTCTGTCAATTAAAAACATAATTAATCAAAAAAACAGTGCGATTTGCCAAATGCAGTTATTGCGTGTGCAGAGAAGCTAAACCCTGCCATAAGCAAAATCTGTTTGCTGCCGCGGAAAATAACTGGTATACTATATATGTATGACTATGTGAATCAGGAGGAAATGACTATGCAGTATGATGTGCTGATCGTGGGCGGAGGCCCCGGCGGAATCTACTCCGCCTATGAGCTGCTGGAGAAGCGGCCGGACCTGAAGATCGCCCTGTTTGAGGCGGGCCACGCCCTGGCCCGGCGGCACTGTCCCATTGACGGCGTGAAGGTGAAGTCCTGCGTCAAGTGCCCCACCTGCGCCATTATGAACGGCTTCGGCGGGGCCGGGGCCTTTTCCGACGGCAAGTACAACATCACCAACCAGTTCGGCGGCACCCTGCACGAGTATATCGGCAAAAAGCAGGCCCTGGAGCTGATGGAATATGTGGACGAAATCAACGTGGCAAACGGCGGTGAGGGCACCCACCTGTACTCCACCGGCGCAACCCCCATCAAGAAGCTGTGCCTGGAGAACGACCTGCACCTGCTGGACGCCTCCGTGCGCCACCTGGGCACGGATAAGAACCTGGTGGTGCTGGAGCACCTGTATAACCGGCTGAAGGACAGGATGGACATCTACTTCGACACGCCGGTGCGGGCCGTGGAGCGCACCGACGGCGGCTACCGGGTGGTGACGGACAAGGGCAGCTACGACGGCCGCTACTGCGTCATCTCCGTGGGCCGCAGCGGCAGCAAGTGGATGGAGCAGGTGTGCCGGGAGCTGGACATTGCCACTAAGTCCAACCGGGTGGACATCGGCGTCCGGGTGGAGCTGCCCTATGAGGTGTTCGCCCACCTGACCGACGAGCTGTATGAGAGCAAGATCGTGTACCGGACGGAGAAGTTCCAGGACCGGGTGCGGACCTTCTGCATGAACCCCAAGGGAGCGGTGGTCAACGAAAACACCAACGGCATCGTCACCGTCAACGGCCACAGCTATGAGGACCCGGCCATGCACACCGAGAATACCAACTTCGCCCTGCTGGTGGCCAAGCACTTCTCCGAGCCCTTCAAGGATTCCAACGGCTACGGCGAGAGCATCGCCCGGCTGTCCAACATGCTGGGCGGCGGCGTCATCATCCAGCGCTTCGGCGACCTGATCCGGGGCCAGCGGTCCACCCCCAAGCGCATCGAGGAGAGCTTCGTGACGCCTACGCTGTCCGCCACCCCCGGCGACCTGAGCCTGGTGATGCCCAAGCGCATCCTGGACGGCATCATCGAGATGATCTACGCCCTGGACAAGATCGCCCCCGGCACCGCCAACGACGACACCCTGCTCTATGGCGTGGAGGTGAAGTTCTATAACATGGAGGTGCAGCTGGACAAGAACCTCCAGACCTGCCACCCGGGCCTGTTCGTCATCGGCGACGGCAGCGGCGTGACCCACTCCCTGTCCCACGCCAGCGCCAGCGGCGTGTATGTGGCCCGCTATATCGCGGAAAACGCGTGATAGGAGAAATAACAGTAGGAAAAAACCGTCCTGCCCTATGGCAGGACGGTTTTTCATCAGAACAGGCCGGTGATGACGCCGTTTTCGTCCACGTCGATCTTTTCCGCCGCCGGGACCCGGGGCAGGCCGGGCATGGTCATAATGTCGCCGGTATAGGCCACGATGAAGCCGGCTCCGGCGCTGACCCGCAGACTGCGGACGGTAACGGTGAAGCCCGTGGGAGCTCCCAGCAGGGTGGGGTCGTCGGACAGAGAATACTGCGTTTTGGCCATGCACACCGGCAGCTCGCCGAAGCCCAGCTCCGTCAGGCGCTGGAGCTGCTTCTGGGCGGCGGGGGTCAGCACCGCCTGAGCGCCGCCGTATACCCGGCCCACAATGGCGTTGAGCTTATAGGCCAGGGAGGCGTTGTCGGGATAGGCAAAGGAGAAGGGGGCCAGCTGGGGCTGATCGCACAGGCGCACCACCTCCTGGGCCAGGGCACGTCCGCCCTCGCCGCCCTTGGCCCACACCTCAGACAGCACGGCATTGACTCCCAGGGCGCGGCATTTGTCCTCCACCAGGCGCAGCTCCGCCGCCGTATCCGTGGGAAAGGCGTTGATGGCCACCACGCAGGGCAGATGGAAGGTATTGCGGATGGTGTTCACATGGTGCAGCAGGTTGGGCAAGCCCTTTTCCAGGGCGGACAGGTCCTCCCGGCCCAGCTCCGCCTTGGGGACACCGCCGTGGTATTTCAGGGCCCGGACCGTGGCCACGATGACCACGGCGGAGGGGCGCAGACCGGACAGGCGGCACTTGATATCAAAGAACTTCTCCGCGCCCAGGTCTGCGGCAAAGCCCGCCTCGGTGACGGCGTAGTCCCCCAGCTTCAGGGCCATGCGGGTGGCGGTGACGCTGTTGCAGCCGTGGGCGATGTTGGCAAAGGGACCGCCGTGGATAAAGGCGGGGGAGTGCTCCAGGGTCTGGACCAGGTTGGGCTTCAGGGCGTCCTTCAGCAGGGCGGCCATGGCTCCCTCGGCTTTGAGATCGTGGGCGGTGACGGGACGGCCGTCGAAGGTATAGGCCACGATCATGCGGCCCAGCCGGGCCTTCAGGTCGGTGATGTCACTGGCCAGACACAGAACGGCCATGACCTCGCTGGCCACGGTGATGTCGAAGCCGTCCTCCCGGGGGACACCCTGCATTTTGCCGCCCAGGCCGTCGATGACGTGGCGCAGCTGGCGGTCGTTCATGTCCACGCAGCGCTTCCAGACGATCTGCTTGACGTCGATGCCCAGGGCGTTGCCCTGCTGGATGTGGTTGTCCAGCAGAGCGGCCAGCAGGTTGTTGGCCGCGCCGATGGCGTGGAAATCGCCGGTGAAGTGAAGATTGATGTCCTCCATGGGGATGACCTGGGCATAGCCGCCGCCGGCGGCTCCGCCCTTGACACCGAACACCGGCCCCAGAGACGGCTCCCGCAGGGTGGCTACGGCGTTTTTGCCGATTTTGCGCAGGCCGTCCGTCAGGCCCACGGTGGTGGTGGTCTTGCCTTCGCCGGCGGGGGTGGGGGTGATGGCGGTGACTAAGATGAGCTTGCCGTCGGGCCGGTGGGCCTGCTCCCGCAGCAGGCGGTAGTCGATCTTGGCCTTGTTGCGGCCGTACTGCTCCACATACTGGGGGTCGATGCCGCAGGAGGCGGCAATGTCGCCGATGGGCAGGGGCACGGCCTGCTGGGCGATCTGGATATCTGTCATGTATTGTCTCCCTTCTGTTCCCTATCCTGTCCCCGGATGGGGACCCTATGGGAAGCATTATACGGCATCGGAGCGCAATTGTCACCAGGAAAATGGCCGGAAGGAAGAAAAAAGGAAGCGGACGAGGCTCTGCCCCGTCCGCTTTTATACCGTTATGCCTGCCGCAGAATTTCCTGGATCTCCGCCAGACCTGCGGCAAAATGGATGCCCTGCTGCCGGTCCGGGGAGGACAGGCCCTTTTCGATCATGTGCTCCAGCAGGGCCTTCAGATGGTCATAATATCCATTGAGGTTGTACAGAATGCAGGGAGCCTTCAGCTGCTTCAGGGACACCTGGGACATGACCTCGGCAATCTCCTCCAGGGTGCCGGTGCCGCCGGGGAAGGCGATGAAGGCGTCGCCCAGCTCGATCATTTTCGCCTTGCGCCGGGCCATGTCCTCCGTGACGATGAGCCGGGTCAGACCGTCGTATTGATAGCCTGCGTCCATGAAAAACTGCGGCTCCACACCGGTGACCTGGCCGCCGGCTTCCAGAACGCTCCGGGCCAGGCAGCCCATAAGACCGGTTTTGGACCCGCCGTAGACCAGGGCGTTGCCGCTGGTCCCGATCCACCGGCCCAGCTCACGGACGGCGCGCTCCAGCGCCGGGTCGTTGCCCCGGCTGGCGCCAAGATAAACGGTGATGTGCATGTGCATGACTCCCTTCGATTTTTCCCTTACTATACCAGGCTTTGCAGGGAAAGTCCAGGGAAACGCCTGCCAAAAAGGATTTTTGACAAGCTCAGCCCCTCCGGATTGGCCGGAGGGGCTGCTTTGGTGATGGCTTGTTATTCTCCGTAGCGGACGTGGAGCAGCTCATGGCAGCGCTCATGGCCGTACTCGTCCAGCAGGCGGGTGACAATGGGGTTCTTCTCCGCCCCCTTGAACATGGCGGTGGCGTCCGCCTCATACAGACCCGCGCCGCGGCGCTTCTTCGCCGCCGTCAGGCCATAGGGCTGGCCCGCGCCGCCTACGCAGCCGCCCTGGCAGGTCATGACCTCTACCAGGTGATAAAACCGCTTTCCGGCCTCCACGTCGGCGATCAGCTCCTTGGCGTGGGACAGGCCGTTGACGATGGCGATGTGCAGCTCCTGGCCCTCCACGGTCAGGTTTACCTCACGGATGGCCCCGTCGCCCCGCAGGTCCGTGACCCGGATGGCCTGAAGGGCGTTGTTGCTCTTGTCCGGCAGACAGTACCGCACCACGGCCTCTGCCACGCCGCCGGTGACGCCGTAGATCACCGCCGCGCCGGAGCCCAGGCCGAAGGGCAGGTCCGGGGCCTCAGGCTCCAGCTCCGTCAGCTGAATACCGGCCTCCCGGATCATGTCCACCAGCTCCCGGGTGGTGATGACCAGATCCACGTCGGGCTGCCCGTCCCGGGTAAATTCCGCCCGGGCGGCCTCCATCTTCTTGGCGGTGCAGGGCATGATGGCCATGTGATACGTCCGCCGTCCGTCGGCGGCGTCCTTTGCCTGATACTTATCCCGCAGCACGGCGGCAAACATCTCCATAGGGGACTTGCAGGAGGAGATATTCCGCAGATACTTGGGGTCGTTGAGCTCCAGATACTTCACCCAGGCGGGGCAGCAGCTGGTGAACATGGGGAAGGGACCGCCGGCCTTCAGCCGCTCCAGGAACTCCTGGGACTCGCTGATGGTGGTCATATCCGCGGCAAAGTCGGTGTCGTACACCTCCTCCACGCCCATGAGCTTCAGGGCCTTTACCAGCCGATCCATGACGTTTTCTCCGGCGGGCAGGCCGAACTCCTCGCCCAGGGCCACCCGCACGGCGGGGGCGATCTGGACCACCACCCGGTTTTTCGGGTCGTGGAGGGCCTGCCAGGCCTGGCCGATCTGGTTTTTCACGGTGATGGCGCCGGTGGTGCACACGGCGGCGCACTGGCCGCAGCCCACGCACTTGGTGTCCGCCAGCTTCCGGTCAAAGGCGGGCATGACCTGCAGCTCGCTGCCCCGGTGGGCATAGTTCAGGATGCCCTGGCCCTGGAGCTCCTCGCAGACCCGGACGCAGTCGCCGCAGAGAATGCATTTGTTGGGGTCCCGGAAAATGGCCAGACTGGTGTTGTCCTGCTCATAGCGCTCCCGGGTGTCCGGGAACCGGACCCGGCTGACGCCGAAGCGCTGGGCCAGGGCCTGCAGGCGGCAGTTGCCGCTTTTGGCGCAGGTGGTGCAGCTGCAGTCGTGGGAGGCCAGCATCAGCTCCAGGATCATCCGCCGGTGCCGCAGCAGCCGGGCGGTGTTGGTGCGGATCTCCAGCCCGTCCCGGGGCTCCATGGAGCAGGATGCGTCGATTTTACCGGTTTTAACATTTTCCACGATGCACATGCGGCACGCGCCGTGGACCGACAGCTCGGAATAGTAGCAGAAGGTGGGCATGTCGATGCCCGCCTTGCGGATAACGGAGAGGACGTTCTTCTCCCCGTCGAACGGCACCCGCTGGCCGTCTACGATCATGATTCCCTTGGCCATGGTCATACCTCCTCCTCAATGGCGTCGATAGCGCCGAAGGGGCAGGCTCCCCAGCAAGCGCCGCAGTGGATACACTTGGTGGTGTCGATGACGTGGGGCATGCGGATCTGGCCGGAGATGGCGTCCATGGGACAGTTCTTGGCGCACTTGCCGCAGCCCTTGCACAGCTCGGGAATGATCTCCAGATGGCGCTTGCGCCCGTTGCAGATGGGACAGTGGTGGTCCACCACATGGGCCAGATACTCGTCCCGGAAATAGCGCAGGGTGCTCTGGACGGGCTTGCAGGCGCTCTGGCCCAGGCCGCACAGAGCCGTCTCGGTGATGGTATTGGACAGATTCTCCAGCAGCTCCAGGTCCTCCATGGTGCCCTCGTTGCCGACGATGCGGTCCAGGATCTCCAGCATGCGCTTGGTGCCCTCCCGGCAGGGAACGCACTTGCCGCAGCTTTCGTTCTGGGTGAAGCTCATGAAGAAGCGGGCAGTCTCCACCATGCAGGTGTCCTCGTCCATGACTACCAGGCCGCCGGAGCCGATCATAGCCCCGATCTTCTTCAGAGAGTCGAAGTCCAGGGGCAGGTCCAGGTGCTCACTGCTGGCGCAGCAGCAGCCGCCGGAGGGGCCGCCGATCTGCACGGCCTTGAACTTCTTGCCGTCGGGGATGCCGCCGCCGATGTCAAAAATCACCTCGCGGACGGTGGTACCCATGGGCACCTCGATCAGGCCGGTGTTCACCACATTGCCGGTCAGGGCGAAGGCCTTGGTGCCGGGGCTCTTTTCCGTGCCGATGTGCCGGTACCAGTCCACGCCGTTGCGGATGATCAGGGGGACGTTGGCAAAGGTCTCCACGTTGTTGAGCACCGTGGGCTTGCCCCACAGGCCGTGCTCAATGGTGCGGGGGGGCTTTACCCGGGGCATGCCGCGCTTGCCCTCGATGGAGGAGGTCAGGGCGCTGCCCTCGCCGCAGACAAAGGCGCCTGCGCCGCGGTTCACATGGAGGTGGAAATTGAAGCCGCTGCCCAGAATGTCGTCCCCCAGCAGGCCCAGCTCCTGGGCCTTTTCGATGGCGGTTTTCAGCCGGGACACCGCCAGGGGATACTCGGCCCGGACGTAGATATAGCCCTCGTCGCTGCCGGCGGCCAGGCCGGCGATCATCATGCCCTCCAGCACGGAGTGGGGATTGCCCTCCATAATGGAACGGTCCATGAATGCGCCAGGGTCGCCCTCGTCGCCGTTGCAGACGATGTACTTCTTGTCGGCCTTCTGGCGGCGGGCGCCGTCCCACTTCTGCCCGGCGGGGAAGCCGCCGCCGCCCCGGCCCCGGAGGCCGGAGTCGATGATGTCCTGACAGATCTGCTGGTCCGTCATCTCGAACAGGGCCCGTTCAAAGCCGGAGTAGCCGCCCTTGGCGATGTACTCCTCAATGTCCTGGGCGTCGCTGGTGCCGCAGTTCTCCAGCACCACCCGGTGCTGCTTCTTATAGAAAGGAATGTCCTCCTGCCGGGGGTAGGCCACGCCGTTCAGACGGTACACCAGGCGGTCGATGATCTCGCCGCCCAGAACGGTCTTTTCCAGGATCTCGTGGCAGTCCTCGGGCTTGACGTGGATGTACATAATGCCCATGGGCTCGATGTGGACCAGGGGGCCCATTTCGCAGAAGCCGTGGCACCCGCTCATCTTGATGTGCAGGCTCTTTTCTTCGTCACTGTCGTGCTTCAGGCCGATATACACCGGCAGGCCCCGGCTTTCACACTCGTTTTTCAGGTTTTCATAGATTTTCAGCGCACCGCCGGCAATGCAGCCGGTGCCGGCGCAGATCAGCACGGAGGGGGTCTCCTTGCTGCGGCGCAGGGCCTGCTGGGCCTTATGGCGCAGATCGCAGAACGCGTCGCGGGTCAGTTTCATTGGGCGGCCTCCTCCTTCCGGATACGCTCCAGCAGCTCCAGGGCGCTGGTGGGGGTCATTTTGGCGTGGACCTCGCCGTCCACGGTCATCACCGGGGCCAGGCCGCACGCGCCCAGGCATGCCACCGTTTCCAGGGTGAACATGCCGTCGTCGCTGGTCTTACGCTTGCCGGACAGGCCCAGGTACTCGTATATGGCGTCGTAAATGGGGCCGGACTTCCGGACGTGACAGGCCGTACCGGCGCAGACCTTGATGATGTGCTTGCCCTTGGCCTCCAGGGAGAAGTTTTCATAGAAGGTGGCCACGCTGTACACCTTGGACACGCTGATGCCCAGGCGCTGGGCCACCAACGTCAGGTTGGCCTCGCTGAGATAGTTGTATGCCGCCTGGATATCCTGCAAAATGGCAATGAGATTTTCCGTTTTGCAGCCGTATTGCTCCACAATAGCGGCAGCCCGTTCGGTTTGGGGGTTCATTCCTTTCCTCCTCTTTGCTCTGTTGAAGATTTTCTATCGAACCAGTTTCGTTAAATGATTCATCTAATATTTTATCATACACAGAAAAAATTCGCAACAGGAAATTGTGAAAATTTTGATAAAGGATTTCCGGCTTCATACATAATAATTGAAATGAACGAAATACGGCACTTCCCGCAGGGAGCTTTCCTATCCGCCGAAGGCAGTGCGGGTTTGCCGGCTTCCCATCCATAGGAGACAGCGTCAGGACAAAAAGGGAGGGCGGACCGGGAAACCCCGTCCGCCCCCAAGTGAGGAGAAAAATGGTAAGAAAATAGCAATGGTATCAAATCAGCATGGCCAAAAGCCACACCGCGCCGATGACCGCGCCGCCCAGAAGGGCCGCCAGCCACGGGGACATGCGCAGCCGCCGCCGGGGCGGCGCGCCGTGGGACCGGGCATAGTCCTTGGCAATGCGGATGGCCTGGTCCACCACCTGCTGGGAGGTGACCCCGCCGCTGCCCACTGCCGCGTCGTTGCGCACGATGAAAATTGCCTGCTCGAATATATGCGGGTCCGGGGAATCCACCACAATGACCCGGCGGGAAAGTCCTTTTACCAAGAGTTATGCCCTCCTCTGTTGCGATTTCGTCTGACAGGTTCAGTATGCCCGCCCATAGGGGGAATATACCCGCTAAACCGGCTTTTTTTCGCCGGAGGACAGGTGCAGTGCCAGCACGGCGCAGTCGTCCTCCAGGCCCTTGCGCCCCCGGGACTCCGCCAGGATCAGCGACACCAGAGCGTTGACGTCCCGGCCGCTCCAGCCTGCCAGCAGATTTTGCAGCCATTCGTCGTTTCCCGCGTCGGCAATGCCGTCGGACACCATGACGAAAAAGCTCCCGGCAGTCAGCTGGAGCCGGGTGCACTCCGGCGCGTCCCGGACGGCCTGGAGCCCGGCGGGCAGGGACTGCCCGGCATAGCGGCTGACGCTGCCGCCCCGCTTGCAGTAGGACGGGGCAGCTCCGTATTTATACAGGGCCGCCTGGCCGCTGGACCGCTGCAGGGCCAGCAGGTCGATGGTGGTGAAGCCTCCGCCACTCTCTCCCCGCAGGGACAGGGCGGTGTTCAAGGTTTTCAGCGCCGGACCCGGCTCAATGCCCGCCTCCAGAAACTGCCGCAGCAGCCGGACGGTCATGGCGGCCTCCCGGTGGGCGGCCTCGCCGCTGCCCATGCCGTCGGACAGCAGCAGATACACGGCGCCGCCTACCTCGAAGGAATCCAGCTGGTCGCCGCAGACATTCTGCCCCTCCCGGGGCCGCAGAGACGACGCCACCCGATAGCCCATGGCCTGGGCGCTGGCGGGGACGGCGGGACCGGCACTGGCCAGCAGGTCCCCCAGCTGGGCATACTGCTCCCGGGCCTGGTCCCGGACCTCTGACAGCCGCCGGTGATACTGCTGCCGCAGCAGATAGGACCGCAGCTCCAGATTCACCGCCTCCACAAATTCCGTCAGATGGACGCAGCGGGAGGTGAAATACAGGGGAAAATCCCCGGGCAGCGCCTGACCCCGCCGCAGCAGCTGGGGACAGGCGTCATTGAAGGCGTTGTAGGTGGCGCCGTAATTCTGCCGCCAGCAGGTATCCCGCAGAATACACCGGCGGCACACCTGCTCCGCCGCCCGGTCAAACAACACAGAGGGATTTTCCGGCTTTTCCGGGGCGGTGCCCCGGAAAAAGCTGTCGTACAGATCCCGCAGGGCGGCGGCAGGCTTGGCGAAGCGGTCCTGCAGGGGCCGCTTTTCCGGCTGGGGCTCCTTTTTTTCCGCCGCCGGAGTCAGCCGGGGCAAGGGCAGAAGGGACAACATTCCGCCCGAGGCCAGCTCAATCACGCGATACAGCGGCTCCTCCATTCCCAGAAGCAGAACGCAGCCCGCGCCCACGGCGCAGAATGTCCCGATGCGCACCGGGACAGGGGCGGGACGGACCCGGGACAGGGCGGCGCAGGACAGGGACAGCACCGCCATAGGCGCAGGGTCCGGCGCATCCCCCAGAAGGCCCATACACAGCCCCACTGCCGCCCCCCATGCGGCTGCCCGGACCGGCTCCAGCTCCCGGACGCTGCGGATGAGCAGAGCGGCCGCCAGACACATGCCCGGCGACACGCCGCTCAGGCTTACCCGGCCTGCCGCCAGACACATGCCCACCGCCAGCAGCAGGGGCAGGGCCTCCGCCGCCTGGCCGCGCCGGGTCAGGGCCTCCAGGTGGACATAGCACCGGGCAGGGGCGGGAGTGTCTGTTGCCAGGTCGCAGATGTCCGCCGCCGTCAGGCGGTATTTTTCCGCGGCAAACGTACACTTTCCCTGGTACGCGCCGCCGATGATCAGATCCATGCCGTCACCTCCACAGAATGGCTGCCGCGCAGCCGCACAGCTCGCCGAGCGTCAGGGCAAAGCCGGAGATATCCCCGGACATGCCGTCCAGATTCCGGTAGCCGTACCACACCGCCAGGCCATAGCCCACCGCCGCCGCCAGGGGGGCGAAGCTGCCCCATAGCCACAGGGGCAGTCCCGCCGCCAGCACCAGCAGCACCGCAAGAGCCGCCAGATAGCCGCCCCGGGACGCGCCCATGGCGGCGTATTGACTGGTGTCCATGGGCCGCAGGCCCAGCACCGCCAGCCCGGCGCAGGCCCGCGCTGCCGCCGGGATCAGCAGCAGCGCCTGCCAGACAATGCTCTCCGCCGCCAGGAACAGGCTCCACTGGCCCAGGGCCAGCAGCACCAGGCAGATCACGGCGAAGGCCCCGCAGTGGGAGTCCTTCAGAATGCGCCGGCGGGTGGGCAGGTCCCGCCGGGACAGCACCGCGTCGCACACATCCATGTATCCGTCCAGGTGCATGAACCCCGTGACCAGCCACGGCACGGCGGCGCACACCGCCGCCCGTACCGGCCCCGGCGCGCCCCGCAGCAGCAGCCACGCACCGGCCCATATGCCGCCCACCAGCAGGCCCACCAGAGGCAGGCATACCAGCATTTTCCGGCGGGCCGTTTCGCTCCATAGCTTTTTGGGGCAGGGGATGGCCAGAAACATTCCCCAGGCCATGAAAAATCCGTATACCCAATCACGCATCCGGCAGCTCTCCCTTCCACATCCGCACGCAGCCTGCACTCAGCTCCGCCACGGCGTCAAATTCCGCCGCCAGGGCCCGGCACACCGCCGCCAGGCCCCGGCGATACGTCTCGGTCCAGGTCTCGTAGGTCACGCCGTCCCGCCAGATCTCGTCGCACACGCACACCAGGTGCCGGACGCGCCGGCTGACGGCCAGCAGCTCCTCCGCCGTTCGCTCCGGAGCAGCGGCGTCCGGCGATGGGCCGGAGAACATCTGGCAGGCCAGACACGCCGTGACGCTGTCGAACAGCACGGCGCTCCCCGGCGGCACCGCCGCCAGCCCCCGGGGCAGCTCCCGGCCCCGCTCCAGGGTCTGGAAGCCCCAGCCCTCCCGCTCCGCCAGGTGGCGGCGGACGATGGCCCGGTCCTCGCCGTCCCGGGGCTCCAGGGTGGCCCAATAGATCATGGGGCCGCCGTCTGCCAGACGGCGGGTCAGCCGCTGGCCCAGCATGCTTTTGCCGCTTTTGCTGCCGCCCAGAAGCAGGATCCTCATGATTTGTCCACCGTAAATGCGTCCCCCTGCCGGATGGGGGTCAGATATTCGTCCTCAATGGCCGCCTCCGGGAAGGTGGCCATTCCGTCCAGCACCGCGCAGGCCCCCTGCAATATCCGGAACAGCAGGGGACACCCGCTGCCCTCGCCCAGGCGCATGCCCAGCAGCAGACACGGCTCCAGCTCCAGCTCCCGGGCTGCCAGCCGGTAGCCGATCTCGTAGGAGGCGTGGGACAAAAACAGATAATCCCGCACCCGGGGGCACAGCCGCACGGCGCACAGGGCCGCCACGATGGAGATGTATCCGTCCACCGCCGCCGCCAGCCCCTCATGGGCGCAGCCCAGAAACAGCCCCGTCATAGCGGCCAGGTCCAGGCCGCCTACCGCCGCCAGAACGGCCACCGGGTCGCCGGGGTCCGGATGATGCAGGGCCAGGGCCTGCCGCAGCACCCGCTTTTTCGTGGCGAAGCCCCCATCCGTCAGGCCGCCGCCCCGGCCTGCCACCTCCTCCACGGAGGCCCCGGTCAGGGCCGCCAGCACGGCGGCGGAGGTGGTGGTGTTGCCGATGCCCATTTCCCCCACGCCCACGGCGTCTATGCCCTCCTCCTTGGCCATGTGGGCCAGGTCAAGGCCCACGGACAGGGCCCGGAGGGCCTCCTGCTCCGTCATGGCGGGCTCTGCGGCAATGTCGCCGGTGGAGAAGCGGACCTTCCGGTCCAGCACCTGGGGGCAGGACACCGGCACGCAGATGCCCACGTCCACCACCTGGACCTGGTCACCGAAGTACGCCGCCAGGGCGGACATGCCGGTTTTGTGCCGGGTCATGTTCACCGCCTGCTGCACCGTCACCGACTGGGGGGCGCAGGATACGCCCTCCGCCACCACGCCGTTGTCCGCCGCCAGCACCGTTACCCGGCACCGGTCGATCCGGGGCCGGGGCGTTCGCCGGATGCCGGCCAGCCGGATGGACATGTCCTCCAGGGCCCCCAGGCTGCCCGGGGGCTTGGCCAGCTCCGCCTGCCGCCGCCGGGCGGCGTCCATGGCCTCCCGGTCTGCCGGGAGAATGGACTCTATATATGCTGTCAATTCTTGCCTTGTCATGTGTTTGCTCCGTATCCGTGCTGCCGCAGCCAGTCGAGAGACGTGCCGCAGTCTTGATTTTCCAATGTGAACGTGGCCGCGGGGCACAGGGCCAGCACCGTGTCCAGCACCTGCTCCATAGCCAGGGTCCCCTGGCCCAGGGGGTCGTGGAGGTCATTGTGCCCCGCGTTGTTGTGCAGGTGGACGTGCCGCAGCCATGGGGCCATGGGGGCCACCCATTCCAGAGGCGGCACCCGGCTGACGAAGGTGTTGGCATGGCCCACGTCCAGGCACAGGCCCAGCCGGGGATCGTCCACCTGGCGGGCAATGTCCGCCAGCAGCCGGGGTTCCGGCTCCATGACGTTTTCCAGGGCGATGGTCATATCCGGCGGCAGCTCCGCCAGAAGCTCCCGCCAAAAGAGAGCCGACTGCTCCACGTACCACTCCGGAAAGTACACCTGGGGCACGAAGCCCCCGTGGATCACCAGCTGCCGGACGCCCAGGTCCCGGGCCAGGGCGATGGCCTGGCGGTACCGCCGGGCCGTCACCTGCCGCACCAGAGGATCAATGGCGCAGGGGCACAGCTCGGCAAAGGGGGCGTGGAGCCAGAAGCGGTGAAGCCCCGCCATATCCGCCCGGACGGCGGACAGCACCGCCGGGTCCTCCAGATTGGGGGCATAGCAGAACGCCGCGATCTCCAGGCCCAGCCCGTTTTCCCGGGCCAGGGCCGCCGCCCGGCCGTCGATGCCGGACAGGTACAGTCTATTCCATAGCGCTTGGCGCTGCATAGGCAAATTCTCCTATATTCCTGTTATAGTGATGTGTTTGACAGAAGGCGGCCTGCCAGCCTGCCCGAGGCCCAGGCCCATTGCAGGTTGAAGCCCCCGCAGTCGCCGTCTACGTCCAGCACCTCGCCGCAGGCGTAAAATCCCGGCGTCAATCGGCTTTCCATGGTCCGGGGGTCAAACTCCCCGGTGCGCAGGCCGCCGGCGGTGACCTGGGCCTGGTCAAAGCCGCAGGTGCCGGTGACGGGCAGGGCAAGGTCCCGCACCCGGCGGCAGAGCGCCTCCAGCTGGCGGTCCGTTACCTCCGATATCGCC
>OJOJ01000203.1_pt1 | contig 18704 bp, 20 predicted proteins | sample 1598041 | NCBI WGS metagenome assembly OJOJ01 (sample SAMN01915218, study PRJEB22387) | human gut metagenome | isolation source: stool | host: Homo sapiens | place: USA
TGCCTGTTTTTCCTTCCCTTCTGCAAAATAAATCATTTCAGAAGGGAAGGAAAAACAGGCAAATAGAAGGCACAGGAGATATAAGCGTCCTTTTTGTGGAAGACATGGTCGATGGCTTCCAACAGTGTGGTGTTGGTCAGTTCTTCCTCCTCAAGAACATAGCTGAATCCCTGGGAACGGAAAGAGTTGGCGTTTAAGATCTGATCGCCGCGGCTGGCTGCTGCCGGGAGCGGAATCAAGATATTCGGTTTGCGCAGTGCGAGAAGCTCGCAGATTGCGTTGGCTCCGGCGCGGGAGATGACAAGAGAGGAGAGTGCGAACAGGTCGGCAAGTTCCTCGTTGGCATACTCAAACTGGGCATAACCGGCGATGGCGTTCAGGGAAGTGTCTACATTTCCCTTGCCGCACAGGTGAATGACATTATAATTTTTTATCAGCTCCGGAAGCAGATCCCGGATGGCGGTATTGATGGCACGGGAGCCGCTGCTTCCGCCGACGATCAGAAGCGCCGGTTTTGCGGAATCTGTAAAATTGCAGAGTGTAAAAGCGCGGCCGGCATCTCCGGACAGTAATTCCGCACGGATGGGCGTGCCGGTAAGCACGGCTTTATCCTCGGGAACATGTGCCATCGTCTCCGGGAAATTGCAGCATACTTTTGTGGCTTTTGGAATCGCAATGCGGTTGGCGAGTCCTGGCGTGAGATCCGATTCATGGATGATCGCAGGAATATGGCAGCGGCTTGCTGCAAGCACAACCGGCACGGAGACAAAGCCTCCCTTTGAGAAAACGACATCCGGCTTTAACTTTTTCAAAAGACGGATGGATTGATGGTAGCCTTTTAAAACTTTGAACGGATCCGAAAAATTTTTCGGATCAAAATAACGTCTGAGCTTTCCGGACGAGATGCCGTAATACGGTACACCCTGCTCCTCGATCAGCCGTTTTTCGATTCCCTCATAGGAACCAATGTAGGATATTTCATAACCTTCCTTCTGCAGAGCTGGAAATAAAGCAATATTCGGCGTTACATGCCCTGCAGTTCCCCCTCCGGTCATAACAATTTTCTTCATAGTAAGAATCCCTTTCCTCATGGTCTGCTTCCCTTATTTATAATACCCTTATGCATAAAAGTCAAGAAAAGACTTGGAGATCGGACTCTGCGGCGGCAATGGAAAAAGGGTGTGGATAATGCTGGCACGGTATGTAAAAAGAATGTCGCAAATTGCGGTGAGATCACGGGGAAATCCTCTTTTCAAATTCGTGCAGGTTTCTTATAATATAGAAGAAATCGGACAGGGAAAAGTCTGATCGGAAAGAGAGGTAATGGACATGCTCTGGCTGGAACATATTTCACCGGAACAGTTGCAGATGGGAGCTGCGGTATGCAATCTGCTCACCGTGATGCTTCTGATTGTCACATTACATAAGATAAACAGAATCCAGAGATATATACAGAAGAAACAGACCGGCACGGACAGAAAGGAGAGCATAGAGTGCGGGGAACTTTCTCCGACGCAATGCGATTCACAATGTAAAGAAGCAGCTGGTGAGGTGAAAAAATACCCGGCGGACATGCTGATTGATGAGGTTATTGAAGAGGTATTTTCTTAAGAAAATCTTCATAAAAACGAAAAACTGGCAAAATGCACAAAAAACAGCCGGAAGTCTTGTAAAATGGGGCTTCCGGATGCCTCTTTCTATAGAAAAACAACGGCATGAAGACGCGGAAAGCCCCGAAAACTTGACAAAAAACAGTACCTTTGTTATAATTCCTGCTGTAACAAATCCGTAACAATTGTAACAAAATATGAATAAAACAGCACAAAGGTGTAATACTATTTCAATAAACATGTGATTACACCGATGGAGGGTTCTATGAGTTTGAAGAAAAGAGCGATTGAGGGAATCGTGGTTGCCGGATCTCTGGTGATGATGAGCACAATCGCACAGGCTGCTGATCTTGACGGAGTACAGGTAAGGAACGCGGCGGTACAGGCAGAGACGGACTTCGCTACAGGGGGAACAGCAGGAGTTGTTGCCCGGTTAGATCAGTTAGAAGCAGAGGCATTTGGTGATATTGAAGCGGCGACAGCCGGTGTGAACCAGACAGGAAGACTTCTGGTTGCTACAGCGGAGGAAGCGGTTTCGGATACAGAAGCTGCGGAGACATTAGATGCACAGCTGCAGCAGGCCGAAGCAACAGAGACACAGCAGGCAGATGCAGCACAGAGCGAGACAGAGGCAGCACAGAGCCAGGCAGATGGCGAGCAGGCAGCAGATGCAGAGCAGACAGACGCTGATGCGCAGTCGGAGGATGCACAGAGCACGGACGCAGATCAGATGTCTGCGGAAGAGCAGGAGTGGCAGAACCGCCTGATGGCAGATGTCGACGATTTCCTGTATATCAGGGAATCCGGAGACGAAAATGCAGCGATTGTCGGCAAATTATACAAGGGAGATGTGGCGGAGATCGCCGAGACAGGCGATACTTGGACACATGTGGAATCCGGAAACGTAGACGGATATGTGAAAAATTCCTACTGCGTGACGGGATCGGAAGCATATACCTATGCGAACGATACATTTGATACAGAGGTAGAGATCCAGACGAACGGACTTCGCATCAGAAGCAGCGCAGACCCGGATGCGTCCGTGCTGGCAGCGGTATCGACGGGAATGACTTTCCCGCTGGATGCAGATGCAGAGACCGTAGACGGATGGGTTGCGATTGATTACAAGGGAACCACCGGTTATGTGAGCGCAGAGTATGTGACGACGGAGCTTGCACTCGGTGAGGCTGTCACGATCGAGGAGGAGCAGGCAGCAGCTGCGAAGGCTGCGGCAGAAGCAGCAAAGTCCGCACAGGTGTCCAGCGCGGGTACCGTTCAGAATTCTGCAGTTGCCGCTTCGGTGGATGATGTGACACTGCTTGCCGCACTGATTCAGTGCGAGGCAGGAAACGAGTGCTACGAAGGACAGCTTGCAGTCGGTGCGGTTGTCATGAACCGTGTGAGATCCGGCAGATATGCGGGCAGCATTTACGGTGTAATATATCAGGCAGGACAGTTCCCGCCGGCAGGAAGAGGAGCCGTTGCAAGCATTGCGGCAAACGGTCCGAAGTCCAGCTGCATTCAGGCAGCACAGGAAGCAATCAACGGTGCTGACAATACGGGCGGTGCGACATGCTTTAGCAGAGCTTCTTCCGGACACGCGGGTGTGGTAATCGGGAACCACGTATTTTATTAAACAGGAATCATGGCAGAGCCGTGGGAAATGATGAGACATTTCCTACGGCTTTTCTTGTATTTTCAAATCAAATATAGTAATATGATATTTAACGGGGAAAATAGTGTTAGAGATCCGGGCAGAAAAGAATTGGAGGTTAGATAATGGGAGGATTATTAGTAGCATTTTTGATTTTGGTTATTCTGATATTGGCAGTTGTGGTGTCCTGTATTAAGATCGTACCACAGGCGCATGCGTACATTGTGGAGCGTCTGGGCGGATATCTTGCAACATGGCCGGTAGGTCTTCATCTGCTGATACCGTTTATTGACCGCGTGGCGAAGAAGGTTACCCTGAAAGAGCAGGTAGTTGATTTCCCGCCGCAGCCGGTAATCACAAAGGATAATGTTACAATGCAGATTGATACGGTCGTTTATTTCCAGATCACAGATCCGAAGCTGTATGCATACGGTGTTGAGAATCCGCTGATGGCGATTGAGAACCTGACCGCAACGACACTGCGTAACATCATCGGTGATCTCGAGCTGGATGAGACACTGACATCCAGAGAGACGATCAACACCCAGATGAGAGCAACGCTTGATGTGGCAACCGATCCTTGGGGCATCAAGGTAAACCGTGTAGAGCTTAAGAACATCATTCCGCCTGCAGCGATCCAGGATGCGATGGAGAAGCAGATGAAGGCAGAGCGTGAGCGAAGAGAAGCGATCCTTCGTGCAGAAGGTGAGAAAAAGTCTACTGTCCTCGTGGCAGAAGGTAAGAAAGAGTCCGCAATTCTCGATGCAGAGGCAGAGAAGCAGGCAGCGATCCTTCGCGCAGAAGCGAAGAAGGAGGCAACCATCCGCGAGGCAGAAGGTCAGGCTGAGGCAATCCTTAAGATTCAGCAGGCAAACGCAGACGGTCTCCGCATGATCAAGGATGCAGCTCCGGACCAGGGCGTCATCCAGTTAAAGAGCCTTGAGGCATTTGCGAAGGCGGCAGATGGCAAGGCGACGAAGATTATCATTCCGTCTGAGATTCAGGGAATCGCAGGGCTGGCAAAATCTGTGACAGAAATAGCTCTGGAGAACAAATAGAACATCGGAAAGATCAGATTGAAAATAGGGGCTGTCACGAAAGTGGCAGCCTGTTTATTCTGCGACAGGAAGCACAAAGCGACAAGGAGGAACGCAATCATGAACTTAAAAGGACGCAATTTCTTAAAACTGATGGATTACACACCGGAAGAGATTCTCTACCTGATTGATCTGGCAGCGGATCTTAAGAGCAAGAAGAAGCAGGGAATTCTGCATGACAGTCTGATCGGAAAAAATATCGCGCTGATTTTCGAGAAGACAAGCACCCGTACACGGTGTTCTTTTGAGGTGGCAGCACATGATCTCGGAATGCATGTGACTTACCTTGATCCATCCGGTTCGCAGATCGGCAAAAAGGAGAGCATTCCGGATACCGCACGCGTGCTGGGACGCATGTTTGACGGTATCGAGTACCGCGGATATGGACAGGACATTGTGGAGGAGCTGGCAAAATATGCGGGAGTTCCGGTGTGGAACGGTCTGACGAACGAGTTCCATCCGACGCAGATGCTTGCAGATATGCTGACAATCCGGGAACACCTGGGACATTTAAAGGGTGTGAAGTTTGTATACATGGGTGACGCCCGTTACAATATGGGCAATTCCCTGATGGTGACCTGCGCAAAGCTCGGTATGGATTTTGTCGCATGTACTTCCAGGAAATATTTCCCGAACGAGGAGCTGGTTGATTACTGCAAAAAAGTAGCAGCCGAGACCGGAGCATCGATCACGCTGACCGAAGATGTGGCAGAGGGCACGAAGGACGCGGACGTTATTTACACGGATGTCTGGGTATCGATGGGCGAGCCGGACGAAGTCTGGGCAGAGCGCCTGCAGGATCTGATGCCGTATCAGGTCAACAAGGCAGCCATGGCAAATGCCAAGCCGACGGCGATCTTCATGCACTGCCTGCCGGCATTCCATGACTTAAAGACCAAGATCGGCAAGGAAGTCTATGAGAAATTCGGTTACAGTGAGCTTGAGGTGACCGACGAAGTGTTTGAGAGTGAGCAGTCGGTTGTATTTGATGAGGCAGAGAACCGTATGCACACGATTAAGGCAGTCATGCTTGCTACACTGGGAGAATAAGAGGGAACATCATGAAAGCAGAACTACTTTCCGTTTTAAGAGATGCCGACGATTATGTGTCCGGACAGGATCTGTGTGAAAAGTTCGGAGTATCCCGGACGGCGGTCTGGAAGGGCATCAACCAGCTCAAGGAAGCCGGGTATGAGATCGAGGCGGTGCCGAACAAGGGATATAAGCTGTTGTCGGTGCCGGACACACTGAGCGAGGAAGAATTAAAAAGTATCCGCAAGACCGCGTGGGTCGGACAGGAGATTTTTTACTATCCGGTCATCGACTCCACCAATACCAGGGCGAAGCAGCTGGCGGAGGAAGATTATCCTACCGGAACGCTCGTGGTCGCCGGACAGCAGGATGCAGGCAGAGGCAGAAGAGGAAGAAGCTTCGAGTCTCCGCAGGGAGCCGGCATTTTTATGACGCTGATGTTAAAGCCGGAGCTGTCGCCCGTGAATGCGCCGATGTTGACGCTGGTGGCGGCGCTTGCGGTGTCTGCGGCGATCGTGAAGACGACAGGCAGACCGGCGGGCATCAAATGGCCGAATGACATTGTCATGAACGGGAAAAAAGTCTGCGGTATTCTGACGGAGATGAGCGCACAGATGGATTATGTCAACCACATTGTGATCGGCATTGGCATCAACGTTCACAACGAATCGTTCCCGGAGGAGATTGCTCCGGTGGCGACTTCACTCTACATGGAGACCGGAGAACATTTTAACCGCGCGGCTCTGATTGAGGAAGTATGGGAACAGTTTGAACATTATTATGCAATTTTCATGGAGACCGAAGATCTGAGCGGTCTTGTGAAGGAGTACGATGCGCATCTGGTCAACCGGAACCAGATCGTGAAGGTGCTTGATCCGAAGGAACCGTTTGAGGGAAAAGCGATGGGCATTACGCCGCGGGGCGAGCTGATCGTGGATACCTGGGAGAGCAGAAGACTCGTATCGGCGGGGGAGGTCTCCGTCCGGGGCGTCTATGGATACGTGTAGAGGGTGCTGTGCGGGCGGCGTCCGTGGAAACGGTTTGGAAAGGAATGTCTGAGATGGAAGAAGTGGTACTGTGCGGTGCGAGCGCATACAATAAAAAATTTTACCTGAACGAAGATTTTAAGGGTCTGCCGGAGCAGATCAAGAACGAGTTGAAGATCATGTGCGTGCTTTTTACGGAGGATGTGGGCGGTATTTTCCAGCTGGTGTTCAGCGAAACGGGCGAACTGGAATTCCGTACCTCCTGCGATGAAAATGATCTGCTGTACGATGAGATCGGCTGCGGACTTAAGATCCGTCAGCTGCAGCAGACAAAGCAGGAGCTGTTGGAAGCGCTGCAGATGTATTATAAGGTTTTATACGTGGGAATATAGGGGGTACGGACGATGATAATGACGATTGATGTGGGAAACACAAATATTACCGTGGGAGTATTTCGGGAAGATGAGGTGGTATCGAATTTTCGTATCACGACAAAAATGCCCCGTACATCCGATGAGTATGGGATGCTGTTGAGCAATCTGCTGGAGCAGAATTCGATTTCACATGACGACATCGAGGATGCGATTATCGCATCGGTTGTCCCGAATGTGATGCACTCCCTCGAGGGAGCGATTATCAAGTATTTCTGCATCCGACCGATTATTGTGGAGCCGGGAACCAAGACCGGTATCCGCGTCGTGACTGAGAACCCGCGCCAGATCGGTGCGGACCGTATCGTGGATGCGGCGGCAGCGTACGAACTGTATGGCGGACCGGTACTTGTCCTTGATTTTGGCACGGCGACCACGTACGATCTGGTAGATAAGGATGGCGCGTTTGTATCCGGCGTCACAGCTCCGGGAATCCGTATTTCAGCGAAGGCATTGTGGGAAGATGCGGCGAAGCTTCCGGAGATTGAGATCCGCAAGCCGGCGAGCATCCTCGCGAAGGAGACGATCTCCTCCATGCAGGCAGGGCTTGTCTACGGGCAGATCGGACAGACGGAATACATCATCCGCCATATGATCGATGAGGCGAACATGGGCGAGGTCAAGGTCGTGGCAACCGGCGGACTGGGCAGAATCATTGCAAATGAGACCACAATGATCGACGTGTATGATCCGAACCTGACATTGAAGGGCATGAATCTGATCTATAAAAAGCAGAACCGTAAATCCGGGAAGATTAAATAAGTAGAAAATGAGGGTGGCAGCGTGGCAATAATCCGAACACTGCAGATAGGAAATGTAACCTTAGAAAATAATTTGATACTGGCACCAATGGCAGGCGTAAGCGACCTGCCATTTCGCTTGCTTTGCAGGGAACAGGGCGCGGGGCTGGTGTGCATGGAAATGGTGAGCGCCAAGGCGATTCTGTATAAGAACCGCAACACGGAGGAGCTTCTTACCATTGATCCAAAGGAGCACCCGGTATCGCTGCAGCTTTTCGGCTCTGATCCGGATATTATCAGTGAGATTGCGAAACAGATTGAGGAGCGGCCGTTTGACATTCTGGATCTGAACATGGGCTGTCCGGTTCCGAAGGTCGTCAACAACGGGGACGGTTCCGCGCTCATGAAAAATCCGCGGCTTGCCGGGGAGATCATAGAGAAGACGGCGCGGGCGATCAAAAAACCGCTGACCGTGAAGATCCGCAAGGGATTCGACGATGCGCACGTCAATGCGGTCGAGCTGGCGCACATTGCGCAGGAGAGCGGTGCGGCGGCGGTCGCGGTGCACGGGCGCACCAGAGAGCAGTATTATGCCGGACATGCGGACTGGGACATTATCCGCCAGGTGAAGGAGGCGGTATCGATTCCCGTCATTGGAAATGGGGATATCCGCACACCGGAGGATGTGGCGGCGATGGCAGAGCAGACCGGCTGCGACGGCTATATGATCGCGCGCGGAGCGGAGGGAAATCCCTGGATTTTCCGCCAGATTCTGCATTATTTTGAGACGGGCGAGCACCTTGCCAGACCGGATTTCTCGGAGGTGACGGAGATGCTGCTGCGCCATGCGAAAATGCAGATCGACTGCAAGGGAGACTACACGGGCATCCGTGAGATCCGCAAGCATGCGGCTTGGTACACCGCGGGGTACCGCAATTCGTCCAAGCTTCGAGGAAGAATCAACGAGGTGGAGAATTACGGGCAGCTCGAGGCATTATTCCGGGAAGTGGAGTCATATAATGAGAAAAACGGATACGAGGCATAGGAAATGTCCTATTCCAATGAGTTTCTTAGAAATTTCCGACCGGTATTTCTGGCGATCTTAAAGGCGCAAAGCTTTCGCCCGGAGCGCGTGGAGCTTGTGGTGATTGACGAGGAGCAGAGCCATGTCTTTGAACCGGCGGATGTGCGCGATGTGCTCGAACAGATTGGAGACGATCTGAATTATCTTACGGTGTACACTGGGCGCCCCGCATATTTTTCCGCATTTGCAGAGAGAATGTATGAGGAGAACGGGCTGGTGGTGATGCTTTTTCCAAAAACCAGACTGTCCGCGGGGAAAGGACAGGCGGGGGTGAGAGATACGTTTCTGACCCGGAAGGTGATCCTGGATTTTGAGTGGGAGGGAGCATACCGGACAGAGATGATCTGCGCCGCGGCGACCTACATCCCGATCCACAAAAAGCCCTGGAAACAAGGCGAAAATCTTGACATCATGGTGCCTATCGGTTATAATACTGTGATTGTTAAGAGCATGCATCACCAGAGAGAAAAGCTTGGACGTGACCGATTTGAAGAAGCTTTTTATGAAAATTGAACTGATAAAAATTACAAAGAAGGGTAGAGAGTAATGGACAAAAAAAACATTCTGACGTATGAAGGACTCAAAAAACTGGAGGACGAATTAGAGGATTTAAAGGTTGTCAAGAGAAAGGAAGTCTCCCAGAAGATCAAGGAAGCAAGAGAGCAGGGCGATCTGTCCGAGAATGCAGAGTACGATGCAGCGAAGGACGAGCAGAGAGATATTGAGGCGCGTATTGAGGAACTCGAGAAGATCCTTAAGAACGCTGAGGTATTTGTAGAGGAAGAGGCTGACTTAGATAAGGTAAGTATCGGATGTCAGGTAAAGATCTTAGACTGTGAATTCGACGAGGAGCTGACCTACAAGATCGTGGGTTCCACAGAGGCAAACAGCTTAAAGGGCAAGATTTCCAATGAGTCGCCGGTTGGTAAGGCGCTTCTTGGAAAGAAAGTCGGCGATACCGTAACGGTAACGACACCGGCAGGAGAGTTCGAGTACAAGATACTTTCCATTCACAGATCATTAAACGAGTAGAGCATGACCGTCTGCGGACTCCGCTTCACGCGGACAGGCGGCGCAGGATAAATGGAGGAAAAGCATGGCAGAGCAGAATAATAACCAGCAGCAGGACGTCAACCAGCTGCTCAAGGTTCGTTATGATAAGTTACACGAACTGCAGGAGAACGGAAAGGACCCGTTCGTCATTACCAAGTATGATGTGACGAACCACAGCACGGATGTCAAGGAGCATTTTGAGGAGATGGAAGGCAAGGAGGTATCTCTTGCCGGACGTATGATGTTCAAACGTGTCATGGGTAAGGCATCTTTCTGCAATATTCAGGACTTAAAGGGACGTATCCAGATCTATGTAGCGCGCGACAGCATCGGCGAGGAGTCCTACGCGGATTTCAAAAAGTATGATGTCGGCGATATTTTAGGCGTGAAGGGTACCGTTTTTAAGACGAAAACAGGCGAGATTTCCATTCATGCAGCAGAGGTAACACTGCTTTCCAAGAGCTTACAGATTCTGCCGGAGAAGTTCCACGGACTGACAGATACCGATACCAGATATCGTCAGAGATATGTCGATCTCATCATGAATGAGGATGTCAAGGACACATTTGTGAAGCGTTCCAAGGTTATCAGCACGATCCGCCGCTATCTGGACGGACAGGGCTTCATGGAGGTTGAGACCCCGATGCTCGTGTCGAATGCAGGCGGTGCGGCTGCAAGACCGTTTGAGACACATTTCAATGCGTTAGACGAGGACTTAAAGCTTCGTATTTCCCTGGAGCTTTACTTAAAGAGACTGATCGTCGGCGGCATGGAGCGTGTCTATGAGATTGGCCGTGTGTTCCGTAATGAGGGTCTGGACACCAGACACAATCCGGAGTTCACACTCATGGAGCTGTATCAGGCATATACCGATTATCACGGCATGATGGATCTGACCGAGAACCTTTACCGTTATGTGGCAAAGGAAGTGACCGGTTCCGAGATTCTGACCTACGGGGAGCATACCATGGATCTCTCCAAGCCGTTTGAGCGCATCACCATGGTGGATGCGGTGAAGAAGTATGCAGGCGTCGATTTTAACGAGGTGAAGGATACTGCCGAGGCGAAGAAGCTTGCAGACGAGCATCACATCGAGTACGAGGAGCGCCACGAAAAGGGCGATATCTTAAATCTTTTCTTCGAGGAGTATGTCGAGGAGCACCTGATCCAGCCGACGTTCGTGATGGATCATCCGATCGAGATCTCTCCGCTCACGAAGAAGAAGCCGGAGAATCCGGACTATGTAGAGCGTTTTGAGTTCTTCATGAACGGCTGGGAGATGGCAAATGCTTACTCTGAGCTGAATGATCCGATCGATCAGCGCGCGCGTTTCGCAGCTCAGGAGGAGGCTTTTGCAGCCGGAGACGAGGAAGCGAACCACACCGATGAGGATTTCTTAAATGCACTTTCCATCGGTATGCCGCCGACCGGAGGTATCGGATTCGGAATCGACCGTATGGTCATGATGATGACCAACAGCCCGGCGATAAGGGATGTGCTGCTGTTCCCGACAATGAAAAGCATTGATAAGTAGGAATGCAGGAAAATCAATGGTTTCAGAGCGTGGATGTACTAAAATATATAGTTGGTCAAGGGGTTTTGACCAAGATTTGACCAATTTTTGGCATAGTCAAAAAAAGATTAGTACAGGTTAGTACAGATTGCTTAGTCTGAAAAATTAAAGATTGTATTACTTAGAGGACATTTTCTAAAGAAATTTAGAAGATGTCCTCTTTTTGCGTTATAGGAACAATTGAAATACCGAAAGGAGAATAGCATGGAACACACAAAGGCATATCAGGAATTTAAGAAGAATGGTAATACAAAGTTTGTAAGATATAGCGAAGGAGCAGAAATGTATCATATGAGCGTATCAAAGTTTATGCAAATGGCTAAGGATGCCAAAGCAATCTATAAGTTAGGACAGTTAGTACTTGTGAATTTAAAAATATTTGATGAGTACATTGAGACATTCCATATAGTTGATGATGAATTTTATAAGTAGGTGAAAAGGATGGTAACACAATTACAGCCAGATGTTAGGGCTTACCTACATGGTGCAGAGGTAATAAAAAGATACATAAGGGTCGAAGCGGTAGCTCAGGAATATGGATTAAGTGTTGAAGAAACTGAATATATTGCTAAGGCGGCAGGTTCTTTATACAAGCTTACCCGTATTCATTTAGTAAAAAAGGAAAGGTTTGATGAGTTTATGAAACACATATACAAAGTGCCTGGAACAAATAAACAGATAATTAAAAAGTTTGCGAGAATTGGAGAAGCATCAATTATATACAGTATTGGAAGGCATAGGTTTATCGAGCTGGCTAGAGCAGCAGGTGCTACATATAAAATAAATGAGGGGACAGGAGGGACTGTACTGGTTAATTTAGAAATATTTGATAATTACATGGAGCAATTCAGACAACCTGTAAGACCTTTGAAAGAGCCGTTATACGGACAGGAAGAAGGTGAATTGAATGAGTAACTCATATAAGTTCTATTCAGATACAAAAGACATTATGAAAAAATATGTAAATGCTACTGAGGGAGCCATTATTTATGGCATAAGTAAATCAAGGATTATGGTTTTGGCTTCAGAAGCAGGGGCAGTATATAAGGTTGGAAATTCAGCATTGATTAATACAGATATTTTTGAAATGTATTTGGAGAAATTTAAGGAACCAACAAGACCATTGCCCAAACATATTTGGAATAAATTGTCAGGCGAAGATAAAAAAGACCACAATAGTACCTGTTTTGATAAAAAAGACCCGTGATTGTCACTTTCGGCATTATAGAAACTAATGTAATATATGGACATTCCAAGAAAAACTTGGGATGAACAATTTAATAATCAGTTACAGATTTGCAAAGTAGTTTGCACTGCAGGGTATCTGTAGGTAGTAAATTTACGGGGCATGTACCTGGAAGATGAAAGTCACAGCTATCATATTAGTAGCCTGATGGATCGAAAGATGAAGGGTGAGAAGTTGGATGGAAATCTGGAAAAAGGATTCGACATGTTGCGTAAGGATAATCAACCACAGAGGGCGAGAAGTTCGTCCTTATCCTCAAAAGGCTAAAAGAGGAGATAGTGCTTCTAATAATTCAGAAGGGCGTCGTGAAACACATTTTGTGGCTCGTCTGTAACTCCCGGAGGTGAGAACACCTCTTTGTACACGGGGCGATATAGGAGTCTAGAAGACTGGCGTGTACCTACATGCTTAGCATTAAGCATAGCCATGTAGACTATATCACTTCCAAATTCAAATTTTGTCTATATGGCAACTAATTTGAAGGAGGATAAAGTGATGATGGGATTTAGCATAGCATTTATAATTATTGTTCTTATTGTATTGTATTCATTAGCAAGGACAGCAGGTGAGTCGGACAGGATATTGGAAAATATAAGAGAGCAATCACTCCTTGGAAGGGAGGAGAGCTCTGGTGGGAACAGTTGAAAAAAGAGATAAGCATAAGAAACGCAGGTTTGTATCTCCAGAAGAAAAGCTTGAAAGAGAATTAAAAGATTGTATGCATTGTAGATTCTTCTGGGGACATAACAACAGATGTGCCAATGGAACATGTTGTAAACCATCTAAGAAAAAAGAACAGAAACTTCCGACAGAATGTGTCGGATGTCCATATTATCAAGGGAATGGTTATTGTTTTCCTTGTATGCGAAAGCTGATAGGAAAGTAGGTGGTTAAGATGTTCAAGTGGCTGTTTAAGAAGAAAGGATGTGCAAAACATATGAATAACAAGTTAGAAGTAATCGGCATTGATCATGGCTGGTCAATGATGAAAACAATCTCTCAGGTATTTGTCACAGGTGTAAAGGAGATTACAACTACTCCGGCACTTTTCGGTGATGTACTTGAGTATGAAGGAAAGTTTTACAAGGTCGGAACTGTAAGGCAGGAAGTAAAGGATACAAAGGTCGAAGATGACAGCTTTTATCTTCTCACTCTTGCAGCAGTTGCTAAGGAACTTAAAAGAAGAGGTCTTGCAGAGTCAAAGGTATTCCTTGCCGTAGGACTTCCACTTACAAGGTTTGGAGCAGAGAAGAATGATTTTATCAAGTACCTGACAAAGAATAAGCGTGTAAGCTTCAAATATGAGAATGAGCCATATCATATTGAAATTGATGATGTTGCAGTATTTCCTCAGTGCTATGCAGCAGTAGTGGACAAGATTCCTGCTATGGCAAAGAAAACGCTGATAGTAGATATCGGTAGCTGGACAATCGACATTATGCCGGTAATCAACAAGTCACCGGATGAATCAAAGTGTGTGACGATTCCAAAAGGTCTTATTACCTGTATGCGTTCTATCAATGAGCAGTGTGTAAGACAGCTTAACGGAGAGGTAGACGAGTCAGAGATACAGAACATCATGCGATATGGCAGGTCAGATATTGATGATGAATACTTTGCCATTATCCAGGCAGAGATAGAGGATTTTGTTGATAAGGTATATAACTCAATCCGTGAGTTTGGGTATAACTTAAAGACTACACCGATTGTATTTGTCGGAGGCGGGGCAGTTGTGATGAAAAATTTTGGTAGTCATGATGCCAAGAACATTTCCTATAACCTTGATGTAAAGGCAAATGCAAGAGGATATGAGCAGCTTGCCACGATGGGACTTAAAAGCACTAAGCGATTATCATAAGGAGGCAGATGATGGGAAGAAGACTTGAATATGAAGTAAAAACTTCTGTCCGCCTCAACATGAGCAATCCTCAGCATGTGAAAATCAATGATGTGATTCAGAATCTTGATCCGAAGATTTTCAAATCTAAGAATCAGTTCATCATAGATGCGATTCAGTTTTATATTGATAATTATGGAAAAGAAACCTTTGTTATCAAGAAGAAGGAAAAAGAGAGGGCTGAATATATCCGGTCAGAAGATATTGATGACATTAAGGAAGAAGTCATTGAAGCAGCAACCAATGAGGCTAGGAAAGAGGTCATAAGGCTGTTAGGCGGAGTGATATCCGGGATGAATGTTGGTCAGCCGGTAATAATGCAGGCAGCCAATAGTGAAGCACAAGAACCTACAGAAGATGTTATGGACGATGCAGATGTTGCAGGACTTGCAATGGGATGGATGTCGAAAGGAGACTGATTATTATGAGAAGAGTTATGGGAGCCGTAGGAACAGTAATTTTAGAGATACTCAAGTGGATATTAAGGATAATTCTTGGAGCGTTGAAGCTGGTCTTAGGACTTGCCAGAATAATTCTTCTTCTATTCGCTATGGTGGCAAGGATATTTCTTTCATTCGTAAGAATGGGCACATTCTGAGAGGAGGTGAGCGTATGCAGGTAAAGGGTTTATTCTTAAATTATAAGAAAAACAGAAGACTTATGCAGTATTTCTTTAAAATAAGAGAGCTGGTATAATGAAAGGAGTTTAAGATGCACAGAATACGGGACAGTCCTATGTGCCCCGTGCATTACAGATAAATAGTTCACCGCAAGGGTGGATGGCACGGAACACAAAGCCCGTCCCTCTTGCGGAGAAGGGATGGGTGATTACTATGAAGAAGATAAGTATTATCTTATTATCCGCAGTACTGGTCTTTTCAATGGCTGCCTGTAATGGTGGTAAGGAAAAGGCTGATAATCAGACAGAGAAACAGACGGAAAGCGTAAAGCCAACTGAAGAAGCAGAAATGGCAACGGAAGCTGTCACAGAGGTCACAACCGAAGCTGGAAGTGAAGAGACAGAGAAAGATATTGCCGAGGTTAAAGATTCAGGAGAGAAGACTGATAAGGAAGATAACCGGTCTGCTGATAATGAAACTGCTTCAAAGCAGAAAGAAAAGTCAGATCAGAATGACGAGCCGGAACAGAAAGCTCCTGCAAGTGGTAATAAGGAAGCTGGTGGAAATCAGAGTAATGCAGGTTATGGTGGTCAGACTACAGACAGTCCGAAAGACAATGTGAGCAATCCACAGCCTGCATCCGTGGCGTACAGTCCACAGAATGTTGTGTCACTTGCAACAGCAAAGTGTCAGGCAGGAGGGATGATTACCACACAGCAGAATTTACAGAATCATTTGAATGACGGCAGTATCACGCAGGAAGAGTACAATGAGTATTATCCTTACGATGGTATGGAAGGCTCTTATTATAGTGTGTTTGTAGAGACAGACCTCAACAAAGCAAGTACCATTGATGGACAGCGGTTATCATCTGAGGATGCAATCGCAGAATATATTGCAAGTATGTTACTTTTGGAAACAGATCCGGTATTCTACATCAGTTATGATGGAGTTTACACGACAGGCGGCACAGACTATTACGAGTTTCGATGTCACAGATAAATAAAAACGAATAGAAGCAGAAGGAAGAAAGATGTAAGCTATAAACTTATGTCTTTCTTTTTTTGTACCCGTTCAGAGCCAAGCAAAATTTCATAAATCGGTTGTGAAATGCTTGCATTTCTAAGACTGATTTTGAAATTTTATTTGGCGGATACGCCACATGAGCAAAAATTGCAGTAGGCAATTTTGCGAATAGGCTCTGAACTAATTGAGATTTAAGGAGGAAAGAGCACATGAAACAGAAACTAAAGCGTTTTATGGCAGGATTTATGGCTATGCTCACACTGGTTGGAACACTTTTTACGAATGGAACAACAGCATTTGCAGCCAGTCCGCAGGCAAATATTGCGTTCTGGAATGCGTCAGTCAAAAATTCCGGAGAAGTAAGTGAGCTGAAGCCCGGATATAATCATGGCAAGATTCTGTATTCAATTCTTGACGGAAATTCTGCATATTGTATGAATTTCGGATTAAGAGCAGATGGCGGTCAGCTTATGAACAGCTACGATGATGCGAGCACATCAATGTCAGCACAGCAGAGAAAGCTTTTAAGTTACTGCCTTTATTATGGATTTAACAGTACACAAAAGGCGGCACCAAGCAACAGCCAGTGCGATGAGTATATCGCAACTCAGGCAATGGTATGGGTTATTGTAGCAGATATCTTTGGAACTGGAAGCGGTGATTCAGCAGCAAGAAAGCTCTGTAACACAGCACCAAGTCCTGATTCTTCATACAGCTATTATGAGAGACTCAGGGACAATATCAGCAGCTCCTACAATGCAACACTTCCAAGTTTTGCATCACGCAGAACCAGTGAGGCACCAACTTATGAGCTGAAGTGGAATGAGGGAAGTCAGAGATTTGAAGCAACATTATCTGACAGCAATGGTGTCTTATCAGACTTTGATTTTGGCATCAGCGGATATTCTGTTGATAAGAATGGCAACAGTATTACAATCTCTTCAACGAGTGTGAATACCACAGCTACAACAGGAACATTCACATCCAATGCTGGCAAGGTTGAGACAACATCAAGCTGTGTATTCTGGCTTACAGGAAAGAGCGGATATCAGGAGTTTATTTCTGAAAGACCGACAGCAGATCCTGTCAAAGCCTATATCAAGGTCAAGACAGAGAACATCGGATATGGTGAGCTTACAAAGACAGATGAGTCAAGCGGAGTGAAGCTTTCCGGTGCAGTTTATGGAATCTATTCTGACAGCGGATGCACAAACAGAGTACAGACCATGACAACAGATGGAAATGGATATGCGAAGTCGGCAGCTCTTGTTGCAGACACTTATTATGTTAAGGAGATTACAGCACCAAAGGGCTATGTTCTTTCGGATAAGGTTCATACTCTCACTGTAAGAGCAGGACAGACAACGGGAATTTCTGCTACAGATAAGGAGCAGCTTGGAGCAATCACAATCTACAAGGAAGGTGAAGTGCTCAGCGCATGGAATGGAAGCAACTTTATTTATGAGAAAAAGAAGCTTCCGGGAGCAACCTTTAAGGTGACAGCGGGGGCGGATATCTATAAGGCAGATAGAACTAAGGTCTACAATGCAGGAGATGTAGTTGCAGAAAGCCTTACAACAGGAACTGATGGACAGGTGGTATTATCTGACCTTCATCTTGGAACCTATGTGGTAACAGAGATTAAGAGCATTGACGGATATACCATCAATACAACACCACAGACTGTAAAGATTGAGTATAAGGACCAGACTGTTACAGTACAGTATGAGTCAACTACTGTTGAGAACACCAGACAGAAAGCGGATGTATCTGTAGTAAAGAAAGATTCTGATACAGAAAATCCTCTTGATGGCGGTAAGTACACACTTTACGCAGGAAACGACATCAAGAACTATGCAGGACAGGTCATTGTAACAAAGGGTACAGCCCTTGAGACAGTAACTACAGGTGAGGACGGAAGTGCAAGCTACAGCGTGGATCTGCCTATTTCAAACGGATATTATATCTCAGAGACACAGGCACCATACGCTTATATCAGAAACCAGTCTGATGTGTATAGTTTCAACTTCAATGTATTGCCTGAAACACAGGCAAAGGCAACATTCAGCCACACATTTAAGAATGACAGAACCACAGCAAAGATTCATATTTACAAGGCAGATAAGGAATCGGGCAAAGCAGTTCCACAGGGTGATGCAAGCCTTGAAGGTGCAGTTTATGGTCTTTATGCGAGAAACGATATCGTGCATCCGGACGGAGCAACAGGAGTCGTATTCAAGGCAGGAGATCTTGTAGCAACACTTACAACAGATAAGAATGGCGAAGCAGAGGTCAATAACCTTTACCTTGGAAACTATTATGTGAAAGAAATCACTCCATCAGAGGGGTATCTTTTAGACGAAGAGGAGCACGATGTAGTATGCGACTATGAGGGAGACCTTGTAGCAGAGGTATCAAGAAGCACAACATCAGCAGAGCAGGTCATCAAGCAGCCATTCCAGCTCATCAAGGTATCGGACAATGGCGATGACACCGAAGCAGGACTTCTTGCAGGAGCAGAGTTTACAGCTTATTTAAAATCATCTTTACCTGTAAAGGAAGATGGAAGCTATGACTTTGATAAGGCAACACCTGTAATAATCGGAGAAAACGGTGCAACAACAATCACATCCGATGACAAGGGACATGCAGTTT
>OJOJ01000219.1_pt1 | contig 18296 bp, 19 predicted proteins | sample 1598041 | NCBI WGS metagenome assembly OJOJ01 (sample SAMN01915218, study PRJEB22387) | human gut metagenome | isolation source: stool | host: Homo sapiens | place: USA
TATTCTAATAATAAAATCAATGTTAATGCTGTGGTTTGCAAAGGATTCCTGCCTGTATTGCATGGCAGATAAAAATTTTTCAAATCGTGCCTTGTAAAATGGGCTTTGAGTGAGGAAGAAGGTAGAGAGACAGAAACTCTCTACCTTCTCTCTGCTTGTGCGGCGAGTGGTCAAGTGTACCTTGACAACCCCATACCCATTCATCAAGTACATTCCCATAGGCGATGCGATGAGCAGAAGCTACCTTAGCAGCTGCGCCATGACCTGCCGGATGAAGCAGCCAGACTGCACCTAATGTTGATTTTCTGTCTGCGTTTTGTTTCTGCCGACAGTGAGCGAGAAACAGCCGCTATCATCACACGGCGGCTCCGTGTGTGGCCATGACCGTCTGTGGGGGCGATACTCCTGTCCGGCCATAAAGTCGAGCGTTGAAGCGGTTTCTGCCGTAGTCCGTCGTAACAAGTGGGGGCAGCTCGGAGAGATCCTCGGAGGGGTGCAATTCCCGTGGAGCCGACAGCCATCGGCCGCTTGATGATTTCCTGTGCAGGTGGGGCGTCGAGGACAAATGACCTGCAGCAATGATGTATAACCGGCCGGGTGAAAATGCTATGTTTTCTCCCAGCCTTTACTTAGCCGCAGCGAATACGGCATCCTTTACGGAAGCGGAGGTGAACCAGCGTGACCAATGAAGAACTGAACACAGCCTTATATGAAAAGATGTTTGCCGAGCAGGAGACTTATCGGGCGTGGCTGCTTGCGCAGGCATCGGAAGAAATTCTGAATCACACCTATGAATATACCGTGCGGGAAGATATTTTGATGTCTCTGGAATACAACAGCCTACCCAACGCACAGGTGCGGGCTTTACTGAAATCCCCCAGCCCTCTTGCGGACGTGTTTGCGGCGTGGGAGGACCGGGAGACAAGCTATATGGAGGAAATTTGGCAGACTGTCACAGACCGGGCCAGAGAGGAAGCACAGAAGTCCCGGAACACGCAAAAGGAGCGATGAGAACGAAGTCCGGTTGGGTTGCCCAATCGGACTTTTTACATAGCCGCAGCAAACGGCAATGAAGGAGGTTTTACATGAGCCGCAAATATTTACGGGGCGAGATCTACTACGCCGACCTCGACCCCGTTGTCGGATCAGAACAAATGGGGACACGTCCCGTGCTTATCCTTCAAAACAATGTTGGAAACCATTTTGCGAGGACGGTCATCGTTGCACCGATCACCAGCCGCATCCATACAAAATCAAAGATACCCACACACAGCTACATCGGCATGATCGGCAGTATGAAATATCCCTCGGTGGTCATGTTGGAGCAGCTGCGCACCCTGGATAAGCGCCGCATCGGTTACTATATCGGCAAACTTCCCGAAGAAAAAATGCAGGATGTGACCAGAGCGCTGTGCGTCAGCCTTGCCATCCGCCAGAATACAGCGAAAGGAATGTGAACCGCAATGGAAAAATTGTTTACCCGGAAGGAAGCCGCCGAACTGCTGGGAATCAGCATCACAACTCTGGATGCGGCAAGGAACAACGGTCTCATCGCCTATGTGCAGTATGTTCCCAATGGCTGCGTTTTCTTTACCAGCGCCAGTCTCCAGGAATACGTTGCCAAATGTACGCACAGAGCAAAGCCTATGGAGAAGAAAACGACCTACCGCAATGTGCGGAAGGACCATCGGCACGACTGATGCCCAATTACCTGCGCCCGCCCTTCCATAGTTTTCTCCATTGAAATGCAGCACGTTAAATTCGGAAAGTTTTCAGTGGAAGATGATGTCAGTCCATAAGGCAAGCCTACTATTCCTTCTGCCCCGTAAAGTTCAATCCCAATTCGATGTAGAGATAAACCGGAGCGATTGATTAAGGGAATATCTGTATCAAGAAATATTTTTTATTTTTCTTCATATAATGGTGAAAACAGTATGTTCTCTTAAATCTTCTGGAGCAAAAGTGTGAATTTGACGAAAAATTTTTATAATTTTTTGTACCAATATATTGCATAAAAAATTATGATGTGATATTATTACGGTGAGGTGATGACTATGCTCCTGAAATTCACAATTGAAAACTTCGAAGTCTTTCAGAAGCCAGTTGAATTGAGTATGGAGGCAAATCTGCATACTCGGAAGTTTCTTTCTAACGTCATACAGAGCAGTCAAGGAAACGCACTAAAAGCATTGGCCATATATGGGCCGAATAACACAGGTAAAACCTGCACCATTGAAGCTATTGTAGCTTATCGTGATGTGCTGCTCAACCGCCCATTCCGATTTAGTGCCAACGTATTCTCAGGATCTAACGTAGTGAGGCTTGGAGCTGAATTTCTATCAGATGGGACAAGGTTTACCTACTCCTTTGATTACGACACAAACGCAGAAGCATATCAAAGAGAACATTTTGGGCGTATTGAGATTGATGAATATGGCAACAGAAAAGAGATCGTGTACTTTGAACGTGACACCCAAAGTAAAACATCCTATAGCATTGATGCCAAGCTAAGAGATATCATTGGGTTATCTTCAAAAGACAGCATTCTAATTTATGCCTTTGACACAAGCGATTTTCCTTTACTGGACGAGGCAAAACGTGTGCTTAGAAAACTTGCAGATAGCATTGTATTTCTGAACATGAACCAGATCAGTCCACTTAAAACAATCGAGGTCCTAAAAAAGCCGGATACCATTGAAGCAAAAAAAGTTGTCAGCTTAATCAAAGCTGCAGATTTGGATATTGACGATTTCCAGTATGCCGAATCTATCGAAATTGAATTCAAATCTGATGACGATAAGGACGAGCGGTTGAAAAAGGCAATTCAAAATGCAGACCAACTGATGGATCAGTTGCGGCTTATTTCTGTTCATCGAGGCAAACCGCTGCCGAGTATTAAATTTGATTCGAGTGGAACAAAGAAAATTGTTGCGTTGGCAAGTTATATTGTTGAGGCCCTTGAAAAAGGGAAAATCTTAATTATAGATGAGCTTGATAGTGGATTGCAATTTAAGATCTCCAGAGAGATCATTTCTTTGTTTAATAACTATATTAATGCGTCCGCACAATTGATTTGCACGACTCACGATGTCAGTTTGCTGGATATTAAAACGCTGTTCAGGAAAGACCAAATATGGTTTACAGATAAAGATATTCATCAGGCTTATTTGTACTCCCTGGCCCAATTTACAGCGGAAAAAGATGGCGTTCGCTCCGAAAGTGATATTATTGACAAATACAGCAAGGGGGCCTTTGGCGCATTGCCAGATCCTTCCTTAGTAGAGGCATTGCTAAGCGTCAGCGAAGAGGGGGAATAACAATGGGGACGCTTCCTCCGACTTTGCAAGAGAAAAAGCTACGTAACATTTGTCTTATTCTGGAAGGTTTTGAAGAATACTATTATTTTAAGCGTATTTTAGAGTTCCCCTGTTTTAATGGCACATATAATGTGGATATTCGCAATGCAAAAGCTGCGAGCAACATACCAAGTTTTTTTCAAGCAGCGTATGCTAAGAATTTTTATGAGATCGTCTTTGTTGTATGTGATAAGGACAGAAATCCTGAGCAATATGTGAACATTATTTCAAAGCTGGATGATATTCTGGGACCTGGCAAAGCGAAAGAAATTGTGATTTTTACGTGTCCATGTACATTGCAAGTCATTCTGTCCCACTTTGGAGATGTCCAGTTGACCACCCAAGCAAAAAAAGCAGCACGAGATGATGTGCAGCGACTTACCGATGTGGCAAACTATGATGCTCATCAGGATCAGCTGAAAACGATTTGCAGTAAAATCCATTATCGCTCGTATGAGAAAATGAAGCAAAGGATTGCCCAGCTAAGCACTTGCCCGGATGACATTCCATCGACCAATATATTGTCCCTATTTGGGTATCTTGAATCCCAGAATCCACAGTGGATCGACGGTATTAATGAGCGTCTTTCTGCCGAAGACTGATTCAACTATGCATGGAAGCCATGCTGCTAACAAGAGCGTATAGCAATACCCTTTAGTCGAACAAAGCACCCTGGAATCAGCCAGGGTGCTTTACTTTTACAATTTTCTGCATTTTAAGAAAAACCAGTTCAACAAAAATGATTGTACCACCATCCCTTGTGCCCCGTATCCCATTTTGGCAAAAAAATAACGCCCACATTTTCTGTGAGCGTTATTGTTGCCATATTGATTTCAGATACAAAATGCGGCATAGAGAGGAACGATTTTTTTATTGTCCTCGAAGCCGAAGTTCTTGGCAGAGAGCTTGATTGCATAAGCGGGTTTGTAGGTGTCCATATAGACCCGCAGGCTTTTGGCCTTGGTATTGTCGGCAGACTTGACCTCAATGGGAATGAGCTGCCCCTGGCGCTGAATGATAAAATCAATTTCAGCTCCACGCTCGGACTCCCAATAATAGGTGTGGTAGCCGTTAATGGTAAGCTGTACATTCACATAGTTCTCCGCCATACCGCCCTTAAAGTCGTTGATTTCCTCGACCATATAGAGAATGTCATTGGCGGCTAAATCCTTCTTGGCGCAAAGCAGTCCTAAGTCAGACACATAAATCTTGAACGCATCAATATCACGGTAGTTTTCAAGCGGCTTTTTGATTTGCTCGACCTTATAGACCTGTGACACGATACCAGACAGGCAGAGCCATTCAATGGCATTTTCAAATTCGGAAGCCCGTCCGCCTTTCTTGATCAGCTTATATTGGAAACGGGTATTCTTCTTTGAAAGCTGAACGGTAATGTTATCGTAAGCAAGTCTGGTTTTCTTGATTTCATTCAAGTTGTTATACTTGCTCATATCGTTGAGATAGCTTGCAAGTATTGTATCCTGCGTATGACGGACAAGGATATAATCCTTGGTTTCGGCAAACTGCATCACGCACTCTGGCATACCGCCGACCACAAGATACTGACGGTAAAGCTGCATTGCGGCATCGTGCAAGGCAGACGGCAGCGGCGTGTCGGTTTGGAAGCATTTTTTGATCTGCTCTACCAAATCGTCCTCACCGAGCGCCAATAGAAACTCCTCCATATCCATAGGATAAAGCGTTTTCATATCGACCTTTCCTACGGGGAAAGAGAATTTCGCTCTGTTGACCGCAACGCCGAGCAAGCTGCCTGCGACAATGATGTGATAATCTGGAGCGTCCTCGCAAAAGTACTTTAGCGAGGTCAACGCCCTTTCGCAGAGCTGCACCTCATCGAATACAATCAGCGTTTTTTCCTTTACGATAGTCTGTCCTGCGATATGGGACAAAATCGGTATCAGATAATCGGGGCTGATGTTTTCCTCAAAGGTTTCGTTCAGCTTTGGATTGGTTTCAAAGTTGAAGTATGCCACATTTTCGTAGTGGGTGCGCCCGAACTCCAGAATGGAATAGGTCTTTCCGACCTGTCTTGCGCCCTGTAAAATAAGGGGCTTGCGGTGTTCGCTTTCCTTCCACGCTTCCAGGAAGCCCATGATTTTTCGATACATAAGCAGTCCTCCTTAAAGGTACTGACCATAGTATAGCAGATATTCGTGTAAAAATCAATGAAATTTCCTTGAATTTTTGCACTAATCAACACGATTATTTTCGTCAACCTCTCACGATACGACACGAACACCGCAATTTCTGCATTTTATACCTCTCCAAACTTGGTCGTCATCAGCTTGTAAAACTCGGTATTTCGAGGGACGACCATTACCAAATGTGCGAAAGGATAATTCGCACATTTGAAGAATTGCCGCCCATCTGGTAAAACAGAAGCAACGCAGCAATGCGTAATACTTGGAGGTGAGATAATGGCAGGAAAAAGACGTAGGATCCCGAAGTACGGCACGGTCGAAATCAAAGGGCACACCTACTATCGGACGACCATAACGGATAGTGAGGGAAAACAGCGCACCCTCTATGCCAAAACATGCGAGGAGCTTTATGACAAGGAACTGGATGCACTGTCACAGTTGGACGATGACCGGCAGCGCAGGAAATCGCCTACGGTGGCAGACTACTGCGAAAAGTGGCTGGTGATGCAGTCCGCCCATGTACGCACAACGACGCTGACAGATTATAAGTCTAAGGTGCGCCGAAACATCATCCCTTACCTCGGAGATAAGAAAATTGCAGAAGTGACTTTGGATGATATTCAGCTTGCCCTTGTGTCGGTTTCCCAAAAATCCGCCTCGGTGTATAAGTCGGTCATCGTGATCTATAAGTGCATTTTCCGTGCAGCAGAGGAAAGCCGGATCATCAAAAAGAATCCCACGGTGTATCTGTCCCCAAAGGGAGGCGGCGTACCGCAGGCGGAAAAACAGCCTTTGACAGACGAGCAAGTACAGCGGCTGTTGGATGCGGTCCGTGGATTGCCACCCTATGTCTTTATCATGCTGGGGCTATACGCCGGTTTGCGGCGGGAAGAAATTCTCGGACTGCAATGGGATTCTGTCTACTTGGACACCGAAGCGCCGTATTTGACCGTGCGCAGAGCATGGCACACGGAGCACAACCGGCCTGTCATCTCAACAGAGCTAAAAACCGATGCCGCAGAGAGAAATATTCCGCTACCGGATCATCTGGCGGCTTGCTTGAGAGAAGCAAAGGGAAATTCGACCTCCGATTTTGTTGTGGCCAATCGGGACGGTGGCCCACTCAGCTATACGCAGTTTAAGCGACTCTGGCAGTATGTTGTGACCCGGACGGCAAAGCCGAGGATCGCCCGCAAGCTGGTGGACGGGAAATATGTGAAGTATATGCTTTACCCGGAGCTGGGAGAAAAGGCCCGGAATAATGGCCATGTGGTGTACAGTCTGGACTTTGATGTAACGCCGCATTTGCTTCGACATACCTATATCACCAACTTGATCCACGCCTCCGTCGATCCTAAGACCGTGCAATATTTGGCGGGACATGAAAACAGCCGGATCACTATGGACATCTACGCCAAGGTAAAATACAATCGACCTGACGATGTGGTAAAGGCTATGACCGGCGCCTTCGCTGAATGGGATGCCTCATAAATCGAGGCGGCAACACCGCATCAAGGAAGGACGATAAAATCCATTATAGATGATGAATGGCGGTCTTGTCAGCCGCATTGAACACCTCTTATTCCGGCTAATTTAATATTCAATGTTAAATCAGCCGGAGTTCTTAGACCGGTAAATGGCTTCATAAATCAAATGCGCTAAGGGCGAGGAAAGATTTCCTCGCCCTGTTTTCATGCCGGTTTGCACCTTTGCATCCACCGATGATTTCTGATAAAACGAATACGCCAATACATAAGGCTAAGAAAGGAAGGTACTTATGGCGAAGAAGAAACAGAACATACCGGCATACGGCACCGCCGAGATCAACGGTGTCACCTATTTCCGTACCAGGATTACTGACGCCGATGGCAAACGGGTTCCCATTTACGCTTCCACCTGTGAGGAGCTATACAAAAAGGAACAGGACGCACGGCAGCAGGTACAGGACATCCTTTTTCGGAAGCAAAACCCTACCGTAGAAGATTATTGTGAAAGATGGCTGCTCATGCGTTCAGCCACGGTAACACAAGATACGCTGCGGAATTATCGCAGGGAGATGTATAAGTATATTGTCGAGCCGCTTGGGAACCTGTATCTTTCCGATGTGACGGCCGACGACATCAAGCTGGCGCTTGTTCCTGTGTCCAAAAGAGCAAAGCACACTTTTGATACCGTCAATATGCTTATTAAAAGCGTCTTTTACTCGGCAGAGCGCAGCGAGGTCATCGACTACAATCCTGCTGCTAAGATCAGCGCCAAGGGCGGTGTTCCGGGCAAATCATTGGACGCTTTAACGGATGAGCAGGTAAAGACGCTGGTAGATACAGTCAAGGGCCTTCCCCCGTATGTGTTTGTCATGCTCGGCCTGTACGCAGGTCTACGGCGTGAGGAGAGTCTTGCTCTGCAATGGGACTGTGTGTTCCTGGACACGCCGACCCCATATATTTCTGTCCGACGGGCATGGCGGGGAAGCCACCGGAAAGAGCCGGAGATCTCTACCGTATTAAAAACTCCGGCATCCAGAAGGGATATTCCCATTCCAAAGTGTTTGGTAGAGTGCCTGCGAGAGGCAAAACGATCTTCCAAATCTGCCTTTGTGATTTCAAATCGTAAGGGTGGCCCCCTTTCTGAGGGCGAATTTGTGGGAGTTTGGTACCATGTTAAGAACCACACCGCAGGAGAGAAAATCAGCTACAAGTATGTGAATGGGGAACACATCCGTTATACGACCTGCCCCGTTCTCGGAAGCCATCGGAAAGGCTCCCCGAACCATGTGTATAGTCTGGACTTCCATGTGACCCCGCACCAGCTCCGGCACACTTACATCACGAATCTTTTATATATGGGCGTAGACCCCAAAACTGTGCAATATCTCGCCGGGCATAAAAATAGTAAAACAACTATGGACATTTATGCGAAAATCAAGTATAACAAACCTCAAGAACTTCTCCCTGTCATAAACGCTGCATTTCTGCAAGCGGCTATGTCTTGAACCGGCTGTTTTCTACTGTTAACGGGTAGGTTAAATCCGGTCGGGAAAGCCCAAAAATGCCGGTATTGCAGGCAGAAGTTGAAATTTTCTCTTACGAGTACGGCCTCAAGGCCGCCCGTCGGGCACCCCAGTTCAGCAAGCGATAAAAAAGTTATCCTTTTCCCCGGAAAACTTCGGTTTTCCGGGGTTTTCTTTTGGCTTTTGTTACAAAGCATTGACATACCAAAATCCGAGGGGACAAAATTCTGAAATGATAGACCACAATATCTTGCGGTTTGACGCAAAATGCCTTGATGTCAAAGGGATTGAGGTCTTTTTTGGACAGCATGACAAAGAGAGCCGCACGTCTGTGCGGCTCTCTTTGTTTGAGGATAGAAAGGAAAAGCAATTCATGTCGTAGGAATTACTGTGGACAAGATACACCATGAGAAAAAATTTGTAAAGCGACAAAATCTCATTTTAACATTAAAGAATGTCATGGAATCATCCTATTTTTGCACAATGCACGGAATATCTTCTTAAAAATTGGGCAAAATACATAGAATCCCTCTCTTGCCCGGGGAAAAAGTACGTTGTATAATAGCAGTATGAAATAGTTTCATAGCTGGAGGATGGCATGGATACGAAAAAACTGGAGGCTCTGGCGGCGGCCGTGCAGTATGGCAGCTTCACCCGGGCGGCGGAGGCCCTGGGTTATACCCAGTCCGGTATGACCCACATGATGAACAGCCTGGAGCGGGACATTGGATTTCCGGTGCTGCTGCGGGGCCGGGGCGGGGTGCGGCTGACCCCGGCGGGGGAGCGCATCTATCCCCTGGTCCGGGAGGTTCTGGCGGCCTCCCAGTCCCTGGACCGGGAGATCGCCCTGATCAATTCCCATAAGGAGGACACCATCCGGGTGGCCTCCTATTCCAGCATTGCCATGCACTGGCTGCCGGAGGTGATCCAGCAGTTCCGCCGGGTCCACCCGGACCTGACGGTGGACATCCAGATGGGCAGCGTGGAGGAGGTGTACCGCTGGGTCCGGGAGGACAAGACGGACGTGGGCTTCGCCAGTCTCCAGGACGGCATGACCATGGATTGGGTCCCCCTGGCGGAGGACCCGCTGCTGGCCATTCTGCCGCCGGAATACGACCTGCGGGGCCGTGACCGCTTCAATGTGGAGGATTTTGCCGGGCAGGAGTTCCTGATGCCGTCTCTGGGCTTTCACCTGGACATTCTGCGTGCACTGAACCGCTCCAACGTCACGCCGGTGATCCGCACCACCCAGGTGTCCGACAGCGTCATCATCTCCATGGTAGAGCACGGCCTGGGCGTCAGCGTTCTGTCGGAGCTGGTGCTGAAGGGCCGCCGGGACGATGTGCAGGCGGTGCCCCTGGACCCGCCTGCCTACCGCCAGCTGGGCATTCTGGTGCGGGACCGGAAGGACCTGCGCCCTGCTGCCCGCCGCTTCATCACCGAGGCGCGTGAAATCATCGATCAGATCAAATAGGAGAACCCATATGCTTTCATTTACCCCCCTGACCATTGAACACCATGCCCTGCTGCGCCGCTACTACGACGGGTGCGACTATCACCTGTGTGAATATTCCACCGGAACAAAGCTCATGTGGAGCCTGTATCTGCGGCCCTCCTTCGCCCAGGAGGCGGGATGCCTCATTGTCCGCAACCGGGTGGACGGCGAGTGGGTATTCGACTTTCCGGTGCCGGGCCCCGGCGGCGACGTGGATGCCGCCCTGACGGCCATTGAGGAATACTGCACCGAGACGGGAACGCCGCCGGTGATCTCCGTGGTGCCGGAGGAGAAGGCCCCGGAGCTGCTGCTGCGCTGGCCCCGGTTCCGGCTGACCAACGAGCGCAACTGGAAGGATTACCTGTACCGGGCGGAGGATATGGCCGCCTTTGCCGGGCGGAAATACAGCGGCCAGCGCAACCACATCAACAAGTTCCGCAAGGAGTACCCCGATGCCCGGTTCGTGGTCCTTACCGGAGAGGACATGCCCCTCATCGAGGACTTCTGGGGGGACTATGAGCAGGAGTTCCAGAAAACCAGCTTCAACGCCAAGCGGGAGCTGGCCTATGCCAAGGCCCTGGCCCGGCTGCTGCCGGAGGGCTGGCTGCTGGGCGGCGGCCTGCTGTCGGAGGGTCGGCTGGTGGCCATGAGTCTGGCGGAAAAGTGCGGCGACACCCTGATCACCCATGTGGAAAAGGCCCTGTATTCCCACCAGGGGGCATATCCCACCCTGGTCCAGGCCTTTGCCGCCCACTTCGGCGGCGACTGCACCTACATCAACCGGGAGGACGACGCCGGGGACCAGGGCCTGCGGACGTCCAAGCTGCAATACCTGCCGGTGCGCCTGGCGGGGAAGCTGCGGTTCGAGGTCCGCTGCGAGGCCGATCGTCTGCGGGAGATCCCCACCCTCACCACGCCGCGCCTGACCCTGACACCGCTGGAGGACCGGGACGAGGCAGCGTACAACGCCCTTTGCCTGGACGACGACCGCAACCGCTGGTGGGGGTACGACTTCCGCCAGGATCTGAAGGGAGAGCTGACGGAGGATTACTTCCTGTCCGTGGCCCGGCACGACTTTGCCGCCCGTCAGGCGGTGAATTTCGCCGTCCGGCTGGACGGACACCTTATCGGCGAGGCGGTGCTGTACCGGTTCGACTGGCGGGGCGGCGCGGAGCTGGGCTGCCGCATCGACCGGGCCTACGCCGGTCACGGCTACGGCACCGAGGCCTTCACCGCGGCGGCGGAGTGGGCCCTGTTCGGCCTGACCCTGGCCAAGGTAAAGGCCAAATGCTATAAGGAGAACACCGCATCGTATAAAATGCTCTCCTCCTGCATGCGTCCGGCAGGGGAGGACGACACGTTCTTCTACTTTGAGAAAACCGTGTGACAGCAAAAGCAGGGAGGCCCGGCGGGCCTCCCTGCTTTTGCTGGACGTTCTTTACTTGACGCAGATGGTCTCGATCTCCACCAGCGCGCCCCGGGGCAGAGCGCCCACTTCCACGGCGCTGCGGGCGGGGTACTGGCCCTCGGTGAAGAACTCGGCATACACCGCGTTCATGGCGGCAAAGTCGCTCATGTGCTGCAGGAACACGGTGGTCTTGACCACATTGTCCATGGTCAGGCCGGCGGCCTCCACAATGGCCTTGATGTTGCGGAACACCTGGCGGGTCTGCTCCTGGATGCCGCCGGGAACGAACTCGCCGGTCTTGGGGTCGAAGGGCACCTGGCCGCTGGTGACCAGGAAGCTGCCGCAGTCGATGGCCTGGGAATAGGGGCCGATGGCGGCGGGAGCATTGGTGGTGGCGATGATCTTCTTCATAACAGAGCTTCCTCCTTATATAGTATCCTCTAAAGCAGCGGGCCTTTCGGCCCAACCCTGTTATATCACACTTTTTGCCGTTTGGCAACAGCGGAACCGGGTTATTCTCCGCCGAAGCACAGCCGCACGGCCCAGGCGGCGGCAATGAAGGCTGCCAGGTCCGCCGTCAGGGCGGCGGGAATGGTATAGCGGGTGCGGCGGATGCCTGCCGCGCCGAAATACACCGCCACGGTGTAAAACGTGGTCTCCGAGCAGCCCAGCATCACCGCCGCCGTGCGGCCCACGGCGGAATCCGGGCCGTACTGCTCCATCAGCTGGCTGCCCACGGCCAGGGCTCCGGACCCGCTGACCGGCCGCACCAGCAGCAGGGCCGCCGTCTCCGGCGGGATGCCCAACGCGCCCAGCACCGGCGACAGCACTGCCGCCAGAGCGTCCATGGCTCCGGAGGCCCGCAGCATATACACCGCCGTCAGCAGGGCTGCCAAAGCCGGAAGGATTCTGATCACCACCGACAGGCCCTCTCCGGCTCCCTGGGTCAGGGCGCTGAACACGTCCACCCGCTGCCGCAGGGCGTACAGGGCTGCCCCTGCCAGAAGGCATGGGGTCACGAATGCCGTGGGGTCCATGTCAGCTCCTCCATACCCGGCTCAGCAGCCGGGCCGTCAGCAGTCCCGCCGTCACGGAGATGGCCGACGACAGCCACACCGCCGGCAGGATGTCGAAGGGCGTCCGGCACCCGCAGGCGGCCCGGACTCCGGCTACCGTGGTGGGCAGCAGCTGCAGGGATGCCGTGTTCAGCACCACCAGGCGGCACAGCTCGTCGTCGGCCACGCCGTTCTGCCCCCTTGCCATGCGCCGGGCCGCCCGGATGCCCAGTGGTGTGGCGGCATTGCCCAGGCCCAGCAGATTGGCGGACACGTTGGCCGACACTGCCGCCAGAGTCTCCGGGTCCCGGCTGGCCCGGGGCAGCAGCCGCCCCAGGGCAGGACGCAGGGCCGCTGCCAGCTTCCGGCTCAGACCGCAGCGGCTCATAAGCTCCATAACGCCGCTCCACAGACACAGCACCCCCGCCATGGCGATGCATAGCTCCACCGCTGCCCCGGCCCCCTCTAAGGCTGCCGCACTCACGGCGTCCATGGTGCCGTTGACGGCGGCAAACACCAGCGATACCGTCACCATTCCCGTCCAGATCCAGGCCATTGCCATGTCCCGTCCCCCTTTCCTGCCATATATATGCATGAAAGGGCGGGGGAGATGCATGAATATTTTGCAAAAAAATAGAACAACACTTGTTGACTTGACGCGATACTTGCCGTATAATGGATAAGCACGATGCATCATGCGAAAGAGGGTCAATTCGATACAGGGGGGATGGCATTGTGAAATCGACGGGTATTGTAAGAAAGGTGGACGAGCTGGGCCGGATCGTGCTGCCGGTGGAGCTGCGGCGCACCATGGACATCGTGGAAAAGGATGCGCTGGAGATCTATGTGGACGGCAATTCCATTGTCCTGCGGAAATATCGTCCCAGCTGTATTTTCTGCGACAGCACCAAGGATGTGCGTACCTTCCGGGGCCGCAACGTCTGTCCCCGTTGTCTGCGGGAGCTCCGCGAACGGGTGTGAAATGACATAAATGCAGCAAAAAGCAGGCCGTGGGGCCTGCTTTTTCAGCTTTTTCCCTTCAGCCGGTCCAGGAGGCGGCGGAGGGGATTTTTTTTGCCCTCCGCCGCGGCGGCCGGAGGGAAGGCCAATGCACTCCGGACCCGGGCCAGAGCGGCCCCGGCCCCGGGAACGTTTGCCTGCTTGCCTTTTTCATACAGGTCCGCCGCCTGACGCAGGTCCCGACGGACGCCTGTGCCCCGCTCATACAGCCGCCCCAGGCGGCACAGAGCCAGACCGTTTCCCCGCTCTGCTGCCTGACGGTACAGGTTGGCGGCCACGGCGGGGTCCTGCGCCACGCCGCTGCCGGTCTCATAGCAGATGCCCAGCCGCACCATGGCCTCCGCGTGTCCCTGCTGGGCGGCCTGCTGGTACATGTACACGGCGTATTTGGGCTTTTTCTCCACACCGTCGCCGGTTTCATAGCAGGTGCCCAGCAGATACTGGGCCCGGGGCATTCCCACTGCGGCGGACCGCTTCAGCAGAAGGGCGGCCTCCTGGTGGGCGTGGGGGTCCTTTCGCCGCCGCAGCAGCGCCGCCAGACAGTACTGGCCCTCCGGGTCCCCCAGGTCCGCGGACCGGCGGTACAGAGTCTCCGCCTGCTGCGGGTCCTGCTGTGCGCCGTGGCCGGTCTCATAGCATACGCCCAGCCGGGTCATGGCCCGGACATGGCCCCGCTCCGCCGCACGGCGGAAATAGGAGACGGCCCGGTCATAATCCTTCTCGGTGCCGTGGCCGAAATAATAACACATGCCCGTCTGGCACAGAGCATCGGTATAGTCTCCCTGGGCGGCGGCCAGGAAGCAGCGGAAGGCCTCCTGCTCGCTGCGCTCCACGCCCTTGCCCTGGTCATAGCTCAGTCCCAGGAAGTGCCAGGCCCGGGGACAGCCCCCCTCCGCCGCCACGATCGTCAACCCCGACAACCGTCCGCAGATGGCCACCGTCCGCGAAGGCGTCATGCGCCGCGAATATGCCGCCAAGCCGGGTGCCGGCGAGGTGAAGAAGATCCAGTGGCAGAAATTCGTGAAGGACGCAGACCTCGCGGTGAAGATCATCGACCGTGAGATTGCCGAGAGCAAGATCGACATCAAGGGTGCCGGCGTCATCGTCGCGGGCGGCTACGGCATGGGTTCGAAGGAGAACTTCGACCTGGTATTCGAGCTGGCCGACGTGCTGGGTGCCGAGGTGGGCGCGAGCCGCGCAGCCGTCGACGCCGGGTTCGCAGACCATGCGCGCCAGGTGGGTCAGACCGGTGTGACGGTACGCCCCAAACTCTACATCGCCTGCGGTATCTCGGGGCAGATCCAGCATACGGCCGGCATGGACGGCTCGGCCATGGTCATTTCGATCAACACCGACCCCGAAGCCCCGATCAACAAGATTGCCGACTACGCCATCACGGGCGACGTCAACGAGGTGATCCCCAAGATGATTAAGTACTACAAACAAAATTCGAAGTAATGGCTAATTTCTTTTCAGACAATAAGGATTTGCAGTTCCACCTCCAGCATCCGATGATGCGCAAGATCGTGGAGCTGAAAGAGCGCGGCTTCGCCGAGAAAGACCTCTACGATTTCGCGCCGCAGGATTTCGAAGACGCCATGGACTCCTACCGCCGCGTGCTGGAGATCGCCGGTGAAGTCTGCGGCGAGGTCATCGCTCCGAATGCCGAGGGCGTGGATCACGAAGGCCCCCGCGTCGTGAACGACCACGTGGAGTACGCTGCGGGCACGGTTCAGAACATGAAGGCCATCGTCGACGCGGGCCTGAGCGGCCTTACGCTGCCCCGCAAGTACGACGGCCTGAATTTCCCGCTGGTCTGCTTCGTGATGGCCAACGAGATGGTCGCCCGCGCCGATGCCGGCTTCGAGAACATCTGGGGTTTGCAGGACTGTGCCGAGACGCTCAACGAGTTCGCCTCGGAGGAGCTCAAGGCCAAATACCTGCCGTGGGTTTCCGCGGGTGCTACTTGCGCCATGGATCTTACCGAGCCGGATGCGGGTTCCGACCTGGGCGCCGTGATGCTCAAGGCTACGTGGTCCGAGGAGAAGCAGACCTGGCTGCTGAACGGCGTCAAGCGCTTCATCACCAACGGCGACGGTGACGTTTCGCTCGTGCTGGCGCGTACCGAAGAGGGTACCACCGACGCCCGCGGACTGTCGATGCTCGTCTATGACAAGCGCGACGGCGGCGTGAAGGTACGCCGTATCGAGAACAAAATGGGTATCAAGGGCTCTCCGACGTGCGAGCTGGTCTTCACCAACGCCCCCGCGCAGCTGGTCGGCGACCGCAAGATGGGCCTTATCAAATACGTGATGTCGCTGATGAACGCCGCCCGCCTGGGTATCGGTGCGCAGTCGGTGGGCTTGTGCGAAGCCGCCTACCGCGAGGCGCTGAAATACGCCCAGGAGCGTGAGCAGTTCGGCAAGCCGATCATCCGCTTCGCGGCCGTTGCGGAGATGCTCTCCAACATGAAGGCCAAGTTGCAGGGTGTCCGTGCGCTGTTGTACGAGACGACGCGCTTCGTCGAGGTCTACAAGCAGTACGGCCATATCGCGCACGAGCGTCCGCTCGAAGGTGATGAGCGTCAGGAGATGAAGTTCTACAACCGCCTGGCCGACGGCTTCACGCCGCTCGTCAAGCTCTTCTCGTCGGAGTACGCCAACCAGCAGGCCTACGACGCCATCCAGATCCACGGCGGCTCGGGCTTCATGAAGGACTATCCCTGCGAGCGCCTCTACCGCGACGCACGTATCATGAATATCTACGAGGGTACTTCGCAGCTGCAGGTCGTGGCGGCGATCAACGCCGTGACCAAGGGCACCTTCATGGAGCAGATCGAGCGTTACGCTGCCGCCGAATACAACCAGCCCATGCAGCCCGTCGTTGCGAAGCTGAAGGAGCTGACCGCGAAGTTCTCGGAAATGACCGCCCATGTCGAAGCCGGGGACAAGGAACTTTGCGGCTTCAAGGATTTCCACGCACGCCGTCTGGTCGAGACCGCCGGCCATATCATCATCACCTACCTGCTGGCCCGTCAGGCCGGCGATTCGGAGGAGTATGCCGATTCGGCGAAAATCTTCTGCAAACTTGCCGAGGGTAAGATCTCGGAGGCCTATACCTACGTCATGAACTCCACGCTCGAAGACGTCGCGCTGTTCCGCGCCGTTGCCGAAGAGGCGGAGTAAGGTGCCGTATTTCAGTATGTAAAAAGGTTCCGCAAAAGCGGAACCTTTTTTTTTGTACGTTGTCCGTTGCCGGTTGTTGCCGCCGGTTCTTGCTTGCTGTTTATCTGTTTTTCGGTTATCTGCTTGCCGGTTATCGGGTTTGCCCCGGCGATAGCCGCCGCCGAAGCCCCCGAGGCAGAAAATAACGCCGAAGAATGATTTAAAAGAAAACCTCTCAGGCCGCGCTCTGGCGCGTCCAGCTCCCCTGATATGGGAGCCAAATCGAGGAGGAAAAGGCCTTTTTTGAGAACAGGAGGGGCTGTATGGCAGCACAAACCAACTTTATCGACATCGCCACGATATGGCTCCACGCGGGTAAGGGCGGCGACGGCGCAGTGAGCTTCCATCGTGAGAAGTTCGTGGCCGCAGGCGGCCCGGACGGCGGCGACGGCGGCCGCGGCGGCGACATCATTTTTGTGGCGGACGACCACCTGAGCACCCTGATGGACTTCCGCTATAAGCGCAAGTATGTGGCCCCGGAGGGCGGCAAGGGCGGCGCAAGCCTTTGCCACGGCAAGAACGCCGAGAACCTTGTCATCAAGGTGCCCCTGGGCACCGTGATCAAGGACGCCGAGAGCGGCCTGGTCATCGCGGACCTGTCGGACCACACCCCGGTCACCATCGCCAAGGGCGGCCGCGGCGGCTACGGCAATGCACATTTTGCCACCCCCACCCGCCAGATCCCCAAGTTTGCCAAGCCCGGCATGCCCGGTGAGGACATCCAGGTGACGCTGGAGCTGAAACTGATCGCGGATGTGGGCCTGATCGGCTTCCCCAATGTGGGCAAGTCCACCCTCATCTCCACCATCAGCGCCGCCAAGCCCAAGATCGCAAACTACCACTTCACCACCCTGGTGCCCACTCTGGGCGTCGTGTCGGTGGGCGAGGGTGCCAGCTTTGTCTGCGCCGACATCCCCGGCCTGATCGAGGGTGCCAGTGAGGGCATCGGCCTGGGCCACGACTTCCTGCGCCATGTGGAGCGCTGCCGCCTGCTGCTGCATGTGGTGGATGTTTCCGGCTGCGAGGGCCGCGACCCCAAGGCGGACTTTGAGCAGATCAACCACGAGCTGGAGGGCTTCTCCGCAGATCTGGCCACCCGCCCGCAGATTGTTCTGGGGAACAAGTGTGATATCGCAACCCCCGAACAGGTAGAAGAATTTAAGCAGTTTGTGGAAGCCAAGGGGCTGACCTTTGTGCCCATCTCCGCCGCAACCCGCCAGGGGGTGGATGCCCTGCCTGCCCTGGTGTACAGCCGCCTGAAAGAGCTGCCGCCGGTCAAGGTGTTTGAGGCAGAGTACGTTAAACCCAGCTTGGTCGATGCCCCCACCCGTCCCTTTACCGTGGAGCGCACCGGTGCCCACGAATTTACCGTGGATGCCCCCTGGCTGGAGCGTATTCTGGCCGGTACCAACGTGGAGGACTATGAAAGCCTGCAGTATTTCCAGACCCAGCTGGGCGATTCCGGCATTCTGGATGAGCTGGTCCGCCAGAACGTGGAAGAGGACGATACCATTAAGATCGGCGAATACGAGTTCGATTACGTTTATTGAGGCACGCCATGTTATT
>OJOJ01000227.1_pt1 | contig 17964 bp, 9 predicted proteins | sample 1598041 | NCBI WGS metagenome assembly OJOJ01 (sample SAMN01915218, study PRJEB22387) | human gut metagenome | isolation source: stool | host: Homo sapiens | place: USA
TAAACCGGAACATGGACAGTTTCTCCAATTATCAATTCCTAAAATTGGTGAAGCACCAATCTCTGTTTCAGCCCAGGGTGAGGGCTGGTTAGATTTTACGATTCGTTCGGTTGGAAAAGTAACTGATGAAATTTTTAATAAGAAACCTGGTGATGTTCTCTTTATTAGGGGACCATATGGTAAAGGCTGGCCTTTAGAAGAAACCTTTAAAGGAAAACATTTAGTTGTAATAACTGGTGGTACAGGATTAGCACCAGTAAGAAGTATGCTAAATGAGTGCTTTGAAAATGATGGATATGTAAAAAGTTTAACTTTAATTGTTGGGTTTAAAAATGAGGCTGGAATTATTTTTAAAGAGGAATTAAATAAATGGTATCAAGTAATAGAAGCAAAAGAAGGATTAGAAGGTGAAAAAATAGCCATTGAAAGAGATCCTAACTTAATAATAAGCGATGTGATGATGCCTATTATGAACGGAATAGAGTTATGCAAACGGCTGAAAAATAATATTCAAACATCCCATATTCCTATTATATTACTCACAGCCCGCATATCTGATGAAGATAAAATGACTGGTTATGAAGCAGGAGCTGATTCTTATCTATCAAAACCTTTTAATTTTGATATACTATTAACTCGTATACGGAAATTAATAGAACAACAAGAGAATAGAAAAGCAACATTTCATAGAAGTATAGAAGTATCACCCAGCAGCATTACCATCACTTCCTTGGATGAAAAATTAGTTCAGAAAGCATTGCATTGTGTAGAAGAGAATATGGAAAATCCTGAATATTCTGTCGAAAAATTAGCTGCTGATATAGGAATGACACGAATGAGTTTATATCGGAAATTACAGTCAATCACGGGACAAACTCCCACAGAATTCATTCGTAGCATTCGATTAAAAAGGGCAGCACAATTGTTACAGAATTATCAGCTCTCAATTGTGGAAATTACAGACATGGTAGGCTTCAATACTCCACGTTATTTTACTAAATGCTTTAAAGAAACATTCGGAATATTACCATCCGAATATTCAAATGCTCATAGAAAAAAGTGATTCTTTTAAGATAATCAGATTGAATATAAGGGATTACTTTGTGTATACGGGCGGAAGCATTCTGTTCCTACGGTGGATGAAAACCGAAATGGAAATGAGACGGAATATATGTAAGCATTTGAACAAATACACATTGTACACTCTAGGGGGTGGTTGTAATTTTGTGCTCGCAATAACAGCCAGCCCCAATTATAATGAACAGATCAGAATTTGAAGAATTAGAATTGCAGGTGCAACAAAGTGGCCTGCTATTGAAGTCGTACCTACAACAGATAGGTGTAAGTCATTCAACATATCACTACTGGCACAAAAATGTTCTGTAGATAAAGACAGTCTCAAACAAGGGTTGACTCCAATCAGTTTCAGACAAACTACTACGGAATTGACCTTGGGAAAACAAGTGTCACAGGGTGTATTTTTGCTATTTCCCAACGGACTCCGTGCCCATTTTGGAAGTGGATCAGAGAAATAGTTGATGGAACTTTCGCCCCAAAGTCTCCAAGGCTGCCATGTTTAGTCTGAACGACACGATGTGCTACTTTTTGTGTCCCGGCAGGACGGATATGCGCAAGGGTATCAGTTCGCTGTGCGGACTTAGACATGAGAGGATGAAGAGCGAAGTGAAGAACGGCGATGTGTTATTTTCATCGGGTTTGGCCGTAAACTCATGAAGCTGCTTCATGCGGAAGATGGCGGCATGGTTATGTACATCAAACGGCTGGAGGCATGGCGCTTCAAATTGTCGGAATACGCCCCTGAGTCAAACAGTTATCCCATGGAATGGCGTGGCCGAAGGCATTCAGGAAAACCTGGAACAGAGACTCCGGCGAAATGCAAGGAGTACCATGTATAATCTGTTTTATTGAATAAAAATGCTGAGATTGTTGTGTAATCTATAAACAATTAGTGTTTTACATTGGTAAAAAAGACAGGAAATGGACGAAAAGGATATATTACTCAAGACGATAGAAGGGTTGAATGCCTCTGTTGCTTCATTGTCTGCCATCAATAAAGACCAATCGGAACAGATCAAGAATCTGAAGGAATGTATCAAGGAGTTGACGGCCCGGGTTACATGGCTGAACCACCTGTTCTTTGAGCGTAAAGCTGAAAATCTCCCAGTCTATAGTCCCCGGCATGCCGGATCTCTTTACGAATGAATTTTCTGGACTGTAACGTCAGGCAAGAAGAAAGGCATGACGAGGCAGTGGAAAAGATAGAAAGGAATTATCTGAAAAAAAGAAACGGAAGCACTGGAACCGTAAAATGATTGAAGAGCTTCCCGTGCTTGAAACAGAGGTGATAGAGCCGGACGGTGTGGACCTGTCCTTATATCGTAGAATAGGGGAAGAGGTAACTCGGGTTGTCAGGCACAAACTGGGGATGCTTTATGTAAAGGAAATCAATGCGCTCAAGGACAACATGCAGCTTCCATCCGAGGGACAGAAAAGTGTGGAGGTTGCTCCCATGCCGCTGATGCCTGTCGACAAGTGCATCGCTGATTCCCAGTCTGCTTGCTGAAATCCTGCTCCATAAATATTCATAACTGTCAATATAAAAAATTAATAATCTAACAACGAAATTTCAAGAAGCTCTAAATCAGGAATGAATATACTCAATGTGGATAACTGAGAAGATACATGATGAGAATAAAACTAGAATAAATCTCTAATTGTTTGTTGGACAAAGTAAACTCTTTCATTTGGATAATGCACTATATCTCTGCTTTTATTCCATGTTATATATCATTTATTATTATAAATGGTCGGAAATTAACATAACATGGAATGAAAACAGGGTTTTATAGGGTTATTGAGTGTTGACAGGCGGTTTCTCTCTGTATTGGGTAGGGGAACAACCTGTATGCTGTTTGAATACAGTACTGAAATATCTGGCGGTTGAGAATCCTGTCTTATCTGCTATGTCATTGACGCTGAGTTCTGTATGGAGAATAAGCCAGATAGCTCTCTCCATACGTATTTGGGTTATATAGTCATTGGCTCCCATATCTGTCAATGCTTTTAGCTTATTGTATAAAGAAGCTCTGCTGATTCCTATTTTGTCGCAAATGAATGGAATACCCAACTGTTCGTTATCCAGATGTTCTGTGATTATCTGATTCAGGCGATTTAAAAATTCTTCATCGGCCGAACTGAAGGTTCCTTCTTCGGGTGGCGGCAGAGGACCGATGTCTGTATAGCGGGTACGCATCCGTTCCCGGTTATGCAGTTGGCTACAGACAATTGCATACAGCATACTTACTTCAAAAGGTTTTGTGATGTAGGCGTCTGCTCCGTTTTTATAACCATATAGTTGGCTTTCTTCGTCATTACGTGCAGTGAGCAGGATAACCGGGATATGGCTTATTTCCAAATCTTCTTTTATTTGTTTACATAGCTCATAGCCGTTCATACGGGGCATTTGGATATCGCTTACAACTATATGAGGACGTTTTTTCCGGCAAAGACGCAATGCTTCCTCTCCATCGGCGGCTACCCATATTGTTTTAAACCGGTCTTTCAGGGCTGTTGCCAGATAATCGGTCAGGTCTTTGTTGTCATCTACTACTAATAAGGTATGGTTTGGGGCTGTTTTATTTTCTTCCTGTTGTTTGGGAATACTTTCTGTTTCTTGCGTGGGTGCCAGAAGTGTATTCAGATATTCTTGTGGGTGCAGCGTGATATTTCCCGGTTCGGTATTTAATGGAAGTTCGAACCAGAAAGTAGCTCCCGGGCTTCCGAAATTCTTGTTGTCGTAGGCTCCAATGTTGCCTCCGTGTTGTTCGACCAGTATTTTAGAATAGGACAATCCGATTCCTGTGCCGGGACGACTGTTGTTGCCTTGGTAAAAGCGGACAAAGAGATTGTTGGTATCCACATCTTTCAGTCCCGGACCTTGGTCGGAAATGGATATGCGTACTCTTGTCTTGTCTTCCGACAAACGGGTTGAAATACTGATTGTACTCTCATCGGGAGTATATTTCAATGCGTTAATTAATAGATTGGTCAGGATAGTCGTACATTTTTCTTTGTCGAAGCACAAGGTCTGAATCTCCGGTTCAGGTTGATAGACGAGCGTGATGCCCCTGACGGAGGCTTCTGGTTTAAAATCGGAAATCAGTTGCTCCGCCCATTCATCCAATTGTATGCTCTGGATATGGAGTGTGCTTTGTCCTACTTCCATCTTGCGAACATTCAGAACAGTATTCAGAATGTTCTTCATCCGTTCAGATTGTTTACAGATGCTTTGGATCAACGGATAATTTTCGTTGTCGGCGGTAAGTTTATCCATTAGTTGTTTCAAGGGTGCATGTATCAAGGTCAGTGGAGTCCGGAGCTCATGGCTGATATTGATAAGAAAGCGTACTTTTTCTTCGTATACCTGCTGCTCATGTTCTTTCATTGCCCACTTTAACTTGGTTTCTTTGTTACGCAATAACAGGATGAAAATGAGGATAACGCTAACGAAGATAAAAAGGGTGCAACTTAGGATGAACCAGCCGGATTTATACCAGGGAGGCAGTACTGTCAGGGTAAGAATATCATAGTCTGCTGTCCAGTCACCGTTGCGGGTACTACAGGCGGCTTTTATGTGATAACTGCCTGTAGGCAGACTGCTTAAGTTTATTTCCGGTAAATAAGAATAGATGTTTTGTCCGTTCAGTCCTGTAATGGTGTATCTATACATGGGTTTGCGGAAAATATCCTTATCACGGGTGATGATTTTGATGATGATCGGTTTGCTTTTTTCATTGACACTGAGTTGGTGGTCATTTGATATCCGGTCGTAGACACGTTCTCCGCCCACTAGGATGTCGGCCAGTTGAAGAGTGGGGAGAAGTGCCGGTTCGTCAGGTAAGTGCCGGTTGATATGTAGTAAGCCGTTTACACCTCCCATATAGATATCTCCGGATGAAGAGAGTAACCGGGGTTTCTCCAGATATTCGTTTTGTACCACTCCGTCCGGTTCACCGAATAAGATGAATTTCTTTTCTTTAATCAGATATGCGAATAATTTTTCTTCCGTTCCTATCCATACACGCCCTTGCCGGTCACAAATGAGTGAGCTTATTTCATTAATCAGGGTATTGGGGACAAGGGTGTATTGCTTGGTAACCGGATTATAATAACTTAAACCATAGTTACTGCCTATCCATAGCAATCCGTTCTCGTCTAGTGAGACAGAATTGAACACGGTGTCTGTTTGACAGGTAAATATAAGCTCCAGTTCGTTGAGGCTGGAGTTGATTTTATAGATATGTTCCAAATCGTGCAGATAGCAATCCTCTCCTGTGCTGTTTATGGGTAACAATGTACCGACAATATCAGTGATGCCTTTTCCTTTGGTGATGGGAATGAATTGCTTTTTACCAATATGGTATTTATAAGGTGTTTCGGATAACATCAAAATGGTTTCAGGAGTATTTTGATATACATTGACTGTTTTTCCCCGATGGCATAAAATATCATTAATGCTGTCGTTGATAATGACAAGCGGCTGATATCGGTGGGTTTCTTTATGAAAGACAAACAAGCCTTGGCTGAATAGCGAAACCAGCAGATGGTCTTTGTCCATGCCGGTGATGGAAGCCACCTTTTCTTCCCAGGTAGAAAGTATGTGATGAAACTTTCCGGTGGCCGGGTCGAAGAGGTTGATGCCCCCTCCGTCTGTTCCGATCCATATTTGGTTGTCATTGTCTTGATAAATGGACAGGATTGTTTTCTCGCTCAGCCCGTAATTCTGTCCCGGCAGCACGTCTTGATAAGTTTTCATTCCTACCTCTTTAATATTGATTAATCCGTTGCGTACACTTCCCGCCCACATATTGTTGCTTTTGTCGTTATATAGACAAAGAATAGAGTTGGCAGGCAAGGAGTAACGATCTCCCGGAATATACCTCAATGTCGATATCTTGCCGGTCTGCGGATTGAGAATATGGATTCCTCCGCCGTCTGTACCCATCCATATTTGTCCATTATGCTCTTCTAATGATAGCACTACATTGGTTTTGAGGGGAGAGTTTTGTGTATGATAGGTCTGTAATTGTTTTCCATTGCGGTCATAACAGCTTACTCCCTGATTGTAATGAGCTACCCATACATTCCCTTTTTTATCAATCAACAGTGAGATAATCTGTTCACTGTTGAAGGGAACAGGACGGGTGTTGCCCGTAGCGATATCAATAAACAGAGCTTTTGCCCATCGGTTGGTGGCCAGGAGAGTGCGGGAATCCCATTGGTAAAGATTGGAAATATGATACTTGCCGTTCGGTTTCAACGTATGGAACAGGTTGATAATATGGTCTTCATAGTTGTATTTGTATAGTCTTCCTCTTCCCCCGAAGATTACTCCGTCCTCCCATAGGCAAAGAGAACTGGCTATTACCGGATTGTTGTCTTTATCCCGCACAAGGATAAAATTGTCTTCTATTTCATTGTAGCGGAATACTCCCTTTTCTGTGATGACCCAAATGGTATGTTCTTCATCTTCCAAAATATGTGTGACATTACCGCGCAGATATCTTCGCTGTTCGTAACCGTCGAATCGTCCGATTCCTGAGCGTGTCCCTATCCAGACATATCCTTTTTCCTGACTGACTTCCATACAGCGTACCATGGAGGAAAGTCCGTTTTGAGAGGGAATTTGTTGGAAAAAGTATTGTTTGGCTTCTGATATAGAATGTAATAGAATGAATAGAAGGAGCAAGGACAGGATTCGTATGTTGTGGGCAGATGTTTTCATTACTTACTCAAGGTTTGGGAACAAAAATAGTTGATTGTCTTGAATAACACAACAAAATGACGTATGAATAATGCGGACAACCGATAAAAAGTCTCTTTTTGGCTGATTAATTCCTGTCTGCTCCTTCGTTTCCTTTTATTTTGCTATAGCATCGTAAACAGCTTTTGCCATCACTTTCGCTCCTTCTTCATTGGGATGGATATGGTCGGGGAATAATTCCGGCATTCCATCCATTGCGCTGTGAAGGTCAATGACAGGCAGCTTGTTTTTCTTGGCAACCTTCTTAATCATAGGTATAATCTCTTTTGAGATGATATCATCATTAATGCTTTCTCCGGTAAGATATGCCTTTGAAGGATAGCATAGATAGATTTCAGGTTGTGAGGGAAGGGCTTTAAAGGCGTCAATCATGGTTTGTGTATCTTTTATGAAATCTGCTTTATATACCCAGTTAAATGACTTGCTGTCATTAGTTCCTAGTTTGATAACAACGATATTGGGGTTGAACGCCAATGCTTGTTGATAAGCTTGTTCTTTCATATAAGGGTGATCACCTTTATTCAGCATAGTACGTGCGCTGACTCCAAAGTTTTTCACCCAGTATTTATCTCCTAACAAACGGCCTAGAACGGCGGGGTAGCTGTCGTGGCTCCGGTTTTTGATTCTTGCTCCGTAAGTAATGCTGTTGCCTACACAGGCTACACGGACAGCATCTTTACGGGGAGCTTTGAAACTGCGCAACCAGGCAGATAAATCGTTTAACATCTCATTCTTGTAAATGAAGTTTTCGCGGATACCCCAGCCATGTCCGCCACTGGCATAAATATGGAGTACGGCTGGTACATGATTCTTGTGTAGCCCTAGGTAATAATTTACTCCATTGGCAGGAGGAACTGTCTTGTCATCGTCACTGTAGGCGATAAAGGCGCGGGGAGTTTCTTTGGTTACTTGTTTCTCATTGGAAAATTCGGTTTCCAGTTCGGCGGAAGCGTCTTTACCTAAAAGATTATCGTGAGACCCTATGTGAGTATAGGATTTATCCATGGTGATGACAGGATAGAATAGGATTTGAAAGTTAGGGCGGAGTTCGGGGCGGGTATGTGTGGCGATGGTTGAAGCTAGATGCCCTCCGGCAGAGGAGCCCATTATACCTATATCATATGGATTCAGATTCCATACATCGGCACTGTCGCGTGCCATTTTCATGGCAGCTTCGGCGTCCGAGATGGGGAGAGTGCGGTCACCATGAGGCATCCTATATTTCAGTACAATCAGTGCGATGCCTTGTTTGTTGAAGTAAGGTGCCCAGTCATAGCCTTCGTGGTTGACAGCCAGTCCGCCATATCCGCCACCCGGACAGGCTACTATGGCACGGCCTGTCGCCAGTTCGGGAGCCGGAAGGAAGACGCGGAGCGAAGGGGTGTCAATATCAAACGGTTGGGGAGCCTTTTGGGCGGCCAAGGGAAAAGAGGCTGATAAGAAGAACAGCAGGATTGTTAAAATAGAAAGTTTTAGTTTCATAATATATTGATTAATGGATAAAAACATATTTGGAGATACAAAGATACTTGTTTTTGTATTTGGGTCGGTTGTCATTGTCTTTAAAAAAACAATAGCCAGGTTTCCGACTTTGTTTATTCCTCCTCCAAAATTGACTATTTCTCGGTGAAATGGACCTTTTTAGCTAATTTTGGACTTAAAAATAGTGATTATTGTACCTCTTATACCTCTGTTTTCCTCTACATTTGCCACAAATTAAAATAATGTTAACTATCATAAATTACTAATTTAAATTTAATTCTATGAAGAAGAACCTCTTTAACGTTTTTCTAGTGTGTGTCTTCTGTGTGGCAGCAATTCCAGATATGTTTGCCCAGCAGATAAAAGTAACAGGTAAAGTTACTGACAGTACGAACGAGGGGATGCCCGGTGTGAATGTACAAGTGAAAGGTACAACCACGGGAACCATTACAGATTTTGATGGCAATTATTCTATTGATGTTCCTGACTCCAAATCTACATTAGTGTTTTCTTTTATTGGCTATGTGACCCAGCAATTGCCGGTAGGAGGGAAAAAAGTATTGAATGTTCAGTTGAAAGATGATACTCAGACATTGGATGAAGTAGTGGTAGTGGCTTATGGTACGGCAAGAAAGAGTGATTTGACCGGTGCTACCGCCAGCTTGCGTCCGGATGCTAACGATGCTTCTAAAACAGCTTCTTTTAATAATCTGTTGCAAGGTAAGGTGGCGGGGCTGAATGTAACTTCATCTATGGCTGCTCCGGGAGCTGCCAGTTCTGTGACAATTCGTGGCGCTAACTCATTGCGTGGAGATAACCAGCCTCTGTATGTTATTGATAATGTCCCGCAATCTTCCACCGGGGAATTTGCAGAATCGGCTATGGGTGGCGGTGATTTCCAAATTGCGCAAGATCCTTTAAGTGCTTTGAATCCTGCGGATATTGAAGATATCACTGTATTAAAAGATGCCTCGGCTACGGCAATTTATGGTTCCCGAGGTGCGAATGGTGTTATTATCATTACGACTAAAAAAGGGAAGGCAGGTAAGGCTAAAGTAAACGTGACTGCAAACTTTACTATTGCGGACGCCCGTAACCTGCATAATATGTTGAATCTGGAACAATACGCTGCTTATGCCAATATGAAGGCTAATTCCGGCGAGGAAAAGTACTATCCGCAAGCAAATGGCGAGATGCATTATGTGTATGGTGAAAACTTGGATAAATATAAGAAAGATCCTACCAACCCTGAATACTATCGTGTCTTGAGTTATAAGAACTGGCAGAAAGAAGCCTATTCATCCGCTTTCTCTCAAGTTTATTCTGCATCGGTCAGCGGAGGATCGGATGCAATGACTTATTATGTTTCGGGTGGTTTTAAGGATATAAAAGGTATTGTGAGCAATACAGGTATTAAACAAGGTGATTTGCGTGCAAACCTTACGGCTAACCTTTCAAAGTCCGTTACTATGGCGCTTGCTTTGAATGGATCTATCAAACAAAATGATATGATGACCGGAGGTAATACGACAGGTGGTATTGCCGGTTCATTGGCACGTACAGTACTGGATACAGCTCCTTATGAAATTCCGGCAGACGACCCGACATTACAAACGGACATGGACGCAAAAACTACTGTTTATAGCTGGCGGGATGACTATGATGATATAACGGATGATAAAAGCTTTGGCGGTAGTCTGGATTTGAAATGGAATATTTGCAAATACCTTTCGTATAATCTTCGTGCCGGGGGAAATGTGAATATAAACGAACGTGCTCGTTGGTATGGTATGCAGCTCACTATCGGTGCTAATGATCAAGGTGTGCTAGCCATGGCTAATTTGAACAAGACCAATTATAATATAGAGAACTTATTGAATTTAAATATTGACTTGGCGAAAGGTATTCATCTGGGAGCTACTGCTGGTGTAACTTATGACGGACATACATTCTTGAATAAGAATGTGAAGGGTACTCGTTTCTCTAATTTTGACTTACGTACAAAAGGGTTACACCTTGCTTCTGTGAAGACTCATGAACAACCTACCCAAAAGGATTATCAGTTACTGTCTTATCTAGGTCGTATCAATCTTTCTGCTTATGATAAATATTTGCTTACTGCATCTGTACGTGCGGACGGATCAAGTAAATTCAAAAGGGGTAACCGATGGTCTTACTTTCCTTCCTTCTCTTTAGCTTGGCGTATGGAGCAGGAAGAATTTATGAAGAATATTAACTGGTTGAATCAAATGAAAATACGTTTAGGTTTTGGTGTTACAGGCAATCAGGGCATTAATCCTTATGCTACTTTCTCTGATTATTCACAAATAATAGATTATGCAAAAGCCACAGGGGATCAGATTTTGGCAATGGCGGTAAGCAATTTGCAGAATGACGGGTTGAAGTGGGAACGTACATCTTCTTGGAATGTGGGTCTTGATTTTGCTTTTTTCAACAGCCGTCTGTCAGGATCAGTAGATGTATATCAGAAAAAAACCAATGATTTGCTTATTTCGCGTTCATTGCCTGCTTCCAGTGGTTTTGCAAGTGTGATGTTGAATCAAGGTTCGTTGAAAAACAAAGGTGTTGAAATTAGTTTGAATGGAGATATTCTCCGTAACTTGAACGGTTGGAGTTGGAGTTTGGGCGGAAACATTGGTTTTAATAAATCAAAAATTGGTGATCTGGGTTTTGCACCGACAGATTTTGGAACCTTGAAAAATGTGCGTGGATATCAGGGAACTTCTATAGGGGATCATTTTGGTATTGCTAATCTTTTCATTGCAGGTGAGGCACCGGGATTGTTCTTCGGATATAAGACTCAAGGTATTATTCAGCCGGAAGATATTGTAGATGGAAAAGTTGCTTATACGGCTGCTGACGGATCAACCAAATATTATTCCAGTTCTGTGGCCAATGACTTGGGAGCCGGTAATATAAAAGCGGTGGATATGAATGAGGATGGTGTTGTGGATGAAAAGGATAAAACCATTTTAGGCAATCCGAATCCGGACTTTACTTATGGTTTCCAAACTCGTATTGCCTGGAAAGACCTGTCTGTCTCGGCTTCTTTTAATGGTGTGCATGGTAATCAGATATTGAATACGAATATCCGTTATTATACGCCCTCTCGGCAAGCTGGTAATTTGACACAAGAAGCATTCCGGAATATCTGGACGGAAGAAAATCATTCAAATCTTTATCCGTCGGCTACGGCGAATGTAAAGAACGTGGTTTATGACCGTTATATTGAGGATGGAAGTTACTTGCGTTGTTCGGATATCACTTTGAATTATACATTGCCAAAATCTTGGATGAAGAAAATCGGCTTTCAGAATATAGGTGTATTTGCTTCGGTTAAAAATGCATTTGTCATCACTAATTACAGTGGATACGATCCGGAAATCAATTCGTTTGCTTTTGATGGATTACGCCCGGGCATTGATATGAATGCATTTCCAAGCCAACGTTCTTATGTCTTTGGATTAAATGTGACCTTTTAAATAGTTTAACCGATAATTTTTTTTGTAAAATGAAAAAACTAAAATATATATTTTTATTAGCAGGTGCTTTGTTATTGGCATCCTGCGAATCGTGGCTGGATGAAGACCCCCAATATACGATAAATACAAAAACTCAGTTTAGTACTGTGGAAAATGCCAGACAGGCTTTGATGGGATGTTACGGATATATGTCGGCTGATAATGCTTATGGCCAGGCATGGCAGGAAGTAACATTTGGATATTGTGGTTTTGGATGGTCACAAACAAATGGCAGTTCTACAGATTTATTGGTCTCTATGGACGGAGGAATTGATGAAACTATAAACACAATGGCGTGGAGAGGGATGTATAAAGTGATTGGTGAAACAAATGCATTCATTGCCAATATTGCCGATAGTCCGTTAGAATCGGCTGATAAATTGCCAATGGAAGCGGCTGCTCGTTTTTTGCGTGCATTGGCTTATTATAATTTGGCAGTTACCTATGGAGATGTACCTTTAAAGACCACTCCCTCTGCTCATGACGGAGTAGCTGTTCCTCGTTCTCCTAAAAATGAGGTCTTTGAATTGGTACGTACTGACTGGGAGTTCGCTTATGAGAATTTACCGGAAAAAGATGATGACGGTTTTGCAACGAAGTGGGCAGCGAAAGCGTATCTAGGAAAACTTTATCATACTTTGGGCTGTCAGGGTGATAATACGGCTTGGGAGAAGGCGAAAGCGTGTTTTGATGAGGTAATGCCTAAATACCGGCTGGCGGATAAATTCAGTGATTTGTTTGTTGATTACGTACAAGGCTCTCCGGAATCTATTTTTCAATTGAATTTTGCACTTGCAGGTTCTACCACCCGTAACCGGGGTAGCTGGCTGGTCGCTCCTAATGGCTCTTGTAATGGGCAGGCTTGGGACCGCATACGTGCTTCAAAAGCTTTGTATGATTATTTTTTGGCTACTTATCCCGGTGATCCACGTATTGAAAGCACATTCCTGACTTATTGGAAGTCTTATGCCGGAGTAGGAAAAGGTGAGAAACCTAAAGAGGAGCCTATAGCTTCGGCGCGCGATACTGTATATGCATATCCTTATTTTACATATACCATTGGAGGAGAAGAAAAACCTGCCGGATGGAAGAAATCCAAGTTGTATGTAGGACGGATTCCTTACGAGAAATTAGCTGATCCGGCTAGTCCGAAAGCTGAAGAACTTTATGCTATGATTGCCGATACGGCTACTGCGACTCCCGCTGAAAAAGGGTATTTGAAAGGCTTGTTGTCTTTGTTGGAAAATGCGACAAAAAAGCCATCTACCAATACAAAGTCATGGCCCTATTTCAAGAAACCGTGGGATCCTGAGCAGAGTGGTAATAACAGTCATAAGAATTTAATTTTGTATCGTTATGCAGATATGTTACTGATGGCAGCGGATGTATATAATGAATTGGGGCAGACTGACAAGGCGATAACATTGGCCAATGAGGTGCTGAAGAGAGCGCGTCAATCAGGAAACGCGTCTCAGCCGGCTGACTGGAAGAGTGGCTTGTCTAAGGAACAAGTGCGTGAGAAAATTTATTTTGAACGTATTTTCGAAGGTGCCGGTGAACCGGAAATGTATCAGAAAATGCGTTTACGCGGCACAGAGTTTCTGAAAAAGGCTTTTGAGGTCAACAATGGGCATGGAATTATTCAAGAATCAGTGGCCAATAATCCTAAAGGGAACGGGAACTGGGGAGAACGTATTTTTAATGATGGAAATTTGAATGATGAAAATTTCTTGAAGAAAAATTTATTGCTCCCGGTTCCGAAAGATGAGATAGACACCAATTCAGCTCTTGACTATAGTGACAATAATTATGGTTATACTAATTAAGGAAACATGATAGAACGCTTTATTCAATAGGTCTTTATTGGATTTTTCCGGATGCAGGGCGCACCTGCGCCTTGCATCTGTTTTTTTCTTGTCTGTAACCTGTTTCTGGACATTCTCAGATATAAAATAGTCATTTCCAGACAAGAAACAATAATATAACTTGTATCTTTGCGGATGTTAATTCTTTGCTTATTTAAATTTATGAATATGAACAACCTACAATCAGGATTACTTTTTTCTTTGACCGGCATCACTGCTGTGGCATCTTTGTCATCATGCGCTTCACAAAAGAAAACTGAGGAGCAGAAACCTTACAACATCGTGTATATAATGACCGATGACCATACTGCCCAGATGATGAGTTGCTATGACAAGCGTTATATGGAAACGCCTAACCTTGACCGCATTGCTAATGACGGAGTGCGTTTTACTAACAGTTTTGTGGCCAATTCATTAAGTGGTCCCAGCCGTGCCTGCATGATTACCGGCAAGCATAGTTGTGCTAATAAATTCTATGATAATACCACTTGTATATTTGATGGTTCGCAACAGACTTTTCCGAAGCTGCTGCAACAGGCCGGATACCAGACCGCCCTTATCGGAAAATGGCACTTAGAGAGTTTGCCCACAGGTTTCAATTATTGGGAGATTGTACCCGGACAAGGTGATTATTATAATCCGGATTTTATTACGCAAGACAATGACACCATTCAAAAACATGGGTATATAACCAATCTCATTACTGATGATGCCATAGACTGGATGGAGAACAAACGAGATAAGGACAAACCTTTTTGTATTTTAATTCATCACAAGGCTATTCATCGCAACTGGCTGGCAGATACTTGTAACTTGTCTTTGTATGAAGATAAAACTTTTCCGTTGCCCGATAATTTCTTTGATGATTATGAAGGACGTCCTGCGGCAGCGGCTCAGGAAATGAGCATCGTGAAGGATATGGATATGATTTATGACCTTAAGATGCTTCGCCCCGATAAACAAACCCGTTTGAAGGCTCTTTATGAAAATTATATCGGACGTATGGATGAGGGGCAGCGTGCGGCATGGGATAAGTTTTATGGTCCCATTATTGATGACTTTTATAAAAAGAATCCTCAGGGTAAAGAACTGGCCGATTGGAAGTTCCAGCGCTATATGCGTGACTATATGAAAACAGTGAAATCGTTGGATGATAATGTAGGCCGTGTACTGGATTATCTGAAAGAAAAGAATATGCTGGACAATACCTTGGTGGTTTATACTTCAGACCAAGGCTTCTATATGGGAGAACATGGTTGGTTTGACAAACGCTTTATGTACGAAGAATCCATGCATACTCCGCTTATAATGCGGTTGCCCAAAGGTTTTGACAGGAAAGGTGATATTACAGAACTGGTGCAAAACATAGATTATGCACCTACTTTTCTGGAATTGGCAGGTGCTCCTGTTCCTGAAGATATCCAAGGTGTTTCGTTGCTTCCACTGTTGAAAGGAGAAAAACCTGCTGATTGGCGCAAATCATTGTATTATCATTTTTATGAATATCCGGCAGAACATATGGTGAAACGTCACTATGGTGTACGTACAGAGCGTTATAAATTAATTCATTTCTATAATGATATTGATGTATGGGAATTGTATGATTTACAGGCAGACCCTACGGAAATGCACAATCTTTATGGTCAGAAAGAATATGAATCGGTTGTGACGGAGCTGAAGGCTGAATTGGCAAGATTGCAGGAGCAGTATAATGATCCGGTACGCTTTTCACCCGATAGAGACAAAGAATAAGAAAAATAGCATATATCATGAAATACGCTTGTTTGATTTTGCTATGGTCGTTATTTGCGACTATGGCCTTACCTGCTGACAATCTAATCCAACCTATATCTATTGTTCCCTGCCCGGAGAGTGTCACTCCGGGTACAGGTTACTTTACTTTCTCCGGAAAAACAGACTTTACGGTAGAAAATGAGGAGCAGGCAGAGGTTGCACGCTGTTTCTCTGCTCTTTTTACCCAGGCGGCCGGATTTACTCCTTGTGTGAAGGTTGGAGAAAAGAAGGGGAAAATCAGTTTCCTCACCGATGACGCATTAAAGAGTGAGGCGTATCATCTGGAAATAACTCCCAGGCAGATAATAGTTAAAGCTTCAGATACAAAAGGTTTTTTTTATGCCTTGCAGACTATTCGTCAGTTATTGCCTGCTTCCATTGAGGGCACAGCGGTGGCGGAAACTGCGGATTGGAGCGTGCCGGCTATGACAATCAAGGATGAACCTCGTTTCGGATATCGTGGATTGATGGTGGATGTAGCCCGCTTTTTTACTCCGAAAGAGAATCTGTTTCGTATTATCGATTGTATGGGAATGTTGAAAATTAATACCCTGCATCTGCATTTGGTGGATGATAATGGTTGGCGTATTGAAATAAAGAGATATCCTTTACTCACTGAAATCGGTTCACGGCGTGTAGATCGTCCTGGAAAATCTTTTCCGGAGCGTCGTAATCCCCGGCAGGGTGAATCGACTGTAGAAAAAGGATTTTACACACAGGAGGATATCCGTGAGATAGTGGCGTATGCCGCTCGACATCAGGTTGAAGTGATTCCTGAAATTGAGATGCCGGCTCATAGTAATGCGGCGTTGGCTTCTTATCCGTTGCTGGCTTGTCCTGTGGTCGATAAATTTATCGGTGTCCTTCCAGGATTGGGAGGAAATCATGCGGATGTGATCTTCTGTGCAGGAAACGATAGTGTATTCACTTTCTTGCAAGGGGTGATTGATGAGGTGGTGGAGTTGTTTCCCTCCAGGTATATTCATTTGGGTGGGGATGAGGCTCGGAAAACGCATTGGAAGGAGTGTCCGCTTTGTCAGGAGCGTATGCGACAGGAAGGCTTGGAGGACGAAGAAGCGTTGCAAGGTTATTTTATGGCGAGAATGAGTAAATATGTACAAAGCAAAGGGAAAGAAGCCATGGGCTGGGATGAACTGACCAATACCCGGATTCCCGACGGAGCAATTATTTATGGTTGGAGAGGCTACGGTCAGGCTGCCGTCAAGGCAGCGGAGCAAGGGCATAGGTTTGTCATGACTCCTGCACGTATCATGTATTTGATTCGTTATCAGGGACCGCAATGGTTTGAACCTTTGACCTATTTTGGGAATAATACATTGAAGGATGTATATAGGTATGAACCGATACAGAAAGAATGGAGTCCGGAGGTACGTTCCTTGCTGATGGGAGTACAGGCTTCTATGTGGACTGAGTTTTGCAATAAACCGGAAGATGTGGAATATCAGCTGTTCCCTCGTCTGGCTGCTTTAGCCGAAGTGGCTTGGACACAGCCTTGGCATAAAAATTGGAGAAGTTTTTTGGTGGCAATGGATAAATTCAACGAGCATCTGTCTGCTAAAGGGATTGTGTTTGCCTGTTCCATGTATAATATACAACATACGGTAACCCCTGTAAATGGAAAGCTACAGGTGAAACTGGAATGTGAACGTCCTGATGTGGAAATCCGTTACACAATGGATGGTAAGGAGCCGACAGACCGGTCTCTGCTATATAAGAGCCCGTTGATGGTGACCGGTACACAAACTATAAAGTGTACGACTTATAGAGCAGGTCGGCAGATGGGAAAAACATTGACATTGCCTTTGGTCTGGAATAAGGCTACCGCCAAACCTGTTTTAGGAAATACACAGGCCGGGAAGATTTTAGTAAATGGTATACGTGGCAGCTTGCGCCAGTCGGATTTCGAATGGCATTCATGGGAAAGCAGTGATTCTGTCGCTTTTACTATAGATTTGCAAAAGAAGGAGTCGCTTCGTTCTGTATCAGTGGGATGCATAACGAATTATGGCATGGCTGCCCATAAACCGGCAAATATTGAAGTGTGGGTCTCAAATGATAATCGGGATTATCGTAAAGTATCCGGTAAACAGTTCACGGATGGAGAGATTTTCCGTGAAGGGACTTTCAAAGAGGATGTGGTACTTGATTTGAATAAGGAAATTGGCCGTTATGTGCGGATTATTGCTAAAGGAGCCGGAGAGTGTCCTGCAACCCATGTACGCCCCGGACAAGAGGCAAGGATTTATTTTGATGAGGTAATGATAGAATAAATAGATATATGAGAAATACATTATTATATTTTTTGGCTGCTCTGGTTATATTTCCAGTAATGGCGCAACAACAACCCGAATGGCAGAGCCAATATGCTGTCGGACTGAACAAACTGGCCCCTCATACTTATGTGTGGCCTTATCAA
>OJOJ01000234.1_pt1 | contig 17768 bp, 18 predicted proteins | sample 1598041 | NCBI WGS metagenome assembly OJOJ01 (sample SAMN01915218, study PRJEB22387) | human gut metagenome | isolation source: stool | host: Homo sapiens | place: USA
AACTACCGATACATATAAGTATCTGGGTAAAATTGAAAAGATAGTCGGAATGACGATCGAGGCGAGCGGACCGCTGTGCAGTATAGGCGATGTGTGCCGTATCTACACAAAGGATATGAAGTCCCATATCCCTGCCGAAGTGGTGGGATTCAACGAGCATAAGGTACTGCTTATGCCGTATACCGACCTTGAGGGCATAGGTCCCGGCAGTATAGTTGACAACACCGGCGACAAGCTGAATGTAAGAGTCGGCGACAAGCTGATAGGAAGAATAATCGACGCACTGGGAAATCCGCTTGACGACGGAGAGCCTATTGAATATACAGACACAGTGCCTATAGCGGGCATTCCTGTAAATCCGCTCACCAGACCGAAAATACACGAGCCTATAGAACTTGGCGTAAAGGCGATCGACGGACTTCTCACAATGGGCAAGGGGCAGAGAATGGGTATCTTTGCAGGCTCAGGCGTAGGTAAGTCAACGCTTATGGGTATGATCGCACGAAAGGTAAAGGCCGATCTCAACGTTATAGCGCTTGTAGGCGAGCGTGGCAGAGAGGTAAGAGAATTTATAGAAAACGACCTCGGAGCAGAAGGTATGGCAAGGTCGGTCGTTGTTGTCGCAACATCGGATCAGCCTGCAATGATGAGAAATAAATGTCCTATGACGGCTACGGCTATTGCGGAATATTTCTGCTCTCAGGGCAAGGACGTACTGCTGATGATGGATAATCTTACACGTTTTGCTATGGCACAGCGTGAGATAGGTCTTTCGACAGGCGAGCCTCCCGTTGCAAGAGGCTATACCCCGTCAATATACGCCGCAATGCCGAAGCTGCTCGAAAGGGCGGGAAACTTCGAAAAGGGCAGTATAACGGGAATTTATGCTGTGCTTGTTGAGGGTGACGATACAAACGAGCCTATATCGGATACCGTAAGAGGTATAATTGACGGACATATAGTGCTGAGCCGTAAGATAGCGGCGCAGAACCATTATCCTGCGATTGACATACTGCCGAGCATCTCACGTCTTATGTCGGCAATTGCAGACCCGGAACATAATAAAGCGGCAGGAAAGCTGAGAAATCTGCTTGCGCTTTACAACAACAACGCAGACCTTATCTCGATAGGAGCGTACAAAAAAGGTACAAACCCGGCTCTTGACGAGGCAATAAAGAAGATAGACAAGATAAACGATTTTCTGATGCAGGGAATGTATGAATCGTTCTCGATGGAGGATACCATAAAGCTGTTAAAGGCGGCGGTTTCCTGATATTAATGCGATATGAAGAAGTTTAATTTTACATTGCAATCGCTGAAAAAGTACAACGATCAGGTGCTTGACAGCGAGAAATCAATACTCGGCAGACTAAGGGCGGAGCTTGCGGAAATGCAAAGCGAGCTTGACGCAAAGGTGGCTGAGTACGAACAGAGCATAGACAAGCTGAACGAGCTTGTGCGGGGCGGCACTACCGCTATGAGATTGTCGCTGCACAAGAAATATGTTTCCTCTCTGCAACAGGACATATATCGCATAAAGTGGCTTATGGCGCACAAGCGTGAGGAAATCGAAAATCAGCTTCAGAAGGTCATAGACGCTACAAAAGAGGTTTCTAAGCTTGAAAAGCTGGAGGAAAAACAGCTTGAAGAGTACAGATACGCCTCGCAGAAGGAGCAGGAGCAGATCATAGAGGAATTTGTGACAAACGGCTCTTCAAACGGAGGTAATACACCGTAAATTGTTGACATATAGTTCGCAATGTGGTACAATACAAGGTGGAAAGCTGTGCAATTTTCATAAATTTTAACGGTTTAAACCCGTTAAATATATAAAAGTTGTTAAAAAGCATATATTGCTTTTGACAATGAATAGCACTGAAAGGGGGTGAGATATGATGAATGGGACAGCAGTATTGCCTGCCGTTGTTACAACGTTTGCAGGCAATGCCGCCACAATCTCGGCAGGCAGCGTACAAAACGGCTCAGCAAGCGGTACTGCCGGAGGCTTCTCCGATACGCTCGGTGCTATGGTAACAAGCGGTCAGCAGTGCAATATGAACTCGGCCGTGCGAATGAATGCCGATAATAAGGCTGTTATGAACGGCGAGATATTAAGCGGACTGAACGAGCTTGAGCAGAATGCAAAAGAACTGAAGGAACTGCTTAAAACAGCCGAGCTTGCAGGATATCTGCAAGGCGGTACGATGCAGTTTTACGCTGACGCAGTGCAGACGGACAACAGCGAGCTTATGCAGATCATGAACGGTCTTGAGGTCAGCAGTCCGATAGGCGATGTGTTATCTGAAGAAGGCACTTTCAGCGGACTTTCAGACGGGAATGACGTTAATACGGCTCTCGGTTTACAAAACGGAGAGATTTCCGCCGCAAATGATTTTGCGAGTGAAATTCAGATGAATAACAGTGACTCTGCGGATACTGTAAACCAAACGAACGTCAAAGCGGAAATCGCTTCAGACAGCATTGCCGGCGAAAATGCTGTGGCTGCAACGGCTGACAAGTCAGACGCTTTTGCAAGCGTGGCTGTCGGAAATGCCGAAAAGTCTTCAGATGCGGATAATATACGTTCAAAGGCAGATACGACTTTTACCGAAAAGACCGATTTTGTCGATAAGATGGGCTTTATCGGGAAAACAGGCAGGCAGGAAACATCCGGTATAAAAGCGGACGGTATAAAAACGGATAGTCCTGAGGCTGTAAAGGCTGAATTTACGGTAACGTCATACGAAAAATACGGCGACAACAGCGTAAAGCAGGATATACAGACGCAGGAGGACAATGCTCCGAGAATGGCATTTGCCAAGCGAAGCATCGAAAGCAAGAGCGATGAGCTTAGAGCGATAGCCAAAGGAAACGAGGTTATTAAATCGGACAGCGACCTTGAAACCGAGCAGAAGGTTACCGACAAGAATGCGGTGAGCGATATGCTTGCAAAGGGCAGTGATGTATTTGCAAAAACAGAAAGCCGTTATGACGAAAACGGGCAGGAAATCCGCACTCTCAGAGTACCGATAAGCGATATGGCTGAGTTTGTGAGCGAACACGCACCTAAGGCAAACGGCAAAAGCACACTTACGGTTGTGCTTACACCCGAAACGTTGGGCAAAATCACGGTTCGTATGGCAAACGAGGGTGGAAAGCTCACGGTTGAGATACTGACGGAAACTCAGGCGGCGAAGGAGCTTTTACAGGCAAAGTCACAGCAGCTTGCGTATGCGCTGAAGAATGACGATGTGGAGCTTACCTCGTACAAGGTGGAAACCTCGCAGGCGGAACTTTTCCAGAGAGATTTTGACGGCAGCAGTAAGAACCCTTACAGACAGCAGTCGCACGGTCAGCAGAAGAATGACACGGACGACTTTGAGAATCTGTTGGGGGAGATTCAGACGATGGACTGATTTTTATCGGTCGGACTGACATGAAAGGATAACAGATGGCAGACATTTCAAGTCTTCAGAGTGTACAGTCAAATCACGAAAAGTATAAGGACCTTTTCAAGAATTCGGGCAAGAACGATACGATAAGCACAGATACGTTCTTCAGTCTGCTTATGGCGGAAATGAGCAACCAGGATCCGCTTGAGCCTACGTCCAATACCGAGTTCGTGTCGCAGATGGCACAGTTCACGGCATTACAGGCACAGCAGGACAATCTGAAGTACAGTATGTCAAACTATGCGGCAGGTCTTGTAGGCAAGACACTTACAATGAATGCGCAGAGCGACGACGGAACGCTTTTATCGGGCGTATGCACCGGAGTAAACATCAGCGGAAGCGATGTGAAGGTAGTAGTTGACGGCAAGCAGTATGATTTATCGGCGGTAAAGGCGATAAGCGATACGGTAAGCAAGGGTACGTTACATACGATGACCGAGGCACTGGGATATGTGGGCAAGGAAGTAACGGTAAAGGTACTCGGCGACGACGGCAAATTCTACTATGCAAAGGGCAAGGTCGAGTCGGCAGAAATGCAGGACGGCGACGCAAAGATAGTGATAGACAATTATCTCTACTCTATTGACGAGATAGTACACGTCAGCGAGGGTACGGGAAGTACGGCTGACAAGAACACGGAAGCTCCGGCAGGCAGTGCCGAGGGCAACAAGTAAATAAAAAGGCGGCAGTGTTATGTTGATAAATGAACTCAAGCTGCGGAATCTGCAGATTTCGACAGGCAACGTTAACACCGCAAAAGCAGGGAATGCTGAAAAGGCCGCACAACAGTCGGGAGGAACATTTGCGCAGGCTCTGCAAAGCGAACTTGATGCAAGAAACTCGGCGGTAGGCTTTTCGAAACACGCAATGAAGCGTATAGAAAGCAGAAATATCGAGATACTTGACTCGGATATGCTGCAAAGACTTAATGACGGCATTGAGATAGCCGCAGAAAAGGGCAGTAACGAAACACTGGTACTCGTAGACAGGACTGCTTTTGTGGTGAGTGTGAAAAACCGCACGGTAATCACAACTATGTCACAGGAAGATTTAAAAGGTAATATTTTTACGAACATCGACTCGACCGTAATTATGTAATACCGGACCGAAAGGAAGTATTCCTTACCCCGAATGACAGACGGGTAAGAACGGTCGGCACGATGGAGAAAGGAACAGATCATGGTTAGATCTTTATTCTCGGGCGTGTCAGGATTAAAGACACATCAGCAGAAGATGGACGTTATAGGTAACAACATCGCAAACGTCAACACTACAGGCTTCAAGACAAGCGTAACTACCTTCCAGGAGGTATATTACCAGACTAAGAAGAACGGCTCGGCAGGTTCTAACCTCCAGGGTGGTGTAAATCCCTCTCAGGTAGGTTACGGCACTAAGCTGGGAGCTATCGGACAGGTAATGGGACAGTCGGGCTTCACATATTCCGACAGCGTTTATGACTGTGCTTTATCGGGCGACGGATTTTTCCAGGTAATGGACGAAGCCGGCAACATCTTCTATTCAAGAGCAGGCGTTTTCAACGTTGATAATGCAGGAAACCTCGTTGACTCAAACGGTAATATGGTACTCGGCGTAAGCGGTGACGCAACAGGCGTTGACGCATCTTCAAACAGAATTACATTTGTAGTTCCCGAAGTGCTTGACAACGAAGCCAGCTACTCAAAGACAATTACATACAAGGGCGGTACATATCCGCTTACAGTATCGGCAGATACAGCGACACCCGACGGCAACATATCTGTAGGATTTACCGTAGGTGAGAGCGATTACGCTTATATGAGCGGAAACAAGCTCGTTGTACAGCTTAACGAAAAGAATGATTATACAAACCTCAACGATCTTGAGGACGCTGTGACCCGTGCTTGCGAAAACGGCGGTGTAAGCATTGAGGGCGTACTTCCGCTCCACTTTGAGCTTGATACGGTGCCTCCTGCGGCAGATATTCCTGCAACGACAGCTACCAACACAATGAAGCTGGACGACGGAACAACAAAGGCTTCTCTTACATTTACGACAGTAAACGCAGGAGAATATGCAAATAACTACACGATAAACTTAAGATATTCAAAGAATGCCGCAGACACAACGGCAAAGTGGTCGGACAACGGTCTTACGATAAGCGTTTGCCCCGGTGCTACGGTAGCCGACATACAGGCGGCTGTAGACAAGGCGGCAGGCAGTAACGAAAAGTATCAGCTTAAGGTTACAAGTACGGACTGGGATGCTGCGAACGGCGCACTTGAAACGCTTCTTGCCACAGACGGCAAGGTAGGTCTTGCAGGCGGCTCGAACAACTTCTTCTCTGATATGGTCCAGCTTCTGGGCAATATCAAGATGACAGACGGACGTGTTGCGGCTACGCAGACGGTAAAGGATCTTGACAGCGTATATATCAACGAGGACGGCACTATTTACGGTGTACACAGCGTACACGGTATCATAATGCTCGGCAGAATTGATATTGTTACATTTGATAACCCCAACGGTCTTGAGCAGGTGGGAAGCTCCTACTGGAGAGAAACTCTTTCATCGGGTCAGCCTCAGGTAAACATTGCTGGCGAAAACGGTTCTGCTTCTGTAGTATCGGGTGCGCTCGAAATGTCTAACGTTGACTTGTCGCAGGAATTCTCCGATATGATCATCACACAGAGAGGCTTCCAGGCAAACTCAAGAATCATCACCACTTCGGACACGATGCTCGAAGAAATAGTAAACCTCAAGCGCTAACGGCGGCGTGCCGCCGCAGGCAATTCCGCCTTTGCGGCTGTGAGCCGCAGCAAATTCCGCCTTTGAAAATGTTGCGGTTTGGCGACGGATAGCGAAACGGCGGACAGCGATCTTAATGAATTGTATTTATAAGGGCAGGCGGAGCGTCAGCTCCGCCGGAATGCCCGTTATATTATGCCTGAACGGTTATGATAAACGGCTGTATCTGCATATTCATACAGACGGAATCAATTACAGTGCGGACAATACCGCAAAGGAAGGAAATATATGATAATACTTACAAAGCTCAACGGGGAAAAGTTTATGCTTAATCCCGATCTTATCGAAATAGTAACGGAAAATCCCGACACGGTAATTACCACGAGTACGGGTCATTCATACATAGTTGAGCAGTCGATGAACGAGATACTTTCTCTCATCAAGGAATACAGGCTGTCTGTAAGACGTCAGCGTCTCGAGAGAAGCATATAAATTGTGAATATTACAGCCGTTGGCTGTGCTATATAAACCCTTACAGGAGGAAATTATTTTGAATATTACAATCATCATAGGCTGGGTAGTATCATTCGGTCTGGTTATATACGGTATATTTAACGGCGGTCAGATTGACTGGTTCATAGACGTATCTTCGCTTGCTATCACGGTCGGCGGTACTATAGGCTGTCTTATCGGCTCGTTCCCGATTTCATACCTTAAAAATCTGCCGAAATATCTGAAGCTGGCGTTGTTCCCTAAAAAATTCAATCCGCAAAGCTACATAGAACAGATAGTTGAATTTGCAAAGATCGCCAGAACAAAAGGTCTTATCTCGCTTGAGGACAGTGCGAACAAGTGTGAGGATCCGTTCCTCAAGGAAAGCCTTATGCTGATAGTAGACGCAAACGACCTTGATAAAGTAAAAAGTATGCTTGACGACGCCATAGACTTTATGTGCGAACGTCACGAAAGAGGCAGACTTTTCTTTGAAAAAGGTATGTCTGTATTCCCTGCATTCGGAATGCTGGGTACTCTTGTCGGCCTTGTAAATATGCTTAAGGGTATGGGTGCAGACTCAAGCAACCTGTCAAGCGGTATGGCGGTTGCGCTTATCACGACCTTCTACGGCTCGCTGTTCTCAAACGTATTGTTTGCGCCGATCGCATCATCGCTGAAGAACAGTCACGAGCAGGAGCTTCTTTGTATGCAGATAATAGAGGAAGGCGTGCTGTCGATTGCGGCAGGCTCAAACCCCAGACTTATTCAGGAAAAACTCGAATTTATGCTTGCACAGACTGATATAAAGAAGAAGGGCAGCAAGTAACAATATCCGCCTGTTTCCGACAGGACGGGAAATACGGCTGAAGCAAAAGGAATTTAGTATTGAAATAATCGCTGAAATGTGATACAATATATTGGTTAAGCGTCAGAAGAAAGGCGGTGGAGAAAAATGGCGAAAAGAAGAGCCGAAAGCGGCGAAGAAAAAGGTAACTGGCTTGATACCTATGCCGATATGGTTACGCTTCTGTTGTGCTTTTTCGTATTGCTGTACTCTGCATCATCGGTAGACGAAACGAAATGGCAGTACATATATCAATCCTTTACGTCAAGCGGAAGCTATATAAACCCCTTCGTAATGGACGAACAGCCGAAGAATAACGCTGCCGATACAAACGGTAATGCCGAAGCTCCTCCGAACACTCAGAACGGCGGTACTACAAGCGAACAGACAGAGGGTCTTCCCTCCGACTTCAATCAGCTTTACAGCTTCTTAAAGACAACAACGGATAAAAACGATCTTGGTCAGTATGTGTATATTGAGCAGACCCCGACAAGAATCTTTATCCGGTTCAATAATACGATAATGTTTGACGGCAACAGTGCGGTGCTGAAGGAAGAAGGCAAGCAGGTACTCAACAAGTTCATGCCGGGTATAAAGGCGGTCAACAAGTATATAAAATCCTGCTCGGTTTCGGGTCATACCGCAAAGGCGGTATCGGATGTCAACGACTGGGATCTGTCGGCGGCAAGAGCGTCAAGCGTTGTAAAATATATGGACTACAACCGCTGTGTTGACAGTGAGAAGTTCACTGTAGAGGGAAAAGCGTGCTATACGCCTATTGCCGACAACTCAACGGCTGAGGGAAGAGCGGCGAACAGACGTGTAGAGATCATGATAGTGAGAGCACAGCTTGACACTACCTCACAGGCTGTCATAGACGATATTCTGAAATACGAATACAGGCTGAACGGTGCGAACACAGATCCTTATGAACGCAACGACAGCAACAGCTCGGACGTCAACAGTGACGTTGTAAACGAAATAATTGACAATATGGAAAGCAAGTATGACAGCAACTCGGGCGACGGCAACAACAGCACAAACGCCGCAGGACCGAAATATGAGCCGTCATATACGGGCATTCCTACAGATATACTGACATCGGCACCGACCGAAACGTCAGAATAAGAGAAAACAGAAAGGGGGGCGAATTTTTGGCTGATACCCTTACGCAAGAACAAATAGACGCAATGCTGTCAAGCGTACTTTCGGGCGGAGATACCGCATCGCTTGACACGCACGAAGAAAAGGAAGAAATCAAGGAGTATGACTTCCGTACTCCGAAGAAGTTCACTAAGGAACAGATAAAGATACTTGAGAGGATATTCGAGAATTATTCAAGGCATCTTTCATCTTACATAACGGGTCTGTTAAGGCTGTACTGCAAGGTTTCGCTTGCAAGTATAGAGGAACAGAAGTATTTTGAGTTCAGCAACGCTCTTCCGGATTATACGATAATGGGTATTGTCGATCTCGGCATAGAGGACGACGATATTGAGGAAAGCAATGCGGTTTTACAGCTGTCAAACTCGCTCACCTTTACAATGATCGACCGTATGCTCGGCGGCAGAGGCACATATCAGGATACCGACAGAGATTTTACGGAAATAGAGATAAACGTAATGCGTGGCATTGTTGAACGCTTTACCTCGCTTATGTCGCAGGCGTGGGACGGATATGTTGATACCAATCCGAAACTGGAATCAATAGAAACAAACTCAAGGGTAATATCCGCCGCAGACGCCGACGAAACAATGATTATCGTTGCGATGGAGGTAACGGTAAACGATTCAAAATCCATAGTGTCGTTCTGTATGTCGGCAATTACTATGGATCAGATAATGAAGAAATTCTCGGCTAAGTTCAGCTCGGGCAAAAGGGCAGGAAGTCCCACTAAGGAAACAGAGCGTAAGGAAAACCTTATGTCAACGCTTTCGCAGTCGGAGCTTACTGTTACGGCGGTGCTTGACGATACAATGCTCACGCTCCGTGACGTTCTGAATCTGCAGGTAAATGACATAATACCGCTGAACAAGCCGATTACCGACAACGTACAGCTTAAAGTGGGAAGCACCTGCTGGTTTGACGGAAAACTCGGTACGCTGAACGGAAAGAAAGCGTTCAGGATTGATAATATACTAAAGAATTGAGGTAAGGCAAATGGGAAAACTGACCACTCTGTCGGAGTTGCAGCTTGACGCTATCGGCGAGATAATGAATATCAGTATGGGAAGTGCGGCTACCGCTGTTTCCGAGCTGCTCAACGCCAAAGTGTGGATCACTACGCCGAAGGTAACCGTAGTTCAGGCATCAGAGCTTAACTACGACAGACTTGAACCTGCGATATGCGTAAAGATCGAGTACATAAAAGGGCTTTCCGGCTCAAACCTGATGATCTTAAAGCAGGACGATGTACAGCTGATACTTAATCAGCTTATGGGCAAGCCGCCCGTTATATCTCCTGATTTTGAGTTTGATGAGCTGAATATCAGTGCGGTAAGCGAAGTAATGAATCAGATGATGGGAGCTTCTTCGACGGCTCTGGCGGAATTTCTGGGTATGGGTATTGATATATCGACACCTACTCCGTACATTCTCAGCGAGGTAAATATTGCCGACCTGCAGAATTATGAGCAGACGGATATGGTTGCCGCTATCAATTTTGACCTTACCATTGACGGCGTTATAAAATCGGAATTTATATCGGTGCTTGATATAGATCTTGCGGCAACGCTTGCCGACAGAATGATCGGCGGTGCGACATCTCCCGAACCGGTTGTGACAGAACCTGCACCTGCGCCTGCTCCGGCACCTGCTCCTGCACCTGCTCCTGCTCCGGCACCTCAGCCTGTTCCGCAGGCAGAACCTGTAGCACAGGCGGCACCCGTTCAGCAGGCGGCTCCTATACCTCAGGCGGCTCCTATGCCGCAGGCGGATATGTATGCACAGCAGGGATACTACGGATACCCGAATCCTGCTATGAATCCTGCTATGAATCCTGCAATGTATGGTCAGCCGGTACAGCCTGTTATGCAGCCTCAGCCGGCGGTAAACTACCGTAATGCCCAGCTTGCACAGTTTGAGAACTTTGAAGCTCCGCTCGGCTCGGAACAGAAAGAAAACTTACAGCTCCTTATGGACGTACCGCTTCAGATTTCTGTCGAGATAGGCTCGACTAAGAAGAAAATCAAGGATATACTTGAGTTCTCACAGGGTACTATCATAGAGCTTGAAAGACAGGCAGGCGCACCCGTTGACGTTATGGTAAACGGAAACCTCATCGCAAGGGGCGACGTTGTTGTTATCGACGATAACTTTGCGGTAAGAATAACGGAAATAGTAAAATCGAAATTTATGGACAGCCTCGGTAAAGGCGAATAACATATAATAAAACAGGGATACGAAAGGAAACCTTACACTTATGGATAAGAAGATATTACTTGTAGACGATGCGGCATTCATGCGTATGCTTATCCGCAACACACTTACGACAAACGGCTACACAAATATACTTGAGGCGGCTGACGGCGAAATAGCGGTTTCGACATATTCCGCAGAGAAGCCCGACCTTGTTATAATGGACATAACAATGCCCAACAAGACCGGTATCGAGGCACTCAAGGAAATCAAGGCTATGGATCCCGGCGCAAAGGTCGTAATGTGCAGTGCTATGGGTCAGGAAGCTATGGTTGTCGAGGCTATCAAGCTCGGCGCACTTGACTTCATCGTAAAGCCGTTCAAGGCTGAGAGAATACTTCAGACCGTTAAGAAAATACTTGACTGATGGAATACGTACAGCTTGTATGTGCGCTTATCGGCGTACTTGCACTGATTTTTCTGTTCTTCTGGGTACTGAGAAAGGTAAACAAGGGGATACTGAGCGTAAGCGGAAAACGGCTCAAGGTGCTTGACCGTGCCTCGCTCGGCGGTGAAAAATCGGTGGTTGTCGTGAGCGTTGCAGGAAAGTGTATGGTGCTTGGCGTGACTGCCGGCAGGATAGACAAGATTGAGGATCTGTCAATCACGGAAGAAGAATATATGTCTGAGCTTTATCCTGAGGGAAGCGGAAGGCAGGATAACTTCTTCGCCGCCTTCAGTGACGCAATGGCTAAAAACATAAAGAATATGAGAGGGAAGAAAGCCCGCCGTGACGAAGAATCGGATTACGGCGATGAGTTTCCCGATGTTCGCAAAACCGATGACGGAACAAATTCCGATGACAAAAAATTCTGACGAGAGGAACACGGAGTCGAAATGACAAGAGCTTTTGGTCTTACGATTAGAAAAATGTTTATCGACAACAAGCGGATTTTTATCCGCTTTATCGTGTCTTTAACGGTATGTATCGCACTTATCGGTGTGCTGTGCAGTGTAACGGCATTTGCGGCGGATAACAATGCGTCAGGCAACGCAGGTACGACAACAAGTATCGGCGATACGGCTTCGGAAAACGCCTCGGGCAGTACGCAGTCGGCGGATTCGTCGGTGATGAAGGATCTTATCGGGGTAGACGGCTCACAGTCGCTTGAGGTAATACTGCTTGTGACCGTGCTTTCGCTTGCGCCGTCGCTGCTTGTGATGATGACCTCGTTTGCGAGGATCATTATCTGCTTCAGCTTTCTGAGAACGGCAATGCAGACGCAGTCCACGCCGCCTAATATGGTGCTTACGGGATTGTCGCTTTTCCTTACGATATTCATAATGTGGCCTGTTTTCTCGGAGATAAACGAAACGGCATATCAGCCGTATGCGGCAGGCGAGATGACAATGGAACAGGCTATTGACGCCGCAGGAAAGCCGCTCAAGACTTTTATGCTCAAGCAGACCACGAATGACGATATGAAGTTTTTCCTGGATCTAAAGGGTCAGAGCATGAGCGATGTCACAGGCGGTGCGACAGACAATATAACACTTGAAAACTACAGCGAGAAGCTGGGCTTTGAAACAGTGATTCCCGCTTTTATAGTAAGCGAGCTGAAACGTGCGTTCCAGATGGGCTTTCTGATATTCATACCGTTCCTTGTTATCGACCTTGTAGTATCGTCGACGCTTATGGCAATGGGTATGATGATGCTGCCGCCGGCGATGATTTCGCTGCCGTTCAAGATAATACTTTTCGTGCTTGTAGACGGCTGGCAGCTGATGGTCGGAACGATTGTCAACTCGTATAATTTGTAGCATAATATTCCTTGAAGGGAGGGCTTGATCTGACACAGGATATAGCAATGGAGGTCTTTACCGCCGCACTTGTTCTTGCGCTTAAATTAGGCCTCCCTGTTTTAATAGCCGCAGTTGTGATAGGTCTTATCATAGCGATATTACAGGCGGCAACGCAGGTACACGAGCAGACGCTCTCGTTTGCTCCCAAAGCCATAGTGGTTGCAATCGTACTGCTGTTGTTCGGCCCGTGGATGATGAACAGCTGTATAGAGTTCTTCAACTACATATTCGGTCTTATGGCAACGGTTGGTGCAACATGACGCTAAGCGATGTGTGGGATATGATCCTGAATAATTTTCTCGGCTTTCTGCTGATAATGTGCAGGGTGTCGGGAATATTCAGCTTTAACCCTATATTCAGCCGTTCAAATTTTCCCGTAAGGCTGAGGGCAGGCACAACGATAGCACTTGCTGTACTGTTTGCCTCGTCCATGGGGAATATAAAATATGAGCCGACCGGCATATTCATGATGCTGTTCGATATGATGAAGGAGCTGGGACTGGGGCTTATACTCGGCTTTATGGTGAATCTCATACTGGCGGTGACTATTTCCGCAGGTGAGCTTATCGACTATCAGACGGGTCTGTCTATGGCAAGAGCGATGGACCCTGCGACCGGTGTGTCGATGCCCCTTTTTGCAAACGTTTATTACTATATGTTCATTCTGTATTTCTTTCTGACGAATGGACACTTGTCATATATAAAGCTGTTTCATATATCGTATGAAACGCTTCCGATAGGATTTTCGGGGTTCACTGCGGACGTGCCGTGGGCGCTTGTAACGTACTTTTCAACCGTGCTTACGCTGGCGGTAAAGCTCGCCGCACCGATCATCGCTATCGAGTTTATCACCGAAATATGTCTTGGCGTGCTGATGAAGGCTGTACCGTCAATTCATATCTTTGCGCTGAACATTCAGCTTAAGGTGCTTATCGGTCTTGCGGCGGTGCTGATAATGGCTCAGCCTATGTCGGACTTCATCGAAAAGCTGATGGGCATTATGTGGCAGAACCTTTACGGTCTGCTCGGCATGATGGGTTCTTAGGAGGGTAAATGGCAGGCGAAGAAAAAACCGAAAAAGCCACCCCGAAAAAGCGTAAGGATACCAGAAAAAAGGGCGAGGTACTGCAAAGCAAGGAAGTTTCGGTTGCGGTTTTCGTGGTGGGAATATTCGCATTTCTTGCGATATTCGGAAACTATATGTTCCAGATGCTTTTAAACTTTATGGAGCAGTCTATGTCATCTATAGACAAGACGGGCAATACCGTAGAGTTTGCGATGAGCGTATTCTGGAAGGTGGCTATAATCTGCGTCTGTACCGTAGGTCCGATACTGGCGGTAGGGGTTGTACTGAGCGTACTGCCCGTAATCGTTCAGACAAAGGGACTTTTCAGTATGGAGGCGATGAAGCCGAAATTCAGCAGATTGAATCCGTTTACGGGTATCAAGCGGTTGTTTTCGATGCAGGCGCTTGTAGGGCTTGTGAAGGGACTTATCGAGATAATCGTAGTAGTCGCTATACTGTACTTTCAGGTAATGGACAGAATAAACGAGTTCAAAAAGCTGATAGATACAGATGTAATAAAGATAGTTGCATATATAAGCGAAACGGCGATGAGCCTTATTGTAACGATATTCGTTATGCTTGTATTTGTGGCGGCGGCAGACTATGTTTTCCAGTGGTGGTCATTTGAGAAAAAGCTCAAGATGTCAAAGCAGGAGGTCAAGGACGAGTACAAACAGCTCGAAGGTGACCCACAGATAAAGGGCAAGATAAAGCGTAAACAGCAGGAAATGGCACAACAGCGTATGATGCAGGAAGTGCCGTCCGCAGATGTGGTTGTCCGTAACCCTACTCACTATGCGGTTGCTCTTAAATATGACCGCAAGACAGCCTACAGAGCGCCTGTTGTCGTGGCAAAGGGTACAGATGCACTGGCACTGAGGATAGTTGCAGTGGCTGAGGAGCATAATGTATATATCACTGAAAACCGTCCGCTCGCAAGAGGGCTTTACGAGGCGGTAGACATAGGTCAGGAGATACCGAGAGAGTTTTACACTGCGGTGGCAGAGGTGCTGGCGATGGTATATGAGGAGCAGCATAAGCGGCTGTGAGCCGTTGCAAATTCGCCGTTCTGACAGTCGGCGGTTTATGTAACCTCCGTTCTCGGCGGGGTTTAACGATTGTGCTGATGTTCTTGGCGAGAGACAGTGCGAGCTTTGCAACGATATTGCAGACAGCTGGGACAGTTCAAGCGATCCCTCAGTCTTGACGGCAGAAAAAGTAAGTGCTATTTGAAGGTTTGACTTATCTCATTAAGCGGTAATTTTCATGGATTTGTGCCTTGCCGCAAGCCAGCTCCCTTTAGCAAGGGAGCCAAGGTTAGTGTTAGTGCAAATTTTGCATGGATCGATTATAAATAATTATAAAAACGGGCAAGCGAAGTCCGTGCAGAGAAAGAGAAAGAACAAGAAAGGAGCGGTGCGAATGGTTAAAAAGATGATGACGAATGTTTTTGCGGTATTCGTTATTTTTATCGTGCTTGCGATTATCATTCCTCTGCCGACTCCGATACTGGACTTTCTTCTGATAATAAATATAGGACTTTCTCTCGTCATACTCCTTATGACGATGTACATAAAAAAAGCACTTGAGTTTTCGATATTCCCGACTATACTTCTTCTGACAACGGTTTTCCGACTGTCGCTGAACGTATCGACTACACGAGGAATACTTTCAAACGGCTATGCCGGCGAGGTCGTAAAGACGTTCGGTGAATTCGTAATGGGCGGTGACGCTATTGTCGGATTTATCATATTCATAATCATAGTAATAGTAAACTTCCTTGTTATCACCAAGGGTTCTGAGCGTGTATCTGAAGTTGCCGCAAGATTTACCCTTGACGCTATGCCCGGTAAGCAGATGGCTATTGATGCTGACCTTAATACAGGCGCAATAACCGATGAAGAGGCAAAGATACGCCGTGCGGAAGTACAGCGTGAAAGCGACTTCTTCGGCGCAATGGACGGTGCTACGAAGTTTGTAAAGGGCGACGCTATAATTTCTATCATCACGGCGCTCATAAACCTTATCGGCGGTGCGGTACTGGGTATGATGCACGGGCAGGATATAAACTCTGTGCTTTCCACCTACTCGCTGGCAACGGTCGGTGACGGTCTTTGCTCGCAGATCCCTGCACTTATGATCTCTGTTGCAACAGGTATGGTAGTTACCCGTGCGGCAAGCACTGACAGCTTCAATGCCGATATTAAAAGGCAATTTACCTCTCAGCCTAACGTAATGATGATAGCCGGCATTGTTATTGCCGCTCTTATGGTTATCCCCGGCTTCCCGAAGCTGATACTTCTCGGTGTCGGTGCGGCACTGTTTATATTCGGCTGGAGATTATCAAAATCGAAGGCGAAGAAAGAGGCGGCTCTTGCCGCTCAGGCTGAACGTGAAACGCTTGCAAAGATGCAGGATCAGCCGACCTCGGACAATGACTACTACAGGGATATTGACAATGTATTCAAGCTGCTGAATGTTGAACAGATAGAGATGGAGTTCGGCTACAGCCTTCTGCATCTTGTAGACGAAAAGAGCGGCGGTCATTTTATCGACCGTGTGGTAATGTTCCGTAAGCAGTTTGCGATGGATATGGGTATGGTAATACCGTCGGTACGAATGACGGACAACCCCGAAATAAACCCGAACCAGTATGTTATAAAGATAAAGGGCGAGGAGGTCGCAAGAGGAGAAATTCTTTCCGACCACTATTTAGCGCTTGACAACGGAGATGTGGTAAGCCCTGTTGACGGCATAGACACCGTTGAGCCTGCGTTCGGCATCCCTGCAAAGTGGATAAGCGCAGACAAGAAGGTAATGGCTGACGTTGCGGGATATACGCTTATCGACCCTGTGTCCGTAATGATAACTCATCTGTCAGAAGTCATCAAGCAGCACTGCAGTGAGCTTTTGTCACGTCAGGACGTAAAGACGATGGTGGACAATATAAAGCAGACCAACCCAACTCTTATCGACGACCTTATACCCGGCACTATCTCTCTCGGTTATCTCGAAAAGGTGCTTTGCCTGCTTCTGCGTGAGGGCGTTCCGATAAGGGATATGGAAACTATCCTCGAAACGCTTGGCGACCACGCAGGTGCGCTGAAGGACATTGACATTGTAACGGAATATGTAAGACAGGCACTCAAGCGTACCATAACAAGACGCTTTGCGGAGGCAAACTCGCTGAGAGTAATTACCGTTGACCCGAAGGTTGAGGATACGATAGTGGCAAGCGTAAAGAAATCCGAAGCAGGAAGCTATCTTGCGATGGACCCCGACCTTATACAGAAGATCGTCAACATAACAAGCGGAGAAATAGACAAGGTAAAGGATGTTATACCGAATATAATCATACTGACCTCTCCGATAGTAAGAATATATTTCAAGAAACTGATAGACCAGTTCATACCGAATATAACGGTGCTGTCCTACAGCGAAATCGACAATACGGCGCAGATACAGGCTATAGGCAATATAGCGATGTAAACGCCGCACGGTCGGAAATATCCGGGAAAGGAGTGTTCTATGGCAGTGCAGAGCAAGGAGCGGCTGAACGAGCTTCTTGAAAAATACAGGCTGACAGGCGATATGAACGTCAGGAACGAAATCGTGCTGATGTATATGGATCTTGTCAAAATGATAGCGGTATCAATGCGTAATATCTACACGGGATATGCGGAAAGCGACGATATTATAAACGAAGGCGTTATTGCGCTTATGGCGGCTATAGACGGCTTCGATCCCGAAAAGAATGTAAAATTCGAAACATACGCAGGTATCAGGATAAAGGGCGCTGTTATTGACTATCTGCGAAAGCTGGACAGAGTTCCGAGAACGCTCAGAAAGCTGTCGAAACAGCTTGACGATAATTTTGCAAGGCTTAATTCCGAGCTGTGCCGTACTCCGACAGACGAGGAGCTTGCGGAGAGTATGAATATGACCACCGCACAGCTTTCAAAGCTGA
>OJOJ01000238.1_pt1 | contig 17625 bp, 10 predicted proteins | sample 1598041 | NCBI WGS metagenome assembly OJOJ01 (sample SAMN01915218, study PRJEB22387) | human gut metagenome | isolation source: stool | host: Homo sapiens | place: USA
CTTCTTTGTCCGAGCAGGTGCACTTCCCGGATGGGTGGCCCCGCCAGCCGCACTTGCAGGGATTCATGGCGCACACCAGCTGGAATTGGGCGGGGAGCCGCAGGGTGCCGCCTGCCCGTGCCACGGTGACGATGCCGTCCTCCAAGGGTTGACGGAGAGCCTCCAGCACGTCCCGGTGAAATTCCGGCAGCTCGTCCAAAAACAGCACGCCGTGGTGGGCGAGGGAAATCTCACCGGGAGAGAGCGCCCTGCCGCCGCCGGACATGGCTGCGGCAGAAAGCGTGTGATGCGGAGAGCGGAACGGGCGCTGCGTGAGCATGGGGTGCTTGCTGTCGGTCAGTCCCGCGACCGACCAGATCTCGGTGGACTCCAACGCCTCCTCGTGCGTCATGTCGGGGAGGATGGAGGGCAGGCGTTTGGCCAGCATGCTCTTGCCCGCGCCGGGAGGGCCTACCATGAGGACGTGGTGTCCGCCGGCGGCGGCGATCTCCAGCGCCCGCTTCACGTTCTCCTGTCCCATCACATCGGCAAAGTCCGGCAGGGGACGGCTCTCCCGTCCCGGCTCCCAGCGGGGCTGCGGGGTCATGGGCGCCTGTCCGCTGAGATGCGCCAGCAGCTGCGCCACGTTTTCCACGGCGTAGACCTCCACGCCGTCGGCCAGGGTCGCCTCCGCCGCGTTGTGGGCGGGCACGAACAGCTGGCGGATGCCCAGCCGGGCGGCGGTCAGCGCCATGGGCAGCACGCCCGTCACCGGACGCAGGGCACCGCTGAGGCTCAGCTCGCCCAGAAAGGCCGCGTCCTCCGGCAGGGGGCGTATCTCCTCCGCCGCCGCCAGAATGCCCAGCAGGATGGGCAGGTCGTACACCGTGCCCTCCTTGCGCACACGCGCCGGAGCCAGATTCACGGTGATGCGGCTGACGGGGAATTTGGCCCCGCAGGCCTTGATGGCGGCCCGGACCCGCTCCCGGGATTCCCGCACCGCCGCGTCCGGCAGGCCCACCACGTCGAAGGCGGGCAGTCCCCCGGACAAAAAGCACTCCACCGACACCTCATAGCCGCTGATGCCGTTGAGTCCCAGGGACCGTACCGTTACCACCATGGCCCTTCACATCCTCTCACAAAAAATGCGCTTGTTCTGCGCTTTCTGACGTGTTTCATTTATATTTTAGCACATATCCCGCCGTTTTGAAATACATTGTCAAAAAAACTTCCCTCTTACCGTGAGAATTTTTGTGCATGGTGAAGAAAAAGCCTTAATCCGTGAAAAAGGGGCAAAACCCGGTTTACAAAGAAAAAAGATTGTGGTATTATACACAATGTATGGTGTTTCGTTGAGAAATCCGCGAAATGTTTTTATGAGGAGGTTCATTTATGGTAAGAAAAATGAAGTCCATGGATGGTAACAACGCTGCGGCGCACGTGTCCTACGCGTTCTCCGAGGTTGCCGCCATCTATCCCATCACCCCGTCGTCCCCCATGGCCGACTTTGTGGACCAGTGGTCCGCCAACGGGCTGAAGAACATCTTCGGCACCCGGGTCAAGGTGGTGGAAATGCAGTCTGAGGCCGGCGCTGCCGGCGCGGTTCACGGTTCTCTGGGCGCCGGCGCCCTGACCACCACCTACACCGCATCCCAGGGCCTGCTGCTGATGATCCCCAACATGTACAAGATCGCAGCCGAGCAGCTGCCCGCCGTGTTCCACGTCTCCGCCCGTACCGTGTCCACCCAGGCGCTGAACATCTTCGGCGACCACTCCGACGTGATGGCCTGCCGCCAGACCGGCTTTGCCATGCTGTGCGAGGGTAACGTCCAGGAGGTCATGGACCTGTCTCCCGTGGCCCATCTGGCCGCTCTGGAGGGCAAGGTCCCCTTCATCAACTTCTTTGACGGCTTCCGCACCAGCCACGAGATCCAGAAGATCGCCGTGTGGGATTACGAGGATCTGAAGGATATGTGCGACATGGACGCCGTGAAGGAGTTCCGTCAGCACGCCCTGAATCCCGAGCATCCCCACATGCGCGGCAGCCACGAAAACGGCGATATCTTCTTCCAGCACCGCGAGGCCTGCAACAAGTACTATGCCGCTCTGCCCGCCGTGGTGGAGAAGTACATGGACAAGATCAACGCCAAGCTGGGCACCAACTATGGCCTGTTCAACTACTATGGCGCTGAGGACGCCGACCGCGTCATCGTGGCCATGGGCTCCATCTGCGATGTGGCCGAGGAGGTCATCGACTATCTGAATGCCCACGGCGAGAAGGTCGGCCTGGTGAAGGTCCGCCTGTTCCGCCCCTTCGCTCCCGAGAAGCTCATCCAGGCCATTCCTGCCTCCGTCAAGAAGATCGCCGTTCTGGACCGCACCAAGGAGCCCGGCGCTCTGGGCGAGCCCCTGTATCAGGATGTGGTCACCTCTCTGGCCAACGCCGGCCGCAGCGACATCCAGGTCATCGGCGGCCGTTACGGTCTGGGCAGCAAGGACACGCCTCCTGCCTCCGTGTTCGCCGTGTATGACGAGCTCAAGCGCGACGAGATGAAGCGCCAGTTCACCATCGGCATCGTGGACGACGTCACCAACCTGTCCCTGCCCGAGGACAAGAACTGTCCCAACACCGCTGCTCCCGGCACCATCGAGTGCAAGTTCTGGGGCCTGGGCGGCGACGGCACCGTGGGCGCCAACAAGAACTCCATCAAGATCATCGGCGACCACACCGACAAGTACGTGCAGGCATACTTCCAGTATGACTCCAAGAAGACCGGCGGCGTGACCATCAGCCATCTGCGCTTCGGCGATCACCCCATCCGTTCCCCGTACTATATCAACAAGGCCGACTTCGTGGCCTGCCACAACCCCAGCTACATCACCAAGGGCTTCAAGATGGTCAACGATGTCAAGCCCGGCGGCGTGTTCATGATCAACTGCCAGTGGGACTTCGATGAGCTGAACCATCACCTGAAGGCCGACGCCAAGCGCTACATCGCCCGCAACAACATCCAGCTGTATACCATCGACGCCATTGACCTGGCCATCAAGATCGGTATGGGCAAGCGCAACAACACCATCCTCCAGTCCGCATTCTTCTCCCTGGCCAAGGTCATGCCCGAGGAGGAGGCCATCACCTACATGAAGGAGAAGGCCAAGGCCTCCTACCTGAAGAAGGGCCAGGACATCGTGGACATGAACTACAAGGCCATCGACCTGGGCGCCACCGCCTATAAGAAGGTGGAGGTCCCCGCCGACTGGGCCAACGCCGTGGACGAGACCGAGCACAAGCAGCTGGAGGGTAAGCCCGAGCTTGTGAAGATGGTCAAGGAGATTCTGGAGCCCGTGGGCAAGATGGACGGCGACAGCCTGCCCGTCTCCGCCTTCTCCGATCATGTGGACGGCCAGTTCGAGCTGGGCGCCTCCGCCTATGAGAAGCGCGGCGTGGCCGTGTCCGTCCCCACCTGGGACGCTGCCAAGTGCATCCAGTGCAACCAGTGCGCCTATGTCTGCCCCCACGCTACCATCCGTCCCTTCGCTCTGACCGCCGAGGAGGCCAAGAATGCTCCCGAGGCCGCCAAGATCGTGGACGTCAAGGCCGGCAAGGGCAAGGGCACCTATCAGTTCACCATGGCCATCAGTCCTCTGGACTGCATGGGCTGCGGCGTCTGCATCGGCGCCTGCCCCGTGAACGCGCTGTCCATGGTGGCCCAGGAGGGCGAGCTGCCCCAGCAGGATGTGTTCGACTACTGCATGGACAAGGTCTCCGAGAAGAAGGATATGCAGGACAACACCGTCAAGGGCAGCCAGTTCAAGCAGCCCATGCTGGAGTTCTCCGGCTCCTGCGCCGGCTGCGCCGAGACCAGCTATGCCCGTCTCGTCACCCAGCTGTTTGGCGACCATATGTACATCTCCAACGCCACCGGCTGCTCCTCCATCTGGGGCGGTCCCGCGGCTACCTCTCCCTACTGCACCAACAAGGAGGGCCACGGCCCCGCATGGTGCAACTCCCTGTTCGAGGATAACGCCGAGCACGGTCTGGGCATGTTCATCGGTCAGGACAAGATCCGTCAGGATCTGGCCGACGAGACCCGCCAGCTGATCGCCGTGGAGTGGGCCCGTCCCGAGCTGAAGGCCGCCGCTCAGGCATGGCTGGATACCATGGACGACGGCAGCGCCAACGCCGAGCCCACCCGCGCCTATGTCAAGGCCCTGGAGGAGAGCATCTGCACCGTGGAGGAGCTGGCCGCCAATCCTCAGTTCGCTGCACACGCTGCCGAGCTGAAGGCTAAGGGCGCTCTGTTCTGCGACTGCGACGCCTGCACCCTGGCTGCCGACATCCTCAGCAAGAAGGAATACCTGGCCAAGAAGTCCATGTGGATCTTCGGCGGCGACGGCTGGGCCTACGACATTGGTTACGGCGGCCTGGATCACGTCATCGCCAGCAAGAAGGACGTGAACATCTTCGTGTTCGACACCGAGGTGTACTCAAACACCGGCGGACAGGCCTCCAAGGCTTCCAACATCGGCCAGGTGGCTCAGTTTGCCGCTGCCGGTAAGGAAGTCAAGAAGAAGAGCCTGGCGGAGATCGCCATGCAGTACGGCTATGTATACGTGGCCCAGGTGGCTATGGGCGCCAACCCCGCTCAGACCCTCAAGGCCATCACCGAGGCCGAGGCTTATCATGGCCCCTCCCTGATCATCGGCTACAGCCCCTGCGAGATGCACAGCATCAAGGGCGGCATGATGAACTGCCAGAAGGAAATGAAGAAGGCTGTGGACTGCGGTTATTGGAACCTGTTCCGCTTCAACCCCGCTGCGGAGAAGAAGTTCACCCTGGATTCCAAGGCTCCCGCCGGCGGCTATCACGATTTCCTGATGAACGAGGCCCGCTACAGCCGTCTGACCCGCGAGTTCCCCGACCGTGCGGAGAATCTGTTCGCCCGCAACGAGGCCGAGGCCAAGGCTCGCTACGATCACCTGCTGAAGCTCATCGAGATGTACGACGACTGAGCCATACAAAGAACCTTACTCACGTCATAGATCCCGCAGGAGCCGCCCGTCCGGGCGGCTCCTGCCGCGGTTTGCGACAGTTGTGCGCTCGATGTTTTTCAAAAATAGGAAACCCTTCGGCTTTGCCGAAGGGTTTCCTATTTTCCTATCTGTATGATTCTTTTTGAATATTACGATCTGTATCAGAAGCTGACGTTCTCCGGGTCCGGCTTCTGGCAGGGCTTCACATCGGTGACGTACAGCACCGGGCCCTCACCGTCATAGGCCTGGCATTTCTCCTTCTTCACGGTGGCCTGGATCTCCACCCACTGGCGGTTCTTGAACTTCTCCAGCTCCTGGCCCTTGCACACCAGGGCCAGGAACTGCATGTCGTTGTTGCAGCACACCATGGCGAAGCGGCCGGGGCAGTGGATGCCCGGGAACTTCTTGGAGTGGCACATCAGCGCCTTATACCGCACGGTGATGCCGTCGTAGCGCTGGGGGTTGTCCATCATGTCCACATACCAGATGCCGTAGTCGTTGTCCGGCACGTCCAGGTGGCCGCCGGACAGGTCGAAGGGGGCCATGTCGTCGGTGACGTAGTCCTCGCTGGTGCCGTCGGTGTTCTCCAGATAGATGTCGGCCCGCCGGTTCACCATCCGCAGGTTCCGGCCCCGCAGGGCCTTGCGCAGCTCCTCATTGCAGCGGTTGAAGATGATCATATCCGCGTTAAGGATCTTTTCCATCATCAGCTGCCCCATGTTCCGCAGATACGGCTCAAAGGTGGTGGCATCCACCAGGCACATGATCTGATACAGGATCCAGTTGGCAGGCAGACCCTCCCGGTACAGGGGCTCGAAGCTCCACATGCCGTTGAACTCGATGATCACCTGCTTGGGCCGGTACTGCTTTTCCAGCTTCTTGAAAAATTCCGGCGTCAGCTGGGCGGGATCGTCCACGGTGTAGGTGAACACGTTGAACAGCACCTTGGGGTCGTACTCCGTCTCCCCCTCCTCGCAGCACAGCAGCAGGGTCCGGTCCTCGCTGGCGAAGCCGTCTTTCAGGATGCCGTTGATGAAGTCGGTCTTTCCGGCATCCAGAAAGCCCGTGATGAGATATACAGGAATGTCCATAGGCGTCTCCTTACAGGCCGAACAGGGTCTTCAGGCCGTCCTCCTTCAGCTGGGAGCCGATGACGCACAGGCGGCCGGTGTAGTCGGCGGAGCCATAGCGCACCTCGTGCTCCTGGGGCACATAGTCAAAGTGCAGCCACTGGCCGTCGGCGGCGGGCACGATGCCCTTGGCCCGCAGGATGGCGCCGTAGTCGCCGGAATCCAGAGCCGTCAGAATGCGGTCGATATCCGCCTGGGTGAACTGCTTGGGCGTCTCCGCGCCCCAGCTGGTGAACACCTCGTCGGCGTGGTGGTGATGGTGGTGGCAGGAGCAGGCGGGGTCGTCGCACTCCTGGCCGTCATGGTGGTGATGGTGCTCATGCTCCTCGTCATGGTCATGATGATGGTGATGCTCGTGCTCGTCGTGGTCGTCATCGTGGTCATGCTCGTGGTGATGGTGATGATGCTCAGCCTCCTCGGCCTCGTGCTCGGCCCGCATCTTCTCCAGCAGCTCGTCGGCCAGAGACACCTTTTCCACGGCGGCCAGAACGGTCTTGCCGTCCAGCTGGTCCCAGGGGGTGGTCAGAATGGCGGCGGTGGGGTTCTTCTCCCGCAGCAGAGCCACGGCGGCCTCCAGCTTTTCCTGGGTCAGCTTCTGGGTCCGGGACAGGATGATGGTGCCGGCGGCCTCGATCTGGTTGTTATAGAACTCGCCGAAGTTCTTCATATACACCTTCACCTTGCCGGCGTCGGCCACGGTGACAAAGGAGTTCAGCTTCATATCCGGGATATCCGCCACGGTGTTTTCCACCGCCACGATCACGTCGGAGAGCTTCCCCACGCCGGAGGGCTCGATGAGGATGCGGTCCGGCTGGAACTGCTCCTTCACCTCCCGCAGGGCCTTGCCGAAGTCGCCCACCAGGGAGCAGCAGATGCAGCCCGAGGACATTTCGGAGATCTGGATCCCCGCGTCCTTCAGAAAGCCGCCGTCGATGCTGATCTCGCCGAACTCGTTTTCGATCAGCACCAGCTTTTCGCCCTGATAGGCTTCCTTCACCATCTTCTTGATGAGGGTGGTCTTGCCTGCGCCCAGGAAACCGGACACGATGTCAATTTTCGTCATAACAGTACCTTCTTTTCTTTTCCCGCCGTGCGGGACATATTATTTCCTCTATATCATAGCCTATTTTTCCAAAAAAGCAAGGGCAGCGAAAAAAATTCACATTTCTGCCTCGGTAATCTGCGGTTTGTCCCGTTTTTCCCGGGAATTTTCCCGGTTTTCTATTGGGATGGGGCGGACCGGAGAATGGGGGTAGCCATTTGCCGGAAAATGCGGTATAATGGCGAAAATACACAGAAGCGAGGTACTCCCCTATGTCCGTGAAAGAACAGCAGACCGGCGCGTGGGCGCCGGAGTGGGTCCAGGAGACGGAGCCGGATTATACCCCCCGCCCCCGGCGCAGCCGGAAGCAGCGCCGCCCCCGGTGGCCGGGGATCGCCCTGGCTCTGGTGTGCCTGGCCACCATCGCCGCACTGGTGTGGCATTTTACCCGGCAGAAGGAGATCCCCCTGGAGACGGCGGCCGGTTATGTGGCCTCGGAAGCGGAGACGGCTCCGCTGTACGACGAGGAGGGCAATGTCCTGCGGCAGCTGGTCCGGGGCAGCCAGGTCACCTATGTGGTGGAGGAGGCCCACAAGGATCGTCCGGACCAGGTTCGGGTGCCCCAGGAGGACGGCGGCTTCGCCTGGCTGGACCGGGAGAACCTGACCGATGACCTGAGCGGCGTGGTGACGCTGAAAACCGTATATGTCCGCCGGGCCCAGAATCTGACGGATGAGGGCGGCGACCCCACCGGCCCCCTGGTGCTGCGGGGCCAGGCCCTGACCGTTACCGGCTACCGGGACCTGGCGGCCGATGGCAGCGTATCCTATTACCGGGCCGACGGCGGGTACATCCCCGCCCGGTATGTCCGCCTGACGGAGGACCAGGCCACGGCTCCCTATGACGCGGACATGGCCCGGCTCCACGCGGACCGGGGCGACAGCTGGGGCGGCGGCGACGCGGCGGGCCTGGACTACGACGCCTATGAAAAGCCCCGCTTTGGCGGCAGCGTCATGCCCGATACCGTGAAGGCCCTGTACCTGAACAACGAGGCCATCCGGAATCCGGAGGCATACATCGCCGTGGCCGACGGGTGCGGCATCAACGCCTTTGTGGTGGACATCATGGACGGCGGGGCCATCGGCTACGCCTCGCCGGTGATGCAGAAATATTCCCCCAGCGCCTATGCGGATGCCTACAACACGCTGGAGAGCTATCAGGCGGCGGTGAAAAAGCTGAAGGACGCCGGGTATTACGTCATCGGCCGCATCACGGCCTTCAACGATCCCAACCTGGCCGCAGATCATCCGGAGTGTGTGGTGGCGGACCTGAGCGGCCAGCCGCTGAAGATCGGCGGCATGTATTGGCCCAGCGTATACAGCCGCCAGGTGTGGCAGTATAAGGTGGACCTGGCCCTGGAGGCCGCCGAGACCATGGGCTTCAACGAAATTCAGTTCGACTATGTCCGCTTCCCCGACGGCACCTGGGACTATGACGAGGCGGGCACCATCGACTATCACAATGACAATGACGAGAGCAAGGCCCAGGCCGTTCAGCGGTTTTTGCAGTACGCCGCCGACCGGCTCCACGGGGCGGGGGTGTATGTGTCTGCCGATGTGTTCGGCGAGTGCGCGGAAAAGTACGTCACGGCCTACGGCCAGTATTGGGCGGCCATCAGCGGCGTGGTGGACGCCATCAGCGCCATGCCGTACCCCGATCATTATTCCGCCTCCGGCAGCTGGCTGCCCTGGGAGCACCCCTATGAGACCATGAAAACCTTCGGCGAGAAGGCTGCCGCCCGGCAGCAGGAGACGCCCTCCCCTGCCGCGGTGCGCACCTGGATCCAGTGCTACAACGCCATCCGGGAGCCGTACAACACCTATGGCCCCGATGAGATCGCCGCCCAGATCCGGGCCCTGAACGACACCGGCAACACCGGCGGCTACATGACCTGGAACGCTGCGTCCAGCCTGGACAAGTACCGCTATGTCAGCGGCGTGCTGAACTGAACGCGCTTCGCAGACTGTCAAAAAAGCAGGATTGCCTCCGCCTTCGGAAAGGAAGATAGTTACGAAAGAAACCCATCAGGGGTGTCTTTCGTTTTCAATCACCGCATTTTCAGAACTTTTATGAAAGTTCTGAAAATGCTTGCTCAGCTTGTCAAAAAGGATTTTTGACAAGCTGCTCAAAAGGCCGCCCGGACGGGCGGCCTTTTGAAATATTTGAAGCGATTACTCCTGATCCAGGACCAGCTCCATGGTGTCCTGGGCGATCATCAGCTCCTCGTTGGTGGGGACCACCATGACGATGACGGGCGCGCCGTCCTGGGAGATGATCTGCTCCTTGCCCCGGCAGTTGTTCTTCTCCGGGTCGCAGGTGATGCCCATGAACTCCAGACCGTGGAGGATGTGGGCCCGGGTCTCGGGTGCGTTTTCGCCCACGCCGGCGGTGAATACCACCACGTCCACGCCGCCCATGGCGGCGGCATACTCGGCGATCATCTTGCGTACCCGGTACTCGAAGATCTCCAGGGCCACGGTGGCCCGGTGATTTTCCTTCTCCGCCGCCTGCTCCAGATCCCGGAAGTCGGAGGACACGCCGGACAGGCCCAGCATGCCGGATTCCTTGTTCAGCAGGTTCACGGCCTCGGAAATGGTCATGTCGTACTTGTTGGCGATGAACTCCACCACGCCCACGTCCATATCACCGGCCCGGGTGCCCATAGGCAGGCCCGCCAGAGGCGTCAGGCCCATGGAGGTGTCCACGCAGCGGCCGCCCTTGACTGCCGCCAGGGAGGAGCCGTTGCCCAGGTGGCAGGACACCACCTTCAGCTCCGCCGGGTCCTTGCCCAGAAGCTCCGCCGCCCGCAGGGACACATAGCGGTGAGAGGTGCCATGGAAGCCGTAGCGGCGGATCTTGTCCTTCTCGTAATACTCATAGGGGATGGAGTACAGATAGGCGTGCTCGGGCATGGTCTGGTGGAAGGCCGTGTCGAACACCGCCACCTGGGGCACGTCGTGGCCCAGCACCGCCCGGCAGGCCTCGATGCCGATGATGTTGGCGGGGTTATGCAGAGGCGCCAGGGGGGTGCAGTCCTCCACCGCCTGCATCACCTGGTCGGTGATGAGAACGGAGCTGGCGAAGCTCTCGCCGCCGTGGACCACCCGGTGACCCACCGCGTCGATCTCCTTCATGGAGGAGATGACGCCGTTGACCGGGTCCACCAGAGCGGCCAGCACCGCCTGGATGGCCTCGGAGTGGGTGGGCATGGGCACGTCGGCCGCAGAAATCACGGCCTTGCCCTCCACCTGGGGCTTATAGGTGAATTTTCCGTCAATGCCGATGCGCTCGCACAGGCCTTTGGCCAGCAGATGGCCGGTTTCCGGATCCAGCAGCTGATATTTCAGAGACGAGCTGCCGGCATTGATAACGAGTACTTTCATGAAAGACCTCCTCGAATTTTGGTCCCACATCACATGTTGCAGGTTCCTTCTTTTTGTATTACGGGAAATATTGTATCGAAATTCCCTGGGCTTGGCAATGGTTTTTGGAAAATAATGGAAGCTGTATCGCAAAATAGCGGTCAAGGTTTTAACAATGCCCGACACGGCAAACGCCTGTATTTGCACAGTGTACAAATATGTGAAAAAATCGGCAAGCGCAGCAAATGGCTCGTCAGAATTTTCACGGAGTTTGCACACTATAGGCGGGAAATCAGCCGAAAATGCCAATGGAGAGGGTGTCCGTCATAGGGGGACAATGCGGAAAAGGCGCCCGGCCCGGAGCAGGAAAAAGCCCCGGCAGCGCCGCTGCCGGGGCTTCCAGTTATTGGAAAATTATTGCAGGATGCGGGCAGCAGACTCCTCGGCGAACTGCTTGCTGTACAGGTCGTGGTAATAGCCACGGCGGCGCAGCAGCTCCTGGTGGGTGCCCTGCTCCACGATGCGCCCGTCCCGGACCACCAGGATCATATCCGCCTTGCGGATGGTGGACAGCCGGTGGGCGATGAGGAAGGAGGTCCGGTCCCGCAGCAGGTGGTCGATGGCCTGCTGGATCAGCTGCTCGGTCTGGGTGTCGATGGAGGAGGTGGCCTCGTCCAGCACGAAGATCCGGGGATCCGCCAGCACGGCCCGGGCGAAGGAGATCAGCTGCTTCTGACCGGTGGAAAGGCGTCCCCCGCCCTCACCCACGTCGCTGTCCCAGCCCTTGTCCAGCTTTTCCACCACGGTGTCGGCGGACACGGCCCGGGCGGCGGCCTCCACCTCCGCATCGGAGGCCTCCAGCTTGCCGTAGCGGATGTTCTCCCGGACGGTGCCGGAGAACAGATGGGGGTCCTGGAGCACATAGCCGATGTTGCTGTGGAGCCACAGCTGGCTGCGCTGCCGGTAATCCACCCCGTCGATGAGGATCTGCCCCTCCGTGGGCTCAAAGAACCGGCAGGCCAGGTTCACCAGGGTGCTCTTGCCTGCGCCGGTTTCGCCCACGATGGCCACGGTAGCCCCCTGGGGAATGTGCAGGGAGAAGTGCTCCAGCACGTTGTCGCCGCCGTCGGGATAGCGGAAGGTCACATCCCGGAACTCGATCTCGCCCCGGATGGGCTCCCAGTTCTCCCGCTTGGGATGGAAGGCGTCGCCGTACTTTTTCACCACCTCCGGGCTGTCCTGGATCTGGGGGACCTTATCCATCAGGTCCGTGACCCGCTCGATAGACGCCTGGAGGGAGATAAACTCCGCGATGTTGGCGGCGGTCATCTGGATGGGCTCGAAAATGCCCACGGCATAGGTGGTGAAGGTGGATAGAGTGGCCAGCTCCAGCAGTCCCCCGGACACCATATACCCGCCCCGCAGCAGCACGATGGCCACGGCCATGGTGCTGGCAAACAGCACCAGCGGGATATAGATGGCGTTGAGCCGGGCCGCGCCGATACCGGCGTCGTGCATCTCCTGGGTCAGGGCCCGGAAGGTGCGGACGGTCTGCTCCTCGGTGCCCAGGGTCTTGGTGGTCTTGGCCCCGGTGATGCCCTCGTTGAAGGACCCGGTGATGCGGGAGTTCAGCTTCCGGACTTTCCGATTCCACCGGAGGATGCGGTTCTGGAAATACCCGGTGAGCACCGCCATCACAGGCACGATGACGATGACCACCAGCGCCAGCCGCCAATTCAGGATCAGCATGGCGGCAAAGGTCCCCAGCACATAGAACAGCGCCCACAGGATATCCGTCAGATTCCAGGCCACCATGCTGGCAATGCGGTTGGTATCGCTCATGACCCGGGTCAGCAGATATCCCACGGGGGTCACGTTGTAAAAGGAGAAGGACAGGGTCTGGAGATGGTGAAACAGGGCACGGCGCATATCTCGGCCCATGTTCATCTCAATGGTCATGGAGTTGCGGGCAAAGGCCACCACGGACAGAGCCTGTAAAAGAATTACCAGCAGATACACCAGGGAGAAGGGAACGATGCCCCGAAGGGAGTCCGCCTGGATAAAGTTCCGGATGGCGTAGCGCTGGAACAGGGGAATGGCCACGTCCACCAGGGCACACAGACCGTTGAACACCAGCATCCCCACGAAGTCCCGGCGGAAGGGCCGCACAAAGGGCGCAAGCCGCCTCCAGATGCTCCAGTCAAAGGATTTTGTATATTCTTTTTCGTCGAAGGCAGCCATCAGGCGTTCCCCCCTTCCTCCACCAGTGCGCGGTCGTCGCTGCGCATCTGGATGTCATAGATATCTCGGTAAATACCGGGGCGGTCAATCAGCTCCCGGTGGGTGCCCAGGGCGGACACCCGGCCGCCGTCCAGCACCAGGATGCGGTCGGCCTGCATCAGGGTGGTGACCCGGTGGGAGATCAGCAGCACGGTGGCGCTGTGCAGGGTGTCCCGCAGAGCGGTGCGGATCTTGGCGTCGGTCTCGGCATCCACGGCGGACAGGGAGTCGTCAAACACCATAATAGGCGCCTGCTGCATCAGCATCCGGGCAATGGCCACCCGCTGCTTCTGTCCGCCGGACAGGGTCACGCCCCGCTCGCCCACCACGGTGTCGTACCCCTGGGGGAAGGTGGAGATGGCCTCGTCCACGCAGGCGATGGCGGCGGCACGGCGCATGGCCTCGTTTTCCGCGTCGGGCCGCACGGCGCAGATATTCTCGCCCACGGTCTGGGAAAACAGGAACGGCTCCTGAAGCACCAGGCCGATCTGGCGGCGCAGGGACTTCCGCTTCATGTGCCGGATGTCCACCCCGCCGATGGTGATGGTGCCGCTGCCCTCCGGCAGGTCATACAGCCGGTCCAGCAGGTGGACTAGGGTGCTCTTGCCGGAGCCGGTGCCCCCCAGAATGGCAAAGGTCTCGCCCTTGCGGATGGTAAAGGACACGTCCCGCAGCACCGGCTGGCCCTGATAGCCGAAGGTAACGTGGTCAAAGACGATGTCGCCGTCTGCGGCGTCCACGGCATCGGGCGCGTCCTGCTCCTCCCGGGCGTTCAGGATGTAGCCCACCCGGTCCATGGACACCCCGGCCTTGCTCATGTCCGACAGCACCCGGCCCAGGGACCGGACCGGCCAGGACAGGGCCTCGTTATAGGTGACGAAGGCCACGAAGGTGCCCAGGGTCATCCGCCCGGCTACGCATTCGCAGGCCCCGGTCACCACGATGACCATCACCTGCAGGCACGTCAGCAGGGTACCGGAGGCCCAGTATACGGACAGCAGCTTTCCCAACCGGATCCAGAGCTGGGAGAAGCGCTGATTCTTGGCGTTGAACTTCTCATCCTCATACCGCTCCCGGCCGAAGGCCCGGACCACCCGGACGGCGGTAAGGTTCTCCTGGGCGCAGGTGGTCAGGTCCCCCTCCGCCTCGTCGGCGGCCTGGAACCGGCCGGAGATCTTCCTGTAGAATACCCCGGAGGACAGACCCACAATGGGGATGAACAGCGCCGAGATCAGCGAGAGCCGCAGGTTCATGGAGAACATGATGCACAGGTACAGCGCGATGAGAAACACCGTGCGCACCACCTCCACCAGCTGATTGCACACGAACTGGCGGATCACGTCCACGTCGGAGGTGCAGCGCTGGATGATGTCGCCGGTGGGGTTATTTTTGTGCCAGGCAAAGGGCAGATACTGGATGTGGCGGTACAGGTCGTCCCGGATACCCTTGACATAGCTCTCGGAGCCCCGGGCCAGCTGGAGCCGCTGGCCGTAGCTGCAAACGCCCCGCAGCAGGGCCGTCAGCAGTACGCCGCCTGCCGCCCACCATAGGGCCGTCAGGGGCCGGGCCTCCAGCACCGGCCAGCTCAGCCACCGCATGAGGAACGCCGGCAGCCGGACCGGCTCCGTTCCCAGGATGGAGTCCACGGTGATGCGGATGATCTGGGGCGTCAGGGCGTTGAACACCATGGCCAGGCATGCGCACAGCAGCGCCGCGGCAAAATGCCCCCAACAGGGGCGCAGATATTTCCCGATGAGAGACAGCTTCTCCCGCCGGGACAGCTTTTGGGTGGTTTCCATGAAAGCGCAGACACTTCCTTCCTTTTTTTACTCTCTCTTTCCCGATACGATTTCCGGGCGCAAAAAAAGCGCCCTCCCATGAGGACGCTCCCACAGCCGCAATGAGCCTGCTCCCTCCCCCGGCAGGCGCGTTACGGGTGCACGATGGTCCCCGGCACGATAATGACGGTATTGTTCTTCATGCTGGGCACCACCTTTCTGTTCAGATGGCTACAGTATACAGGGGGAGACGGTATTTGTCAAGGAAAACAGGCAGCTCTGTAAAAAACGTGTGTTTTTTCAAAATGTTGTGGCGCGGCGGGCGAAACTATAGTATACTGAAGCCATGACAACCTGAGGTTGCGGGGAAAACGTCGGGTTTTTTCCCGGTGCAAACGGAGGTTGGTAGACATTGCGGCCCGTTTCCGATAGGATAGGGCCAAAGAGAAACGGAGGGACGGAGCCATGGCCTTTGGAGAACGGTTGCAGGAGGTACGCCGCCGGGCGGGACTGACCCAGGAGCAGTTTGCCGCGGAGCTGAACGTATCCCGGCAGGCCGTCAGCAAATGGGAATCCTGCCGGGGCTATCCGGAGATTGAAAAGATCCTCTATATCTGCAATCGGTATCAGGTGTCCCTGGACGAGCTGTTTTCCCAGGAGGTGCCCCGGCAGGCCCCGGCGCAGCCCGCGCCGGATACGCCGCCGCTGCCGGAGAAAACCCTGAAAACGGCGCTGTCCGCGTTTTTCGCCAATCTGTCCCCCCGGGAAAAGTGGCTGGGTCTCGGTGCAGTGGCCGGGACGCTGGCCCTGGCCCTGGCGCTGGGGCTTTGTCTGAAAGGAGGAACCACCGATATGATGACCATTATCTGGATCGCCGCCATGGTGATTTTCGGCGTGGTGGAGGCCGTCACCGTGGGGCTGGCGTCCATCTGGTTCGTGGTGGGCTCTGTGGCGGGACTCATCGCCGCCATCTGCGGCGGCCCTGTGTGGCTGCAAATTGCCCTGTTCTTTGTGGTGTCCATCGTGTGCCTGGCGGCCACCCGCCCCCTGGTGAAGAAGCTGCTGCACAAGGACGTTACCGCCACCAACGCCGACCGCGTCCTGGGCCAGACGGCCCGGGTCACCGAGTCCATCGACAACGCCGTGCCCACCGGGGCGGTGTATGTGGGCGGCATGACCTGGACGGCCCGCAGCGAAAGCGGCCAGCCCATTCCCCGCAACGCACAGGTGAAGATCGTCCGTATGGAGGGCGTGCGCCTGTTCGTGGAGCCCGTGTAAGTCCGTTGCAATACTTAACATAAAAACAGGAGGAAAATCGTATGTTTGACAACATCTCTGTCCCCGGCGCGGTTGCCATCGCCATTCTGGTGGTGCTGGTGCTCATCGTCATCGTCCGCAACATCTATATCGTGCAGCAGTCCAAGGCCTATGTGGTGGAGCGCCTGGGCGCGTTCCACTCCGTGTGGGGCGTGGGCTTCCATCTGAAGGTCCCGTTCATTGAGCGGGTGGTGAAGAAGGTCAGCCTGAAGGAGCAGGTGGCGGATTTCGATCCCCAGCCCGTGATCACCAAGGACAACGTCACCATGCAGATCGACACCGTGATCTATTTCCAGATCACCGACCCCAAGCTGTATACCTACGGCGTGGAGTACCCCATGAACGCCATTGAGAACCTCACCGCCACCACCCTGCGCAACATCATCGGCGAGCTGGAGCTGGACCAGAGCCTCACCTCCCGGGATACCATCAACGCCAAGATGCGCACCATCCTGGACGAGGCCACGGACCCCTGGGGCATCAAGGTCAACCGCGTGGAGCTGAAGAACATCCTGCCTCCCCGCGAGATCCAGAACGCCATGGAAAAGCAGATGAAGGCCGAGCGCGAGCGCCGGGAGTCCATCCTTCAGGCCGAGGGCGAGAAGGCCAGCAAGATCCTGGTGGCCGAGGGCGAGAAGCAGTCCGCCATTCTGCGGGCCGATGCCGCCAAGCAGGCCAAGATCATGGCCGCCGAGGCCGAGGCCACCTCCATCATGAAGGTGCAGCAGGCCCTGGCCGACGCCATGCGCATGCTCAACGAGAACGCTCCCAACGACCAGGTCATCAAGCTCAAGAGCCTGGAGGCTCTGGAGAAAATGGCCGACGGCAAGGCCACCAAGATCATTATCCCCAGCGAGATCCAGGGCCTGGCAGGTCTGGCGGCCAGCGCCAAGGCGCTGGTGGAGAACGATCCGCCCCAGGCATAAAAACAATCGGAAAAATTTTCCGATTGTTGCAATTGCAACTTATAAAGGGCCCGATTCCGTGTTATACTGCATTCAGTCAATGAGGGAGCCACGGTTCCCAAAACCAATAAATACTGAATATAACGGAGGAAATTTACTATGAAAAAGTGGGTCTGTCCTGTTTGCGGTTACGTTTATGAAGGCGAGAATCCCCCGGCTGAGTGCCCGGTGTGCCATGTCAGCGGCGATAAGTTCACCCTGCAGGCCGAGGAAAAGACCTGGGCCGCCGAGCATGTGGTGGGCGTAGGCAAGGTGTTCGGCGAGGACGTCCCTGCCGAGGTCCGCGAGGAGATCATTGCCGGTCTGCGCGCCAACTTCGAGGGCGAGTGCAGCGAGGTGGGTATGTATCTGGCCATGGCCCGTGTGGCCCATCGCCAGGGCTATCCCGAGATCGGCATGTACTGGGAGAAGGCCGGCCTGGAGGAGGCCGAGCACGCCGCCAAGTTCGCCGAGCTGCTGGGCGAGGTGGTCACCGACTCCACCAAGAAGAACCTGCAGATGCGTGTGGACGCCGAGAACGGCGCCACCGCCGGCAAGTTTGAGCTGGCGAAGCTGGCCAAGAAGTACAACCTGGACGCCATTCACGACACCGTCCACGAGATGGCCCGTGATGAAGCTCGTCATGGCAAGGCCTTCGAGGGTCTGCTGCACCGCTACCTCGGCAAGTAAGGCAAGGAT
>OJOJ01000248.1_pt1 | contig 17339 bp, 19 predicted proteins | sample 1598041 | NCBI WGS metagenome assembly OJOJ01 (sample SAMN01915218, study PRJEB22387) | human gut metagenome | isolation source: stool | host: Homo sapiens | place: USA
GATCTCCTCAATGCCGATGCTCTGGTAGAAGCCCACGGTCTCGGCGTCGAACTCGAAGTCGATGTTCCGCTTCTTGCGGCTCTGGCCGGTCATGGTCTTCGCCGTGTAGTCCTTGCCGTTGTCGACGTGGAGGATGTGGGGGACGCCGCCCGGGTGGGAGTAGAGCATCTTGACGAGGCTCTCCTTGAGGGTCTGGTTGTTGGCGTCCACACAAGCCACGTCGCCCACGATCGCCCGGCTCCGCATGTCCATCCATGCGACGAGCTTCGGGCGGACGGCCTTGATCTTCCCGTTCGGGGCGACCCACTGAACCCAAAAGTCGAAGGTGTGCTCGTCGCCGACGACGTACTCCATGACCTTGAGGCTCGTCGCGTCGCGCTTGCCCTTGAGCATCTTCTTGTTCTTCCCCTCCCGGGAGCCGTTGGCCGCGAGGTAGCGGGCCGACTCTCCGCCCCGGCTGTCCATGAGGTGCTTGATGTACCGGGCGACCGTCTTGATGCTGGGGTAGTTCTCCCAGCCCCGGCCCTCGGCGACCTCCTCGAACTTCTCGTAGAGCATTTCGATCGTTCCCAGGTTGGCCGCGAAGCGCCGGTCGAACCATATATTTTGAATGAGCGCCTTTTGCTCATCCGTGAGACTCGGGAAGGTGGCGGTCGCCTTCGGCTTCCGACACAAGGACAGCGCCCGGAAATAGTCCCGGCTCTGGCCGTCCTCCTTCTCCATCTTGAGGGCCCAGGCGTTCGCCTTGAGGATGTTGTCGACGTAGCGGTAGAGGGTCGGGAGACTCACTCCCAGGCCCAGCGCGTACCGCTCGGCGTAGGCCGTGCGGTCGGGGCCGTCGTAGTCGATGAAGTCTTGCACCCTCGCCGCCAGCTCGACGGCCTCGTAGAACGCCTTCTTGTGCTGCTCGGTGTAGTGGTTGAGGTCGACGCCCACATACCAGGGCGCGGACTCTGTTCGCTTCTCTATGACGACATCCCTCCCGTCTATCTTCTGTGCCGCCCGCCACGCCTTCCGGCCCTTGGCTGTGAGGGAGTCGACGGAGACGAGCACCTGCTCCTTGCCGCCGTTCTCCTGGGGCTGCGTTCTGGTCTTGTACTGCTTGGGGTTGCGGGCTATGCGCTGGGCGAAAGTTCCGTACTTGACGCCCTCGAACTCCGCCGCCTCCTTCATGGTGATGAATACGTCCGGCACTCCTGTCCCTCCCTTCCTGGTGTTACGCTGCCGTTACCTTCTCGACCTTCCGGGGGTCGAGGTTGAGGGCCGCGATGATCGCCGGGAGGTACTTCTCGCCCGACCGGACGCCGTAGAGAATGTAGCTTAGATACTGCGGCGACGTGCCGATCTCGGCGGCGAGCTGCGTCTTCGTCTTGTCCTGGTCGGTGAGCGCCTTGACGACGAGCTTCCCCAGGGGGCAAAGTTTACCGTTGCTTTTCACCGCTGTCCTCCTTCCTGTGTAGTCGTTCTTAGATTTACTTCCGCTTCTGCCGGTGCAGGTTGACCGCTGCCATAAACCCCAGTCCCAGCAGCGCCGCCGCACGGGTGAAGCTGTCCGGCGCTCCTGCCACGACACACGCGGCGGCGAGCCCCAGGCCCCCGAGGGCCATGAGGCCCAGGCCGACGACGAAGTCGAGGATCGCGTCCAGCGTGGGGAAGACCCGCCTTGCACACTCTCGGGCCGCTTCTTTCTCAAGCAATTTGAGAATATAGCCCAGGGTCTCGGCCTCCTGTGACGCGGCGGCGAAGGTCAGCTCCGCGCCATACCGGGGGCGGAAGGGGTTCCGGGGGTCTCCCGAGAGCCGCTTCCGAGACAGGGCCTCGCGCCGCTGGAAGGCGACGAGGTCGGCGGCTCGCTTGAGCTCCGCTCTCATTTCGCCCCGCCTCCCTTCCGGTACTGTTCGACGGCGTAGTTGTCTTCCATCATCTCCGCCAGCTCTCCGACCCGTTCCCGGAGTGCCTTCCGCAAGGCCAGCGCCGGAGCGCCGTCGGCGTCCAGGCTGTCCAGGGCGGCGTCCAGCTCCCGGGCCGCGTTGAAGATGTTGAGGTACACCCGGCAATCGTTGGGCGGGCATTTCTCCGCCAGCGCCAGCCCCAGGGCGTAGATCTTCGCCGTCTCCCGGTGCCGCTTGAGATCCGGGTGAAGGTGCTCGAAGGTCGTCCGCTCCGCCGGAGCCGTCCGGGCCTTGACCGCGTCCTCAATGGCTGCGGCGAAGGACTCCCGCTCTCGCTCCGTGATGACCTGGACAGTCGCCAGCGCCCGGAGATAGGCCCGGGCCTCTGCGCCGACCCGGTCGGCCTCGACGCTGCTCTCTCGGTCTCGGATACGGTCGACGAGCCCATAGAGCGCCCCGAGGGCTTTCTCCCGAGCCCGGAGATCTCGCCCGTCGGCCTCGTTCGCCAGCCGCTCGAGGGAGCACTTCTCACAAACCGCGTCGAGCTCCTCTTGCGACATCTCCGGGCGGCGGTGCCGACAAAGCTCGTCGCACACATAGGCGAGGAGCTCCTCCGGCTTCTTGGGGAGCGGCCCCGGGGCCTCCCCGAAGGTGTCCGGGAGGACGTAGCAGTCTTCCCGATCCAGGAGGCCCAGGTCGCGGAGGGCGACCTTGTAGCCGTAAAGCTCATGCGCTGCCGTGCGCTCGTCCACGTCCTTATAGTGGGCGCTCGCGACCTGCCCCCGGAGGACGTTCTCCCATCCGGCGATCAGCTGCGTGCCGAGGGCGTTCGAGTGGAGTCCCTGGCCATCGTGGAGTCCATGGACCACACCACCGGGCAGATCTGTTTTCGGGATTAAAGCGGTTATTTGAGCGTGCGCTCTGATAATAAATATTTTTTTCGGAGGAATCGAGAATGAAAATGGCAAAAAAAGTACTTGCAGTTCTTCTCAGTGTCCTGTTCGTTGTAGGCGTATTCACCGCCTGCTCTTCTAACAGCGGCGACACCAAGAAGAAAGAAGACACCACCAATTCTGCAACCAGCAAATTGAAGGTTGGCTTCATCTTCCTGCACGACAAGAATTCTACCTATGACCTGAACTTTATTAAGGCTGCGGACGCTGCCTGCAAGAAGCTGGGCATCACCGGCGCGCAGAAGCTGTACAAGACCCAGATCCCGGAGGGTCAGGAAGCTTATGACGCAGCAGTAGACCTGGCGGAGCAGGGCTGCAACATTATCTTTGCAGACAGCTTCGGTCACGAGCCTTACATCATTGAGGCTGCCAAGAAGTACCCCAATGTGCAGTTCTGCCACTCCACAGGCACCAGAGCTCACACCGAGGGTCTGGCCAACTACCACAACGCTTTCGCCTCCATCTATGAGGGCCGTTACCTGGCCGGTATCGCTGCCGGTCTGAAGCTCAACGAGATGATCGACTCCGGCAAGATCACCGCGGACAAGGCCAAGATGGGCTACGTCGGTGCCTTCACCTATGCCGAGGTTATCTCCGGCTACACCTCCTTCTTCCTGGGCGCTCGCTCCGTCTGCCCCACCGCCACCATGGAAGTGACCTTCACCGGCAGCTGGTACGATGAGACCGCCGAGAAGGAAGGCGCCGAGAAGCTGATCCAGAACGGCTGCGTTCTGATCAGCCAGCACGCTGACTCCATGGGCGCTCCCGCCGCCTGCGAGAAGGCCGGCGTGCCCAACGTGTCCTACAACGGTTCCACCGTTTCCGTTGGCCCCAACACCTACATCATCTCCTCCCGCATTGACTGGGCTCCCTACTATGTCCACGCCATCCAGGCTGTCATGGACGGCAAGGATATCGAGGCTGACTGGACCGGCACCCTGGCCACCAAGTCCGTGGTTCTGGCTGACCTGAACACCAACGTGGCCGCTGACGGCACCCAGGCCGCCATCGACGAGGCCATGAAGAAGCTGGAGAGCGGCGAGCTGCACGTGTTTGACGTGTCCACCTTCACCGTCAGCGGCGAGAATGTCACCGCCGACATGAAGCTCGACACCGAGGGTCACCTGACTTCCTACATGGCCGACGTGGATAACGACGCCAACATGGAGCACGACACCGAGGTCGTTCACGATGGTTACTTCGCCGAGTCTGAGAAGCGTTCCGCTCCCTACTTCGACATTGCCATCGACGGCATCGTCCGCCTGGATGTGAACTTCGGCTAAGTCACGGCTGAACCCGAAAAGTGCAAACAAAAGAGGCTGCCTCACCCGAGGCAGCCTCTTTTTGCTTGTCAAAAAAGGGCAACGCCCTTTTTTGACAACCTGATTTCAATACCCCGCTCCCTGGGTGACGATCTTCGCCCACAGCACGGGGCCCACGGCCCCGGTGGGGTCGATGCCCAGCTTTCGCTGCAAGGCCAGCACAGCGGCCTGGGTGCCCCGGCCGAAAATGCCGTCCTCCGCCACGGTGGGAATATCCGGGTCCTGGGCCGCAATGCGGTTCAGCTGCTGCTGCAAAAACAGTACCGTGTCGCCCCGGTCCCCCAGGACGATGAACCGCCCCGGATAAATCTCCCGGGCAAACTGCTGATAGTCCTCCGGCAGGTCCTCCAGCACATCCTCATAGGCCTGCTGGATGGCGTTCCAGGTGTCCCGGCCCACCACCCCGTCGGTGGGAAGGCCCGCATAGCTCTGGAAGGCATACACCGCGTCCAGCATCTCCTGGTCAAAGACATCGCTGAGCCGGATGGGCGGCAGTTCCGGCAGGAAATACCCCAGAAAGGCCAGGAAAAACCGCACCGTCCGCACCGCCAGGCCGCTGTCTCCGAATCGCAGGGCCTCGGAATACCGCCGCTGCACCTCGGAGATGGTCAGCCCCTCGCCGGTAAGCTCCGACAGGCCCTTGACCCCGTTGTAGATCTGCTTGATCTTGTACCAGGTGGCCTTGCCCACGATGCCGTCCTGGGTCAGGTTGAATATCTGCTGGAAGGACTTCACCGCCTCCTCCATGGGTACGTCAAACACCGTGGACGGCTCCGAGATCTCCGGAATGGCCGGATAGTTCCGGCGGATGCGGTTGAGCTGCCGCTGCAAAAGCAGCACGTCGTTGCCGACATCGCCCCGTCGCAGGGGGCGGCCCGGGTACGAGGGCACGCTGCCCCCCACCGGGGCGTTGAACACAATGCTGATGTCCCCGCCGTAGTAGTATTGCAGGATCTCATAGGGGTTCATGCCGTCCTGGGCCAGGTCCACGCTGCCCCACTGGGACAGTCCCCCGCACTGGGTCCGCACCCCGTCGCAGAACTGGGCAAACAGAGGCTCCACGCTGCCCTGACGGACGATATAGTTGTTGAAGCTGTCGTCCACGATCTGGCTGATGTTCTCGAAAACGTCTCCTCCCTCCACATAGGCCTGGTCATACTGGGTGGTGTTGGTGATGTCATAGTCGTATCCCCGGGTACGGTAATACTCGGTATACACCCGGTTCAGGGCATAGGAGATCTGGGCCAGGATGTTGGCCCGAATGGCGTTCTCCGGCCAGGTGGGGTAAATTTCGTGGGACGCCACGTTCTTGATGTAGGAGGCAAAGGGCACCTCCACGTTCCGTGCGCCGGACCCCGGCGGGCCCAGGTGTACGGTAATGGTCTCCGGGACCACAGGCGTTGCAGGCATCGCGCTCCCCCCCCCTTATATCACCGGCTCCAGCATCACCGGCAGAATGGATTCGATGCGGGCATACACCGTGGCCTCCCGGTCCTCCTGGGGCACGAACATGGGATGCCGCACCGACACCAGGTAGTCGGTGCCGCTGATGGACGCGGTGTCCGGCGCCTGGGACCAGGCAGCGGGCAGAGCCGGCAGGGCGATGCCCTGGACGATACCCGATTCATCGGTCAGCCCCCGGTAAAACGTGTGGGTCTGGCCCCCGAACCGCCGGTATACCTCCACCCTTGCCCCGGCCACCGGAAACATTCCGCCGCCGGAGGCCACCTGCACCCGCAGGCTCCCCTGGTCGGGGTGGGCCTGCAAAAACGTGGACAGGGGCACATGCTGGGAAAAATCGGACATAGACATACATCCTTTCCTGGAAACTTCCCCTCAGTATATGCCCCCGTCCCGGGGAAAATACGTCTTTTCCCTGTGTGGATTTGTAAAATACAGGGTTGCCAGCTCTGTGTTTTTTTTGCTACAATTCCTACAGATACGTCAATATACCCGAAAATTGGAATTTTCTGGTAATTTCATTCTTTCCATAGCGCAGTGAATGAATTTGGAGGGAGATACATGTATGGGACACTCTCGTTTAGATGAAATTAGCGCCTTTCTGGCTACGCACTGGAAGGATACTCTGGAGAAAAACGGCTTTTTCCCCACCCAGGATTCCGTAGAGTGGGTGCGGCTAACGGATGGTCGTGTCATGCAAATCATCCTCTGTTCTGCATTTGCGGCACCGGAAATTCTCTTTTATTCGCAGACCCTGTCCGAGTATATGTGGTGCAATTATCGCAGTCAGGTTCACATGACATCCTATTCAAGCAACTTTTTCCGGCATGCCAATATTCGACGTGAATATTATTGCAGAAACAAACTCGCCATGCGGGCCTGGAACGAGCAAATGCAGTATACACTCGAAACACTGAACACGATCCATACAGCCCAGGATATTCTATCTTATCCCCATGAAAGAGAACTTGTTTTTTCCAGACGCCCGTGTCTTTGGTATGATGCCGGGGACATAGATGGCACATGGAAAGCTCTGGAAAATACCAGATATCCTAATTATGTACGCTTCCAGGGTGAAATTTCTCCGCAAAAGCTGAAACGGGACTATTGGCAGGTGTGGCAACCCCAAACGGCCCGTGTAGCCAGAGAGTGCCTGGCCACGGGGAGTCTACAGCCCTTGGCGGACTTCGCGGAGGAATCCAGGGAGTTCAATCTCAAGTACCTGAAGCGCTATATGCCGTGGCTGTTCCAATAACCAAGCCGCGCACCCTCTGATATAATACGCCCCCTCCGGCATTGCCGGAGGGGGTTCGTTTATTCCAGAATCAGCCAGTTGTCCTGCCGCTCCGTGACGTAGCCCACCTGGGCCGCGGCGGGGATGCTGTCCCGCAGCTCCCGCAGGCAGGCCGCCGCGTCGGCGGGATCCACCGCCATCAGCAGGCCGCCGCTGGTCTGTGGGTCGTACAGCAGGTCCTGCATGGTGCGGCTGACGTCTCCCCGGACGGTGACGCCCTTCTGGGCGAAATCCCGGTTCCGGTATGCTCCGGCAGGAATCAGGCCCATGGCCGCCAGGTCCCAGGCCTCCGGGTGGAAGGGGACGTTCCCGCTCTGGATATGGACGGTGCAGCCGCTGCCCTGGGCCATCTCGAAGCTGTGGCCCAGCAGGGCGAAGCCCGTCACGTCGGTGCAGCTGTGGACCCGGTATTTCACCATAATGTCCCGGGCGGTGCGGTTCAGAGTGGCCATCTGCCGGTAAATGCGGTCCATCACCGCCCCGCCGGCCAGCCCCGCCTTGGCGGCAGTGGTCAGCACGCCCACGCCCAGGGGTTTGGTCAGCAGCAGTACGTCCCCGGGCCGGGCCCCGCTGTTGGTCAGGATGCGCCGAGGGTCCACGAACCCCGACACCGCCAGCCCATAAATGGGCTCCGCCCCGTGGATGGTGTGGCCGCCGGTGATGATGGCCCCGGCCTCATAGGCCTTGTCATACCCGCCCCGCAGCAGCTCCTGCACCATGTCCTGGGTCATGGTCTCCGGCAGGCACAGGATGTTCAGCGCCAGCTTGGGCTCCCCGCCCATGGCGTACACATCGCTGATGGCGTTGGCCGCGGCGATCTGTCCATACAGGAAGGGATCGTCCACAATAGGCGGAAAAAAGTCCGTGGTCTGCACCAGGGCCGTGTGCTCGTCCAGATAATACACGCTGGCGTCGTCGGACTTGTCATAGCCCACCAGCAGCCGGGGGTCCGAATGGGTCCGGAACCCGTCCAGCAGCTTCGCCAGGGTTCCGGCGCCTACCTTGGCTCCGCAGCCGGCACAGGCGGCCAGCTTCGTCAGCTTCACTTCTGTTTCCATGGTCATTCCTCCTATCCCAATAGCCGTCCCAGGCCCACAAATATACAGCCCAGGGCGAAAAACGCCGCCAGCACCGCCGCCACGCTGAGGCAGAACCTTTTGAGTCCCAGCTTTTCCAGGTCCATAAACGGGTATGGATACAGCAGCCTGGTGTGGCCGATGGGCTTGCCCGTCCGGGCCCGCAGCATGGCATACGCAAAGTATGCCAGGGGCAGCGCCAGCCACCACACGGCGGACAGCACCGTCAGCCCGGACTTATCGCCCCACAGCACCCACTGCAGCACCACCAGCCACGGCGTTCCATAGTGGACGCACAGGTTCCCAAAGCTGCCGCCGAAGTCGGCAAATTTTTGCCCCCGTCGCCTGGCGTCCGGCACCAGCACAAAGTGATACACCAGGTGCGTTACATAGATGCACAGGGTCATGGCCAGGGCCACGGTGCTGCCGGTCAGCAGCCGCCGCACCCCGCCCGCCGGGACGATAGCCAGCGCCAGTTCGTATAAAAGCACTGCCAAATTGCTGAGATTCGTATAAAAGCAGAACATCCCGGCCCGGATGTGCCCCGTCTGCGGCAGGGTGGAGTGCAGCAGCAGCCCCAGAGCCCCCAGCAGGAAAATCCCCGCCGCAGAAAGACGCAGTCCCATGCTCACCCCTCCTCCGCCAGCTGCCGCAGCAGCCGGATCTCCGCCGCATACCCCGGCAGGTCGTTGGGCGTTTCCAGCACCATGGGCAGGCCCCGCAGCGCCGGATGATTCACCACCCGCCGGATGGCCTCCAGGGGCATGGCGCCGCCCAACAGCACGGCGTGCCGGTCCTTGTGGCTGCCGCAGGGGTTCAGACTGTTGTTCAGGTGTACTGCCCGCAGCCGGTCCAGGCCGATGACCCGGTCGAACTCCGTCAGCACGCCGTCCAGATCGCCGCAGATGTCGTACCCGGCGTCCCACACATGGCAGGTATCCAGGCAAACCCCCACCGGCAGGGCCACCCGATCCATGATCTCCCGCAGCTCCCGGAATTGCCCGCCGAGCTCCGTGCCCTTCCCGGCCATGGTCTCCAGCAGCACCGTGGTCCGCTGCTCCGGCCGCAGCACGGCGTTGAGCGTCTCCGCGATCTGCCGGATACCCGTCTCCGTACCCTGGCCCGTGTGGCTGCCCGGGTGGAGATTGTAATAGTTCCCCGGCAGGTGCTCCAGCCGGTCCAGGTCATCCGCCATGGTCTGAACAGCAAACTCCCGGGTCCGGGGCTCCTTGGAGCAGGGATTGATGGTATACGGCGCGTGGGCCACCAGCGGCCCGAAGCCGTGATCCGCCAGCAGCTGCCGCAGCGCCGCCGCATCGGCGGGGTCCATGGCCCTGGCCCGGCTGCCCCGGGGATTCCGGGTGAAAAACTGAAACGTATTGGCCCCCAGGGACAGCGCCGTCCGGCCCATAGCCAGAAAGCCCTCCGATGCAGACAGGTGGCATCCTGCGTACAGCATCCCGCCGCCCCCCTTCACAGCCGGAGGGCGGCGCAGTCCACCCTGCCGTCCTCCAGGGTGATGACGCCATAGGTCCGCCGGGGACTGGGCCCGATGCACCCGGGATTCATCACCCAGAAATCGCCGCTGCGGTCCACCAGCGGCTGGTGGGTGTGGCCGAACAGCAGGATATCCGCCCCGCACTCCCGGGCGGCGTACATGGCCGCCATGGGGCCGGACTTCACATGCCGGGTGTGGCCGTGCATCATCAGGATGCGGACGCCGCCCAGCTCCGTCAGCCGCTCCGGCTGATCCGCGCTGCCATAGTCGCAGTTGCCGGGCACCCCCAGCAGCGGGATCCGGGGATACAGCCGCCCCAGCCGGTCCGCGTCCCGGGCGCAGTCCCCCAGATGGAGGATGGCCTGGGGCTGCACCAGCTCCACGCACTGCTGCATAGGGTCCACGCACCCGTGGGAATCGGATAAAACCAGTATACGCATAGCACATACCCTTTCAACGCTTGTTTTCCGTTATTTTACCACACCTTCCCGGGGATTTCCAGTCTCCGCCGTCTTTGCGGAAAACCGTTTTTCCGCTTCCGCAATTCAGAGAAAACGTTGACTTTCCCTCGCGAATATGTTATATATAATTTAACGGTATAATTGTAAAATAGTATGTTTTATGGAAAGGGCGCGTTTTATGCGTATCGAATCATTCAATTTTGCAGGTAATTCCGCCCATGGAGCCCGTGTAGTTTGGGCAAGGTGTACCCAAACGCTTTCCCCGGGCGCATAGACGGCTGCGCCGTATTCCGTCTGTGCGCCTGCCGCAGCCCATACGGTCAAAATCAGATCAGGAGGTAACGAGCATGAAAAAATTTCTATCCGCGCTTTTAGCGGCGGTCCTGCTGCTGTCTGCAACCGCCTGCGCGGCCCACGAGCCCGTTCTGCCCCCCAGCCGGTGGGGGGAGGGAGAGGCCCAAGGAATGCTTCCCCGCACCTACTCCCTGTCGGAGGCCTATGACGCCGCAGAGGTGGTTGCCCTTGTTACGGTGGGGGATTGGCTGGAGGAGGAGCTGATCACCGGGCGAACCTTTTTCCGGACAACGGTCCAAAAAGTGTACAAGGGGGATATCCCCCATGAGTTTGTCCTGGCCCAGGAGGGCTGCTCCACCTGGACCTACCGAAATTATCCCGTATTCACCTATGGCAATCAGCTGCTGCTGTTCTTGATCAAATACGATGTGTCCATGTACCGGGATACCTACGACCTGGTAGAGTATCCGGACGCCTATGAGCTGATAAGCACGTATTCCACGGTGATGTATGTGACCCAGGACGACAGCGGCATGTCTTACGTTCTGGACGCCCTGGGCGTGATGACCGAATGGAGCCAGATCAATCAGCCCGCCGATTGCCCGGCCGTTGCGCACCCGGGGCAGGAGCAGCTTCTTCAGATCAGGGACAATCTGACAAAGCAGGACCCGGTTCTGGCTGCCATTGCGCCCTCCCAGGCCGACCCGGACCGGCCGGTTGCGTCCTCCGGCGACCTCTATCGTCTGACCGACCTGGAGGACTATTTCGCGCGCCTGTCCGCCGATTATACATAAAGAGAGGAAGGTTCACCGTGAACAGATCATTTTTGCGGCCAGGGATTTCTTTTGTTTTAGCGGCGGTCCTGCTGCTGTCCGCAACCGCCTGCGCGGCCCACGAGCCCGTTCTGCCCCCCAGCCGGTGGGGGGAGATGCAGATCCGGTCCATGTTTGAGCGCTATTATTCCATTTCCGACGCCTTTCAGGCGGCAGACGCCGTGGCCCGTGTCACGGTGGGCGACTGGCAGGGAGAGGACCTGCACAACTGGGTCACGTTCTTCGACGCGGACGTTCAGGAGTCTTATAAAGGGGACCTTCCCCGGCATTTTACCCTGGTGCAGGGCGGCTGCTCAGAGGCATCCTCTCCCAACTACCCCTTGTTTATAAACGGAACCGAGCTTTTGGTTTTCCTGAAGGATTATGACGGCAGCGGGGAAAAATATCACCCCATCACCGATTACAACACGGTGCTGTATGCCGTGTATGATGAAAACGGCCACCGATATTTTCTGGACAGCTTCGGGACCATGAGCGCTCAGGATACTCTTACACCCGGCAGGACCACGCTGACCGCCCAGGAGCTGACGCAGCTGACGGCCCGCATCGCCCAGACGGATCCTGTTCTGTCGAACGCCGTGGTCCAGGCCAATCAGAACCAGGAAGCCGTGATCTACCGGCAGTCCGACCTGGAGGAGCTTTTCAAAAGCCTGTCCTGACATTGCAGCAGCCCGCCCGCCGGGGTTCCGGCAGGCGGTTTTTTATAGGTTAAAGGAGCCCGGCACGCGCCGGACTCCTCTTGTTTATTAACCCAGCGTCCAGGCCTTCACATCGCTGCCGTCGGGGTCGGCGATGCGCAGGCCCGCCGTTACGTCCACCCCGGGCGCAGCCGCCCGGATATCCGCCACGGAGGTCTCGATGCCGCTGCTGCCGCTGGTGCAGAAGGGCCGGATGGTTTTCCCGGTCAGGTCATAGCTGTCCAGGAACGTGTTGATGATCCGTGGTGCGGTGCCCTGCCAGATGGGATAGCCCAGATAGATGGTGCCATACTGGGACAGATCCAGCGGCTGGCCCGCGATCCGGGGCCGGGCCGCGGGGTCCTTTTGCTCCTGATTGGCCCGGCAGCTCTCGTCGTTGTAGTCCAGATCCTGGCTGGTATAGGGCTGCTCCGGCACCAGCTCGATCAGATCCGCCCCGGTCAGGTCGCGGATGCGCTCTGCCGCCGTCCGGGTGTTGCCGGTGCAGGAGAAATAGATCACCGCCACCCGGGTACCGGCCCAGCCGCTGCCGGTACTGCCGGTGGTATTTCCGCCGTTTCCGGCATTTCCGGTACTGCCTGCACCGCCGGGCACACCGGCGCTGCCGCCGGGATTTTCCGCCGGGCCGCTTCCCGGGTCCGTGGCCCCGGGGGTCACCGTGGGACTATCTCCGCCGGGGGCCACCTCCGTCTGCTTCTTTCCGCAGGCAAACAGGGCGCAGGCCATGCACAGGGCCAAAATCAGGGCAAAAACACGCTTCATGGGGCTTTTCCTCCTTATTTCCGTGATATTATTCTTCCTCCTGCTGCACCGCCGTGCCGCCCAGGCCGAAATCGTCGGCCACGGTGGCGCTGTCCCGGCGGAGCATGGTTTCCATGACCCGGATATCGCTGTCGATGTCCATGGCGTCGGCGCGGTACAGCTCATCCAGCTGCCGCTCAAAGCCCGCCACGATGCTGTCCATGGTGCTCTGGATTTTGGCCTTGGCCTGGTTGAGATTCTCGCCGCTGACCCCGGCCTCCTCAAACTCGGCGTAGGAATTCAGCAGCTTCTGGGTGGTGGGCAGATAGTAGTTCAGGAAGGTGCCGGCCTTGCCCTTTTTGGCGGGCTCCTTTTCGATGATGCGGAAAATCTTCCCCGCCACCTCCTCCAGCCGGTCGATCTTCTGGCTGAGGACAGGGTCGGCAATGCGGTCGTTGGCCCGGCGGATCTCCCGCAGGATACCGGAATAGCCCTGCTCCGCCGGGGCCGGCTCCTGGGCGGTCTGCCGCGGGGCAAAGTATGCCTCCGCCGCCTCCGGAGAGCGGAACAGCATGTCGCTGCTCAGGTCCACATAGGCGTTCTTGCCCCAGAGGCCCTTTTCGATCATGATCTCCAGGTCCCTTTCCACCTTCCGCTGGGGGACCTCCGCCGTGTCGGCCAGCTTTTTCAGAGACACGGCGTCCTGCCCGTGGGCACAGGCCAGATATTTGCCGAAGCGGCGGGCCCGGCGGGTCATAGAGGCGCTGCCGATGACCAGTCCCAGGCCTCCGGCGGCCAGGCCCATGATGGGAAACAGATCCGCCAGCAGGCTCCAGCTCAGAACTCCGGCAGCGGCGCCGACGCCCTGCACCATAGACACCAGGCCTGCGAAAAGCAGCACCAGGCCCACAATTTTCATGGTATTGGCCCCTTTTGCGGAGTATTGGGGCGTTTTCGTCACCTTTTTGCGGGTGCTGGAGGCTGTCCCGGTACGAGGCCGGGACGGGGCGGGATTCTGCTGGGACAGGCCGGGATTCTGCCGGGACACGGGCTTGCGCTTCGTGTCGCCGCCGAACAGCTTGGCCAGCAGCACAACAAGGCCCACCGGCCAGGCCACCGCGAATAAAATTGCGATAATGGCCCAGGAGCCAAAATCGTTGTCGTCCTTTTTTGGCGGACGGCGGGGCGGCTCCTGCCGGGTCTCCCCCTCCCGGTCGTCATAGGAATAGGCCATTACTTCTCTCCCTTCCGGCGGAGCTTGCGCTTGTTGCCATGCTCGTCCACCACATAGGTGTTATCCAGCTCCCGGGCCAGATTTCCCACCACGGAGTCGATGTATTCCCGGCGCAGGGCAAGCTGCTCCTGCTTCTCCTCCGGCGTCAGCCCCTCCGCCGTTTTCGACTTGGCGGCCAGCTGGTTGATCCGGGCGATCTTCTTTTCATCCATCATCGGTTCCCCCTTACAGATAGCGCTTCAGGGTGATGAACACCCTGCCTTTTTTCGTTTGATTGCCGACCTCCTCCAGAACGCACTTGCCCAGACCCCGGAGGGTCAGGGTATCCCCCTGGGATACCGGGCGATCCGGCTTCTGGCAGTCGGACCAGTTCACCTGGACCTTTCCGGAGGTCACGGCCTCGGCGGCCTTGCCCCGGCTGAGGGAAAAGCCCGCTGCCAGCACGCTGTCCAGCCGCAGGGAGGACACCGTGTCCCGGATGTGCTTCACCTTTTCCTCCGGCGGGATCAGATCCTCCAGAGGCAGGGACGCGGTGCGCAGCCGCACCCGGCCCGCAGCCGTCCACTCCGACAGCAGCAGCTCCGCCGCCGGTCCCGTGGCCAGTACGTCGGCCCAGCGGGGGAACACCAGAATGTCCCCCAATGTCTCCCGGGTGACGCCCAGGGCCATGAGACTGCCCAGAATGTCCCGGTGGGTCAGGGAATCCTCCTCATAAAACGAGGCCCGGACCACCCGGACGGCGTCCTCCTCCGGGGCCTCCTGCCAGTCCGGCAGGAACCACAGCTGCCGCCGCTGGGCCCCGTCGTATCCACCCCAGAAGGTATATCCCTCCGAGACGGACAGGGCGTTCAGCAGCCGCTGGGCCGCCGCCTGCTCCGCCGGGGACAGGAAGCCCGTTCCCTGGGGCAGATTTCTCCGGCGGCACTGCTCATACTTGTCCCAGACCCGGCCCAGCAGCAGCCGCTCGTCGCCGTTTGCCGTAAGCCGGTCCAGCATTTCGCGTTTATCCATGGTATTCCCCCAGATTCTGGGTGTGGTACAGCCGAGCGTAGGCTCCGCCCCGGGCCAACAGCTGGTCATGGGTCCCCTGCTCGGCAATGCAGCCGTCCTGGATCACCAGGATGCGGTGGGCGGCCCGGATGGTGGAGAGCCGGTGGGCGATGATCAGGGTGGTGCGGCCCCGGCTCAGCTCGTCGAAGGCATGCTGGATCCGGGATTCCGTGACGCTGTCCAGGGCGGAGGTGGCCTCGTCCAGAATGAGGATGGGCGGATTTTTCAGAAAAATCCGGGCAATGGCTACCCGCTGCTTCTGGCCCCCGGACAGCAGAGTGCCCCGCTCGCCCACATAGGTGTCGAACCCGTCGGGCATGGCCATGATGTCGTCGTAGATCTCGGCCCGCTTCGCCGCCTCGACGATCTCGTCCATCTCGGCGTCGGGCTTGCCGTAGCGGATGTTCTCAAGGATGGAATCGGCGAACAGGAAGACCTCCTGCTGCACGATGCCGATCGAGCGGCGCAGGCTCTGCTGCGTCACGCTGCGCACGTCCAGCCCGTCGATGGTGATGCTGCCGGACGAGACGTCGTAAAAGCGTGGGATGAGCTGGCAGAGCGTGCTCTTGCCGCCGCCGGACGGACCGACGATGGCGACGGTCTGCCCGGCCGGGATCTGCAGCGACACATCGTGCAGCACGGCCAGATCGCCCTCGTAGCTGAAGCTCACGTCATTCACGCTGATCTCGCCGCGCGGACGGCCGAGGTCGACGGCGTCCGGCGCGTCGCGAAGCTCCGGCTCCGTGCGCATGATCTCCAGAAAGCGCTCAAAGCCCGCCGTGCCGTTGGCGTACAGCTCGGAGAAGTTGGCGAGCTTGCGGATGGGCGTGACGAAGGAGGCAATATAGAGCGTGAACGTCAGCAGGTCGACGGTGTCCATCTGCCCCTGCATGATGAGCAGACCGCCCACCGCGACGACCGCGACGGACAGCGAGGTCGTAAAGAACTCCATCGTGCCCATAAAAATGCCCATTTCCTTGTGGAACTGCTTCTTGGAGGTCTTGTAGGTGTCGTTCGAGCGGGTGAATTTCTCGGCCTCCACCGGCTCGTTGGCGAAGGCCTTGGCCGTGCGGATGCCGGAAAGCGCGGATTCGATGTCGGCGTTGATGACCGCCGTCTTTTTCTTGACGCGGCGGGAGGCCGTCCGCATGGCCTTGCGGCGCGAGAAACTCACAAGGATGAACACCGGGATCATCACGGCCACAACCAGCGTCAGCCGCCATTCGATCGTCGCCATGACGGCCAGCGCGCCGACGATGGTCACGAACGAGATGAACAGATCCTCCGGCCCGTGGTGGGCAAGCTCGGTGATCTCAAACAGATCCGTCGTCATCCGGCTCATGAGCTGGCCGGTGCGGTTGCGGTCAAAAAACTCGAAGCCCAGCTCCTGCATATGGCCGAAGAGCGCCGCGCGGATATCGGCCTCCACGCGGATGCCGAACGTATGGCCCCAGTAGGTGATGACAAAGTAGAGCAGCGCGCGCACCGCATACGCCGCCAGCACGACCAGCATCACCGTGAAAAACGCGCGATAGGCGTTCTGCGGCAGCAGCGTCCGCATCGCGTAGCGCGAGACGATCGGGTAGGCCAGATCGATCAGCGCCACGACCAGCGCGCAGGCCAGGTCGAGAAAAAACAGGCCCCGGTGCGGCCTGAAAAAGGAGAGAAAGATGGAAAGTCCGGACCGCGTCCGGTATTGCTCTGTCGTCATGATCGGTGCTCCGTTTCTGCGTGATGTTCTTGTATTATATCGGAGCGCGCGGCAGAATGCAAGCTGTTGCGCGGCGTGTATTTTTCTGTTAAAATAGCAGAAAAGTGAGGGGACACGAATGATCGAAATTCTGCAGGAAACAAAAACCTCCGTTGTCTGCGTCAAGCCCGTGGGCATTGCGGCGCAGGGGACGGATCCGCAGGCACTGCCGCAGCTGCTTGCCGCGCAGCTGGGCTGCGAGGTCTACCCCGTCCACCGGCTCGACCAGGCGGTCGGCGGCGTGATGGTCTATGCAAAGACGGCGAAGGAGGCCGCGCGCCTCACCCAAAGCATGGGCGAGGGCGGCATGCAGAAGACCTATCTCGCCGTGCTGACCGGCTGCCCGGAAGAAACAAGCGGCACGCTGGAGGATCTTCTGTTTCACGACCGGGTGAAAAACAAGACCTATGTCGTGCGCCGGCCGCGCGGCGGCGTCAAAAAAGCGGTGCTCAGCTATGAGATCCTGGCGGAGGCGGAGGGGCTGAGCCTCGCGCGGGTCCGCCTGCAGACCGGGCGCACCCACCAGATCCGCGTGCAGTTCGCCTCGCGCGGCTTCCCACTGCTCGGCGACGGCAAATACGGCAGCCGCGACAACCGCTGCACCTGCGCCCTCTGGTCCTTCCGTCTCACCCTCCCGACTGGCTCCCGCCCCCAGACCTTCGAAGCCCTCCCGCCCCACCAATACCCCTGGACCCAATTCCCCCTGACGGAGATCATGTAAAAAGGATCCCCTCCCAGGGGCCGATTCCCCCTATCAGGGGGAAATGTCCCGAAGGGACAAA
>OJOJ01000250.1_pt1 | contig 17203 bp, 12 predicted proteins | sample 1598041 | NCBI WGS metagenome assembly OJOJ01 (sample SAMN01915218, study PRJEB22387) | human gut metagenome | isolation source: stool | host: Homo sapiens | place: USA
GTGTGCGGTAGCCGATGCGTTCCGCCTCGGCGAGCACGCTCGCCACGCGCTGCGAGGAAAAGCGCTCGAGCGACTTGCCATTGAGGATCATGGAGACGCTCGCGGTCGAAACGCCGGTCGCCTCTGCAATGTCGCGCAGGGTGGGTTTGCTGCTCATAGGCACCTCCGGTGACAACACGAGAAGGGAGACCTTTGTGTTGAAAAATTAAGCATTTTTCGGTGAAAAATCGCGCTTTTGCCTTTGCAGTTTCACCAATTTCCAAGAGGAGTATATAGCGAAAACAGAAAAATGGCAAGGAAAATTTCCGTTCATGTTGACGGCATCGCACAAAAATGCTACCATTTTTCACAGAGGGCCGTTAAAATGACGGAGAAAAATTCAACGCTTTTTAAGCAGAAAGGAACTACCTTGAAGAAATTTGTTGCTATGCTTCTTGCGCTGGTCATGGTGTTCGCACTGTGTGCCTGCGGCAGCAACGGCGATAAGGCCGCTGCCAACAACAACGGGGATTATCACCTCGTCCTCAAACTCAGCCACGTGTTCGCTCCGACCGAGCAGCTCACGATCGAGATGCAGCAGGTCGCCCAGCGCATCAAAGAGCGCACCAACGGCGCGATCGAGATCCAGTGCTACGACTCCAGCCAGCTCGCCGTCTATAAAGACAACATCGAGCAGGTCGTCAACGGCGCCGACTGGATCGCCTGCGAAGACCCCTCCTACCTCGCCGACTACGACATCGACTTTGAAGCCCTCATCGGCCCCATGATGTACAACAGCATCGACGAGTACTCCTACGTCTGCCAGTCCGATCTGGTAAAGGGTATGTGCCAGAAGCTCGAAGATAACTACGGCATCCACGTGCTCGCGCTCGACTTCAACGTCGGCATGCGCTGCATGCAGACCAACAAGGTCATCAAGACCCCCGCTGACCTCAAGGGCATGAAGATCCGCGTGCCCAACAGCTCTATGTACATCAACTGCCTCACGGCCATGGGCGCCACGCCCACTGGCATGCCGTTCTCCGAGACGATCTCTGCCGTGCAGCAGGGCGTCATTGATGGTCTGGAAGGCAACATGAACGCTTACTCCACCAACGGCAGCGCCGAGGTGTGCAAGAACATGTCCCTGACCAACCACCTCGTCGGCACCTGCGGCGCCTACATCAGCACCAAGGTCTGGAACAGCATCCCGGAAGAGTACCGCACCATCATCCAGGAAGAGTTCACCAAGGGCGCTAAGGAACTGACCGACTTCACCGTGCGCGAACTGCAGGTGCCGATTTTCCAGAACGGCGAACTCGTCTACGAGCTGCCGGAACTGAACGACATCAAGGCATACTGCCGCCAGCAGATTCACACGCTGTGGGACGAAGTGAAGCGCTTCGAGAACCCCCACACCTACTACGTTGACCTCTCCCAGAATCTTTGGGACGTCAAGCGCGGACTGCTGGAAGCCGCAAAATGCTGATTTTCCTCTTCGTATCGCGATAAGGAGGCGTTTTCCATGCGCGTAGAGCAGCAGAATCACCGGCTCATCATCCACGATGGCAGAAGCGAATGCTGGATTGACCCTTGGGGCAAGGACAGTCTGCGCGTGCGCATGAGCGCCGAGCCGGGCATGGACGACCACGACTGGGCGCTGACCGAACCGGTTGAAGCGACGGACGTCGTCATCCGCAGCGAAGTCATCGACACGACCGATCCGTGGTACAAGGGCGATGAGTGGGCGAAGTACCACCAAACCGGCACAGAATGGACGCTGACGAACGGCAAAATCACCGCGAAAATCTCCACCGAGGGGTGGATTACGTTCCTGAACCAGCGCGGCGAGGTGCTGACGGCGGAATATTGGCGCAACCGTGACCGCATCAACCGCTACTGCGTCCCGCTGCGCGTTCCGGCGCGCGAACTCAAGCCCGTCCCCGGCGGCACGGATTTCTCCCTCACCGCGCGCTTCGAGGCGTATGACGACGAGATGATTTTCGGCATGGGGCAGTATCAGGATCGCCATTTGAACAAGAAAGGCTCTGTGCTGGAGCTGGCGCACCGCAATTCGCAATCAAGCGTGCCGTTCTTCGTGTCCAGCCGCGGCTACGGCTTCCTGTGGAACAATCCGGCAATCGGTACGGCGGCGTTCGGCACGAATGTGACGGAGTGGTCGGCAAAATCCACCAAAAAGCTGGATTATTTCATCACGGCGGGCGACACCCCGGCGGACATCGAAGCGAACTACACCGCCGCGACCGGGCGCACCCCTATGATGCCCGAATACGGCATGGGCTACTGGCAGTGCAAGCTGCGCTACCGGACGCAGGAGGAACTGCTGTCCGTCGCACGCGAAATGAAGCGCCGCGGGCTGCCGCTGGATGCCATCGTCGTCGACTTCTTTCACTGGACGCGGCAAGGTGATTTCCGCTTTGAACCGCGGGACTGGCCGAATCCGCAGGCGATGGTGGACGAATTGAAAGCAATGGGCGTGGAAACGGTCGTCTCCGTGTGGCCGACCATCGACGAAAAGAGCGTCAACTTCGGCGAAATGGCAGAGCGCGGCTTGCTGGTGACGGCTGACCGCGGCAACGCGATTGTTATGACGTGGATGGGCAACACATTCTTCTTCGACGCGACGAACCCGGAAGCGCAGGCATTCGTCTGGGAGCAGTGCAAGAAGAACTACTACCAATATGGCATCCGCTGCTTCTGGCTGGACGAGTCCGAGCCGGAATACGGGCCGTATGACTTTGACAACTACCGCTATTACGCCGGCCCTGCCCTGCAGTGCACGAACACCTACCCCGTCGGCTACGCAAAGTGCTTCTACGATGGATTGCGCGAAGCGGGCGAAACGGAGATTCTGTCGCTTGTGCGCTGCGCATGGGCGGGCAGCCAGAAATACGCCGTTCTCACTTGGTCGGGCGATATTTCCTCCACCTTCCGCGCGATGCGGGAGCAGCTGCAAGCGGGTCTGAGCATGGGCATGGCAGGCATTCCGTGGTGGACAAGCGACATTGGCGGCTTCCTCGGCGGGCAGGTGGATGACCCGGCGTTCCGCGAACTGCTGGTGCGCTGGTTCCAGTGGGCGTGCTTCTGCCCGGTCTTCCGGATGCACGGCGAGCGCAGCCCGTGGTATGAGCGCGAGCAGGAGTACATCGGCGACGTGCGCCAGCTGACAAGCGGTCAGAGCAACGAAGTCTGGTCGTTCGGCGACGAGGTGTACGAGATTCTGCGGAAGTACCTGTTCGTGCGTGAGCGAATGCGCCCGTACATCCGCGAGGTGATGCGCGCCGCCCACGAGCACGGCGACCCCGTCATGCGTCCCCTGTTCTACGGCTTCCCGGCGGATAAAGCCGCGTGGTCTGTGGAGGATGCGTACCTCTTCGGCGCGGATGTGCTGGTTGCCCCGGTGCTGGAAGCGGGCGCAAGGGTGCGCGACGTGTACCTGCCCGCAGGGGCTGACTGGGTGGACGCCGCGACAGGTACGGAATACGCCGGCGGACAGACCGTGCGCATGGACGCGCCGCTGGACACCATGCCCGTGCTGATTCGGAAGGGCAGCGGGGTCAGGGTGTATTCGGACGACTGATATTGATATATGAAGGCGGCGCATGTGCGAAGGAATGCACATGCGCCGCTATTTATTGCAGAAGTCAATCTTTCCACCGATACACTCTCTTCCGCCCCGCCGCGTCCACCGTCGATACGGCGATGTCCCCGCACCCTTCCGGCAGGACGCAGAACCACGGCAGTTCCGGCTGTTTCCGGCTTCGGCGGAAGCGCTGCATCACTTGCAGGCCCTCCGGCGTGATTTTGCCCACGCTCCAGCTTTCCAGCGTGTCCAGCTGCTGCTCGGTCTTCGGGAAGGATGGGTGCGCGGCGTGGAAGCCCGTCAGCAGCAGCATCCCGCCGTGGCCGTTGTACTCCCCTTCCAGCGGCGTTTCGTCCATCGTGCAGGGGCAGTCAATCGTCAGGTCGCTGCACTCCAAGCGGCTCGCTGTCGTCAGAATCGCCTCCGGGCTTTTGTCCACGCCGACAAAGCGGCAGCCCAGCGACTGCGCGGCTTCCATCGCCGTGCCGCTGCCGCAGCATAAATCCGCCACCATGTCCCCTTCGCGCACGACGGGCAGCAGCAGCCGTTCCAGCAGTTTCAGCGGTTTCTGCGTCGGATAGCCCGTGCGCTCCGGGTCTTTCTGCTGCAAGTGGCTGATGTCGCTCCACACGTCGCCCGGATATACCGGCGCATCGTCGTAGTAGCGGTAGACCTTGCCGCCGGTGGTGATTTGGCTGTAACTCCGCCCGTTCTCGTCCACGCAGCGGCGCATGTGGTTCTTGCGGTGCTCCGCGCGCGCCAGCGGGACGCGCCGCAAGTCGAAGTGGTAGTCCTTCGAGCGCGCGTAAAGCAGGATGGTATCGTGCTTGCGGCTGAAGTATTTCTTCGCGCGCCCGCCGCTCTCGTAGCTCCAGACGATTTCGTTCAGGAACATATCCCCCCCGAAAATCTCGTCGCACAGCAAGCGGGCATACGCGCTCGTCCGCCAGTCCAGATGCAGATACAGCACGCCCGTGGGCAGCAAGAGGTCTTTCGCGCACTCAATTAGCGAACGCAGCAGTTCCAGATATTCCCTCGTGTCGGCAAAGCGGTCGATATACGCCGGATATTCAGGCATCGGGCGGCCCGTTTTCCAGCCGGACGTGCCGAAGCGTCGGCGGCGCGTGAACGTCTCCCCCGTCATGAACGGCGGATCAATATACACCGCCTGCACCTGCCCCGCCAGCGCTGACAGCGCGGGCTGCTGCTGGTAAGCATCCCCGCACAGGAGCAGATTTTGCCCCGACCCGGTGATTTCCCGCGAGATTTCTACCGCCTCAAACATGTTCCTTCCTCCCGCGATACTGCGCCCGAAGCGCCTTTAATTCGTCCTGCATGTCCGTCAAACGCCGCAAATGCGCCGCCTGTTGATTGTCCTGCGCAAGCAGATTCGCCGCCTGACGCACTGCCGCGACAAAATCCTGCGAAAGGGCGCTTTTCCCCTGCCGTGCCAGCGGACAGACCGATTGCGCAGCCGCATCCGTCGCGATTTTCACGCCGTCAGGGCGCAGGAGCATCACCAGCGGAAACATTCGGCACGCCAGCGGACGATTCGCGCGGTCGCAGTGCCCCTCGCAGACGAGAATCGTCCCGTGCGGCGAATCCACGAGCGTAAAGCCTTTTTCGCCGCGATACATTTCCGCCTCGCCCGGAAACAGCAGCATCCCCGTTTCCTCGCCGGGATGCGTTTGGCAGCACGCGCCGCCGCATACCAGCCCACAGTCCGTTTGCAGCGGGGTAATTTCTTCCAGCAGCTTTCGCGCCGCCACGAGCGATTCGGGAAGCATTCTCTCATCCTCCTGATGATTCTTGTTCTTATTTTACAACATTCTGCCCATTCTGCATAGCCCCTTGCAAACTTTTATCCCCCAAAAAGACAAAATGCCCGCTGATTTTCACCAGCGGACACCGTGGATTTTGCAATTATGCTTCCGGCGTCGCCACAAGGAAGCAGTAGTCATTCAGTTCCCCAGACTCTTCGGAGAAGAAGTTGTAGAACGTGAAGTTGTACAGGAAGCGCTCGGCGCCATACACGCCATAGCCATCCTGATTGTGGTCGGTGGTGTCGTAGGGGTCGGCGACGATAATCACGTCATCCTGCGTGGTTTCCGTGCCCATCGTGTCGTAGCCGATGATGACCTGCCAGTGGCCGCCCCAGTCGTTCCAGCCAATCATGATGGGGTTGCCCGCCGCCAGCTGCTGCTGGATGTACTCGAAGGTGAAGATATCCGCAACGTCCTCGCCCGCGTCGATGGCGGAGTAGCAGTTGAAGCCGCCCACGCCGTTAAAGATATCCACCATTTGGCTCATGCTGGTCGCGCCGGGCTTGTCGCCAATCGTGCCACGCAGCTGCGCCAAGGTCTGCTCGTTGTAGTCGCCGAGCTTGCCGTACCAGTTCATCACCATCAGGGCACTGACAACGCCGCAAGACCATTCGCTCGTCTGCTGCATGGTCTGGAAATGCGGCAGGATGGTCAGCGTGTCGGTCGAGGTCATGTTGTAGAAGTCCAGACGGCTGAAGTACGGGCTGTCCACATGGTCGCCCGCGCGTTCAACGCTGTCCGCGCCGTCTTCCGGGCTGAGATCCACCGCGTAGGGAATCTTCATCTCGTCGGAGTAGTTGCCGTGCGTTTCGTCCGCCAGGGCCGCGACGCTCAGGAGCATCGCCAGAGACAGGAGCAGGGAAAGGAACTTCTTCATGGGGGGTCGTCCTCCTAAAAAGTATTTCGTCGCAGGCTGGCTGGGTAAAATGGGTACGAAAAAAGGTGATGTTTGCACAGCACACACCACCCCGAAAGCATCTTTTCAGAAAGCGTTCGGAGATAAGGATAGGTTGTCAGAGTCAGCAGCAATTCCTTGCGGGACTGCCTCAAGTAAAGACTTACTTTTACTACTCTTATTGACCATTTCACAAGTTGCTGCGCGTCGTGACGCACAAGGGAAACCCGGTGAAACTGAGCTTTGAACTCATACGGCTTCCAAATGGAGCGAACCCGCATGGGGAAACCGTATAATCAATGAGATACAGCGAAAGCTGCGTGCGAGTTTATACCCCGCATCGGCATTTGACCCGGCTGTCCGTTCGGCCTTGCGCCCCTTGCGGGACGGGTCAGTGTCTTTTACCCGGAATGACTCTAACTCATTCCTTATCTGCGACGGGGTTGATTATACCGAAAGTTACCCCGCTTGTCAATACTTCCCGAAATGTTTTTGTCGTTATTTGAACGTAATCGTCGCGGTGAGGATTTCCTTCTGCCACTGCGTCGCCTTGCCATCCTTGCCGAACGCGCCGACGCGGCATTCCAGCTGCACTTCGCAGGATTTCAGATGGCTCGTGTCCGCCTCGGTCAAATCCACCTGAATCCCCAGCGACACCGTGCCGTCCGGATTCTGCGTCAGGAAGGCACCGATAAGCGGTGTGTCCGTTGTCTGACCGTTGACTTTCAGGAATTGCAGGGTTGGCGTAGCTTCCATGCCAATAGGCACGAGCGTCTTGCCGTTCTGTTCCGCCCATTCCGCCCACGAAATGCCGCTGGGGTCGAGCTTTGCGTCGACTGGGGTCGTTAAACGCACTTCATGCTCCATGTCAGCTTCCACCGCGACCAGCTGCACACTTTCATCCGCGGAAATGACGGCAGACGCGAACAGCTGCCCATTCTCCGGGGAGTAGACACCATCCTGCACCGTGAAGGTCACGCCGCCGATGGTCAGGCTGTCGCCCGAAGTACCAGCCTTGCCCGTCAGCAGCCCCAAGCGGTCATCCGCTTCGTTCTCGATGGGATGCCCCGCGTTCCAGACCAGTTCCGTGTGCGTGACGACCGCTGCATACGCCGTCGTCAGCACCAGCACAAGCGCCGCCGCCAGCACCGCCGCGCGCCGCGGGAACGCCACATGCCGGCTCTCCTCGCCCTTGGGAAGCGACGCCGCAACCCGCTGCCGGAAGCTATCCGGCGTGTCGCCATAGGCGCGCTGCCATTTTTCCTGCTTCGTTTTATTCATCTTCCAACAGCTCCTTCAACTCGTCGGACTGCCGCAGCTTCTCTCTGCCGCGGTGCAGTCGGCTCTTGACTGCGCTCTCCCGTATGCGCAGCGTGCGGGCAATGGTGCGAATGTCCATGCCCTCCATGTAGTGCAGGACAATCGGCAGGCGCAGTGTGTCCGGCAGCGCGGTCAGGGCGCGGCACAGCATTTCGTCCGCATTCTGTGCTTCCCATTGCGCCGGCTGATTTTCCCCGACTTCCGCCATCGGGATGATTCGGCGGCTTCGGCGCATGATGGCATAGCACTCATTGATGAGGATGCGTGTCAGCCACGTCTCCATGTACTGCTCCTGCCGCAGCAGGAAACGCCCGCGCCACGCTTTTTCCAGCGCGGACTGCACGGCATCTTCGCGGTCAGCCTCGCAGCGCAGCAGTGTGCAGGAGACACGGTAGAGCCTGTCCTGCATCGCCAGCACGCGCTGGGTGAATTCCGTCTGCGTCACTGCGCTTTCCCTCCTTTCCGCCTGTTAGATGGGGAAGAATGCAAAAGGTTGCGGGGGAAGATGAATTTTTTTCTTGCTGATGGGCAGCGCCCCTTGGGTTCCCCTATAAACACGCGGGCACTGCATGAAAATGCGCTCAACTGAATCGCGCGAACGGGAGTCCAGAGGGTCGAAGACCCTTTGGCGGAGTCAAGGGGCAGCGCCCCTTGGGTTCCCCTATAAACACGCGGGCACTGTATGAATGTGTCACCAACCCAATCGCGCGGAAGGGTCAAGGGAGGAACTCCCTTGCAGCGCCCCTTGGGTTCCCCAAAAAACAAAACAGGGCGGAGGATTGCTCCTTCCGCCTGTCCGCGTTTAGCGCGGGAAGTCAAGATGGAAAATGTGAATTACGCCTCAAAAAACGGCAGCACTGCCGCCGATGCCGCTTCTTCATCCGCGCCATCGCAGACGAGGAACATCTCATTCTGCTCGTCCGCATCCAGCGACAGCAGCCCCAGCATCGACTTGGCATTGACAACCTTCTGATGGCGGCGGATCATCACGCGCGCGTCAAAGCGGCTGGCGGTTTGCACCACCTGCGCGGCAAGGGTACGGTTCAGCGGCTGATGATTCGGAAAGGTAATCGGCTTGACAATCATGAATTTAGCCTCCTTGATTCGGCTTTTGCTTCGCCTTTAGTGTATCACAACATGGCGAATAATGCAAGAATCGCACATAAAAAGTACATTCCCGTTATTTGTCCGGCTTCTGTTCGGCGGCTTCCTTGCGGTCGGCTTCCTCCGCCTGCTGAATCAGCAGCATCAGGCGGCGCATCCGGTGGTTGACGGCGGATTTGGACAGCGGCGGATCAAGCTGCGCGCCAAGTTCGGTCAGCGACAAATCGACATTCTCCAGCCGAAGCCGCGCGATTTCCTGCAAGGCGGGCGGAAGCTCCCGCAAGCCGTGCGCAATCGTATACCAGCGAATCGCGCTGACCTGCTGCTGCGCGGCGTTAAGCATCTTCTCCGAATTATGCTCGTCGCAATTGATGGCACGGTTTGCCGCCCCGCGCGCCTGCTTGCGGATGCGCACATCCTCCAGCGCAAACACGCTGCCCGACGCGCCCATCAGCGCCAGACAATCCGAAATCTGCTGCGCACCCTTCAAATACAGCACGGTCTGCCCCTTGCGCTGGAACGTGTGCACAGGCAGCTCCGCCTTCTCCAGCACTCGTGTCAGCTCGCGTACAAGCCCCGGTTCACTCGCGGTAATCTCAAAGTGATAGTCCTTGTCGGGCGATGTCATTGTCCCCGCGCCGAGGAATGCCGCCCGCAGGTACGCCCGGCGGCAGCACTGGCGCGTCAGGTGATGGCGCACAATCGTCCGCCGGTACGACACCACGCCGTTTTCGTCCTTATCAATCAGGTGGAGTGCCAGCATCAGCCGCTGTGAGTCTTCGTCGCCGATGGTCAGCACGCAGGTGCGCCGTCCGCCCAATCGCGCGTGCTGGACGTAGTGCAGGCGCGGCGTAATCGCCATGCGCGCGGTCAGCAGGCGGAAAATCCGCCGCGCCAGCGCCGTGTTCTCCACGCGATACTGCACCTGCACGCGCCCGCCGCCGTGGAACGTCAGTGACCCGCTGGTGCGGTAGAGCGCCGCCAGTTCGCTGAGCATACAGCAGTTTTTCCCCAGTTCCAGTCGGCAGAGTTCATCCTTGACCGTGGCAGAAAACGACATTTACTGCACCTCCGGCCTTTCCTTCCAGTGCGCTTGCTCCAGCTCCAAGTCGCGATGGGTAACGCTGATGGCATAGCCCTGCTCACGCAAAAACGCCGCGAGCGCCTCGCAGATAGCAACGCTGCGGTGTGCGCCGCCCGTGCAGCCAATGGCAATCGACAAGCGGTGCTTGCCCTCCTCCTGATAGTGTGGAATCAGGAACGTCAGCAGGCTTTGCATTTTCGTCATGAACTCCTGCGTCACGGGGTGATTCAGCACGAAGTCGCGCACATCCGCATCCAGCCCGGTATGCCGCCCCAGCCCCGGAATGTAGAACGGGTTCGGCAGGAAGCGCACATCAAACACAAGATCCGCCTGCATGGGCAGCCCGCGCTTATAGCCGAAGGAGTTCATCTCAATGTGCATGGCGTCAGGCTGACTGTCGCCGCTTAAAATCATTTCGAGCTTCTGGCGCAATTGCCGCGGCTTCAGGACAGAGGTGTCAATGATGTAATTCGCCGTTTCACGCAGGGGCTGCATGATAGCGCGCTCCTTGCCAATCGCCTGAATCAGCGACACGTTCTCCCCCGCCAGCGGATGGTCACGGCGCGTCTCCTTATAGCGGCTGACGAGCACGTCATCCGACGCTTCAAGGTAGAGCGTTTCGATTTGATAGCCGAGCTGCCGGCTCTCGGCAATCAGGTCGCTGACCGATTTTGCATCGAAGAACTCGCCGCTGCGCACGTCCACCGCCATCGCAACGAGGGGGCGGTGGAGCGCCGATTTCTCGATGGCTTCCATCATGCGGAACATCATATTCGGCGGCAGATTATCCACGCAGAATGCGCCCATATCTTCCAAATAGCGGTTGACGGACGTTTTGCCCGCGCCGCTCAAGCCTGTTACCACGAGAAAACGCATGATAAAACTCCTCCTTTGTTGCGATCGGCGCGGAATGCACGCATAGCTGCTGTGCTTTCAGCAGGATAACGATGATTTTCCTGATTTTTTCCGTTGCAAGAAGCATCCTTGTTTCCCTTACACCTGCTCCACAGGTGCATCTTCGCCAAGAATCTTGATTTCAGGCTCCAGTTTGATGCCCTTCTGCCGATAGACGACACGCTGGACGTGCGCCATCAAGGCAAGGAAATCTTCGGCAGTGCCGCCGCGGTTGATAAGGAAACCGGCGTGCTTTTCGCTCACCTGTGCGCCGCCGATGCGCGCGCCCTTCAGGCCGCACTCATCAATCAGCTGCGCGGCAAATGCGCCTTCCGGGCGCTTGAACGTGCTGCCCGCGCTGAAGAAGGTCAGGGGCTGCTTTTCGGCGCGGCGGCGGTTGAAGTCCACCATTTCCGCGAGCAGGTCTTCGCGCTGACCCGGCGGCAGCTGGACGGTGACGTGCGTAATAATCTTGTTTTCCTTCATCAGGCGCGAAAAACGGTAGCCGAAATGCAGGTCAGGGCGGCTGTAACGAAACGGCTCGCCCGCCATGTTGTAGCCCTCAACCAGCGTCACCACTTGACTCATTTCGCCGCCGTACGCGCCCGCGTTCATGTACACGCCGCCGCCAATCGTCCCCGGAATGCCGCTGGCGAAGGTCAATCCGCCAAGGTCGCAGTCCGCCGCCGCCATTGACAAGCTCGACATCATCGTGCCCGCCTGTGCGCGAATGCGGTCGCCGTTCACTTCCACACCGCGCAAATTGCGGCAAATGCGAATCACCAGTCCGCGGATACCGCCGCTGCGCACGAGCAGATTGCTGCCATTGCCGATGACCGTAACAGGCACGTCCAGTTCCTTCGCGGTCTCAATCAGCAGCGGAATTTGCGCTGGGTCGTCCGGATTTGCCATCAAATCCGCCGGGCCGCCCAAATGCAGCGTCGTATAGCGCGCCATATCCGCGTTTTCTTCCAACTGGAGGGTGGGCGCGGCGTTTTTCAGCCGGAGCGTCAATTCACGCAGAGTGCTTTCACGCATGTGCATTCCTCCCCTTTCCTATTTTACACGATATTTTCTTTCTTCACAAGATGGAACGTCACTTTCTCCTGTGATTTCTATGCGATTTCGCCGGTGAATATGCTCATCCGCAAAAAAGGCTGCGTCCACGTTCCTGTGGAACACAGCCGGAAAGTATTAGACTTCCATCGCCTCAAAGCGCCGACACCATGTGTATTTGCTGATAGCGCTCGACAGCGCGTTCGGGCAGTAGTAATTCAGCAAATCGCGGATGTAGGGCGGCATCACCTGATTATACTTGACCTCCAGAATGATGTCGTTGTTATCAAACGGCGGCACGGTCGCCACGGCTGGGTTGAACAGATCGATGCTGTTCATGCCCGAACGCAGCTGCTTATCAAACGTGATGCGCACCTCTTCCGCCGGATGCAGATACGCCTCGCGCACATAGTCAACAATGACGACCGGGCGCAGGAGCTTGCACGTCATTTCACGGTAGAGGTCGGACAGCAGGCCGTAGCGTGTCTGTTCCAGCCCAGTCGGATCGCAGGCGATAATTTGCTCCGCCAAATCGCGCGGAATGCCCAGACTGCGCTTGGAAATCAGGCTGCCGACTTTCGTCTTGCACTCCAGCTTGATGTTCGTATCGCGCATGTTATAGATGCGGATGCGATACTTGTCGCGGTTCTGGTCGCCGTCCATCTTGTCGAAGTAGGCGTCATTGAAGATGGTATCGAAGTACAGCGAACGAATATGGTATTCGTTGTTGACATCACCGTTCGGGTCGCGCCACAGCACACGGTCAAGCTGGCGCGACAGTACCTGATACTGCATCTCGTTGATGAAAAATTTCAGCTCATGCCGAAGAGGGATGTTGCGAGCCATGGCTTTCGCCCCCTTCTGATGGTTAAGTCCCTGCTTCCGTCTGGCACGCCACGAGCGTCGCGTCATGCACGCCCTCGATGCCCAGCATCAGCGCCACCAAATCCTGCTTGTTGTCCAGCCGAACCTCCCACGTCATTTCCGCGCCGGAGCGGGTCATCGTCTTGGAGCGCAGGCGGCGGTTCTTCACGCTGCGGCGCATCATCTGGTCAACGTCGTATTCCGCCTCTTCATCATAGTGAACAACGAGCAGGTAGGAGTTCGGCGTCGTGAAATGCACGAAAGTGAGCAGGAAGATAATCGCGGCAATCGCCGCCGCGACGACGAGCGCAATCGCATAGAGCTTTGCGCCGAGGAGGATGCCCATCGTCAGCGCCCAGAACATGTAGGCGGTGTCCATCGGGTCTTTGACCGCCGTGCGGAAGCGGACAATCGACAGTGCGCCCACCATGCCCATCGACAGCGCGACGTTGGACGAAATGCACATGACGACCGGGGTCGTAATGAGCGTCAGCATCGCCAGCGTCATGGCGAACGACGGGCTGTACAGCACACCGCGGAAGCACCGCTTGTACACAAACGCAATCAGCAGACCGACGAGCAGCCCCAGCACCAGCCCCAGCACAATTTCAAACGGCGCAATCGCGCTGAACTGATCCGACAATGCACTCCTAAGCTGCTCCATAATGCCATTGGACGTAGATGTCACGTTGAGGGTTCCCATCCGTTTTTTCCTCCTATCAATACCGTTTTTTCATTATATCATGTTTTTAAGGGAGACGCAAGGGGGAGACTTCGTCTCGTCTCATCGCCCCTTGACCCCACCAGAGGCTCTGCCTCTGGACTCCGCAAGGGACTTCGTCCCTTGACCCTTTCGCGCGATTCAGTTGGTGACACTTTCATACAGTATGCGCGTGTTTATCCGGGAATGGATTAGCGCAACTATGGATAACCCCAAAAGTTGCGGTACCGAAGGGGTGGAGGGGGCGATCGGAAAGCCCCCTCCTCGCGCCCTCAGGCGCGAAACCCCTGCGGATTAGAGCACCGCATCATCCGGATAATCCGGCTGCGGGCCGAACAGCTCCTCCATCTCCGCCTTTGTCAGCTTGAACTCATCCTTGATGAAATCCCACAGGCGATGCGGGCGCACCTTCAAGGTGTTGTACAGTCGATTCACGCGGCTCTCCCAGTAGGTGTACGCGCCGTCAATCGTCGTCGGCACTTCGCTGGTCACCGCCTTGTCGTTCAGCTCACCCCAGCGTTCCCAGTGGTTCTTCATCTCCGGCTGAATTTCCGCCACCACGCCGTCCAGCACCTGCGTCATGTACTCCGTCGTGAAGGTCTTGTACACATCCGCCAGCTTTTCGAGGAACTTGCGCTTGTAGTCGGGATGCTCCAGCAATTTCAGGAAAATCGTGTTGTCGATTTTCTGTTCACCCATGCCCTTGACCTTTAGGTAGCTCCACGGGCTGTTGAACTTGGAGCTGTACAGCCCGTAGTCCGCATCGTACCAAATCCACTTCCACTTGCTTCCTTCCTGATGCAGACGGTAGTAGCGGATGTTGCCGATGTCGGAGTTGCCCACGAACATTTCCAGCGCCATGTATTCAAACAGGTTGTCCACATCCACGTTGTCAAGGATGTACTGCAAATCATCCGGATTTGTCGCCGGGCTGCCCGCTTTGATTTTCTTCAGCATCGCGCGGTATGCCTTGTTCGAGCCGAAGTTGACCGAGCCGTTTGCTTCGAGGATGTCCATTTCATCCGCCTGATCAAGCGAAAGCCCCTCAAACTGGGCGATGAAGAAGCGGTCAACACGTTCACGCAGGTTCATATGACCCCAATACTGTCCATTGAGGAAAACCGTTACGGGCTTCCACGCCTGATGAATCACCTGCGTTCCATACGCGTCAAGCAGACGCGACTGGAAGCCGTCCAGCAGGCGCGTGGACATGGCGTCGTTGCCGGAATTGCGCAGGACAAGCGACTTATACTCCGTGTAGGGGCGGTCATCAAAGAGTGCGGCGGCGAACGTCTTGCTGCCATAGAGGGACTTGGCGCGCAGCTTCATGGATTTCTGCGGCATATCCAGCGAGTAGTTGCCAATGAGACCGATGGCGATGCCTTGGCTGATCAGCTGCGTGCCGTCTACGTCGTAATACTCCATGTAGCCTTCGCGCGGCGTTTTGCCATACTTCCGATAGATGGTGTTCTTGAATGGAATGCCGCCGGACTTGTCGATGTTCGGGCCTGCCGCAAGCATACCGTTCTCTTCATTCCAGAGTTCATCCGGGTCAACGGTGATGCAGACAATCGGCGTTGTGTAGTACGTTTCCATCAGATACGTCCCGGTCGTCACGGTACTCGCCTTATACAGCGGGTTCGCCGGGAACGCGCGGGCACGGAGCGTCGTGGTGTGGGTAAAGGTAATATCCTGCCCCGTGTACAGGTAGCCCTTGTCCTGCGTAGGGGTAGAACCATCGGTGGTATAGTAGACAGTTGTGTTTGCGGGAATCGTGAAGCCCGCCGTGACCGTTCCGTAGTGCTTGCCGGGCTGGAGGGTCAGTTCCGGCGCATCGGCATAGCCCAGGAACGTGTCATTGCCGTTCTGCGCGCCCGCAGTTGCCATGTCGTAATAAAAAAAGCCCTCGCGCCCGATGCTCCGGCCGTAGGACACATTTGTTGGAATCTCCGGCAGCACCACTTTGTCCAGTATTTTTCCCGTCGGATCCGCCAGCACCAACACCTCGCCGCCGCTCTTTTTCAGCTTGAAGGAGGTGTGCAGTTCGCCAGCGTTGCTCAGGGACGTATCGCCGTCGCACCAGATGACCTTGTATTCACCCGGATTGATGGTTGTTCCCTGTGGAAACTGCCATTTTCGTGCGCGTCCAATATTGTCGGACAGCCCGTAGCCGGACAAATCGACCGCCTGATTGGAGGAATTGTAGATTTCCACCCAGTCGGTGTAGCCGCCGGAGGGAGCCTTGACCGCCGTATCATTGGACGCCATAACTTCTGTTACATACACGCCTGTTGGGTTGAGGGAGCGGAGGATGGAATCCATCCTGCTCGCTCCCTCCTGCGTATTCGGCAGACCGGGCGTCGGGTTCTGCGTGATGATGAACACGCCATTTTCGTTGCGCGCGTAGGACGCATCCTTCGGCACGTTATCCAGCGTCACGCGGTCAACAAGCCGTCCGCGGCTGTCCGACAGCACCACATTATCGTGCTCCGCGCTGAGGCGGAAGTTCGCGTGCGGCACGGCATTCGGGTCGGTGTTGGGCGTTTCATCGCCGTTGCAGTAGACCAGATAGTACCCGTGCGGCTGAATCGTCGCGCCTTCCGGGAAGCGCCACTGGAGCGGCTTGCTTTCGTTGTCGCTCAGCGCGTAATTATCCAGCGAAATCACCTGATCGGTCGTGTTGTACAATTCCACCCAGTCGCAGACGTTGCCGCTTGCATCGGTGTAGCCGGTCAGCGGATCCGGGCAGACCTCGTTGATGATGACCGCGCCGTCGGTTACCAGCGTCGCCGCGCGGTATTCCTGATGTCCGCTCGTCGTGTTCTCGTAGCCGGGGCTGTACTCGTTTGTTGTGCCCCAGCTGCCATCCGGCAGGCGCGCATAGCTCTCGTCCACCCCCAAGATCGGCGTTTTCACCGAGTCAATGAGGTAAGCGTTCGGGTCATAGATGTACAGTTCCTCGCCATTGGAGGAAATGGAGAACTTTGCGTGCATCGGCTTTCCCGCAATCGCCTGATTCTTCTTGTCGCACAGCACAATCACGCGTTCGCCCGCCGCCAGCTCCATATCCGGGAACAGGAACTTAATCGACGTGCCCTTGTTGGAAAGACCGACGTCCTTGAGGTTGATGGCGTGGTCGGAGCTGTTCCAGATTTCCAGCCAGTCGGGGTAATTTCCGTTCTCATCCGGCATCGCGGTTCTATTCGCCGCCATAACCTCGCTGAAAACCAGTCCCTCATAATTACTCAGCGCACCGCCTGTGGAATGCACCAGATTATCCTGCGACCCCGCGGAATAATACGCCTTCTGCACCGGCTTTTTCGGGCTGACGATGACCACAATTGCCACCAGCGCAATTAGCACGGCGCAGACGAGGACATTCAGCACACGGCGTTTCTTCTTGCGATATTTCACAGCGGGCGGCATCTGCTTCGGCTCTGCGCGACGCTGCCGTTTTTCGGGCTGATAAGACTGCATGGTAATCCTTTCTGCGGTCAGGAGGATATTCATCCCCGCCGCGGTGCAGGACGGTCAGGCGGATTTTCGCCATCCGTTTCCCTTTCGACAAATAGAACGATGCAGCACCGTCCTATCTTGCATTGTATCACAAAAACCTATTCCCGCGCAAGCATTATGACCCTTTTGCGCGGATTTTTCATCTTTTGGTCACAATTCGGGTGATTTTTGCATCCGTCAGCGTGGGGGGCTGCCCCATAACAAGGCAATGATGGCAGGATTCACGCCCACAGTTGCGTTTTTCCCCTGCTACGATAAAATCAAGCTGCGGACAACCCCAAAAGTTGCGGCGCCGAAGGTTTCCAAAGGGCGATCGGAAAGCCCTTTGGTCGCCTCCGCAGAG
>OJOJ01000264.1_pt1 | contig 16869 bp, 12 predicted proteins | sample 1598041 | NCBI WGS metagenome assembly OJOJ01 (sample SAMN01915218, study PRJEB22387) | human gut metagenome | isolation source: stool | host: Homo sapiens | place: USA
TGCAGCCCCAGCAAAGCCCCGTAAATCGCCGGCTGGTGCAGCATATAAATCAGCAGCGTGCGGCTGCCCACGGCGCACAGGGGGCGCAGGGCTTTGGGCGGCAGGCCGGGCTGCGCGGTGCAGCGGGCGCGGAACCACCGCGCAAAAAAGTACCCCACCCAATACAAAAACACCCACGGCAAAAGCGGGAAATAATCCGATGAGGAAAACACCGTCAGATCTGGCAGACCCAGCCAGAAAAGATTCGGCTTGTACCAGGCGGCGGGTAGGGCCGCCAGGTGCGTTCCCTCAAACCCCAGCCAGCCCTGCGGCAGCTGGTTCAGCAGGGCAAACAGCACCGCGCTGCCCGTAACCCCTGCCAGCGGGGGCAGCTTTTCCAGCGCGGGGTGCAGCAGACAGGTCAGCAGGGCCGCACAGCCCAGCAGGTGCAGCACGCCGAACCAGACGATCACGTCGCGCGTGGCCATGCCGAGGCGGTACATGCCGAAGGTCACGAGCGAGATGAGCAGGCCGCAGGCAAAGACGATGCAGCCGCGGCGGAAGCTGCGCGAGCCGAGCGTGGCGCAGCAGCCGGACAGGATCACGAAGATCACGCCGCCGTACTGCTGGATGAACACGTACCAGGCGGGCAGATGCAGGTCCAGGCCGATAAAAAAGCCGAGATCGTAGATCAGGTGGACGGCGATGACGCAGAGGATGCACACGCCGCGCAGGGCGTCAAGCTCCCAGATGCGATCGTTTTTCTTCATGGCAGACTCCCGGAATTCGGGCAGCCTGCCGCGGAGGCGGCAGGCTGCGGGTTGGTTTCGTTACGGATTCTTCGCGTCTTCCGCGGCCTGACGCTCGGCCTCTTCCTCTTCGAGCACGCGGTAGGCGACCTTGCCGACCAGCGTCTTGGGAAGCTCGGGGCGGAACTCGATGTCGTACGGCATGGCATATTTGGCGATATGCTGGCGGCAGTAATCGAGGATCTCCTGCTTGACGGCGTCCGACGGCTCGCAGCCGGGGCGCAGGACGACGAAGGCCTTGACCTTCTGCATCTTATACGGGTCCTTGACGCCGATGACGCAGGACAGGAGGACCTTTTCGTGGCCGTCGATGATGTTTTCCAGCTGGCCGGGATAGACGTTGTAGCCGGAGGTGATGATCATCCGCTTGGCGCGGCCCTTGAAGTAGATGAAGCCCTGGTCGTCCATGGTGCCCAGGTCGCCGGTGTACACCCAGGTCAAACCGTCGTCATGCGTCCGCAGGGTGCGGGCCGTCTCCTCGGGGTTGTTCATGTACTCCTTCATGACGGTGGGGCCCGCCAGCAGGATCTCGCCCTCGGTGCCGTAGGGGACCTCCTGATCGGTGCCCGGCTCAACGATCTTGATGTAGGTGTCCGGGAACGGCACGCCGATCGAGCCCTCCTTGAACATATGCGGCGGCGTCAGGCAGCAGGCCGTGACCGTCTCGGTGGTGCCATAGCCCTCGCGCACCTGCACAGGCGCGCCGTGGGCATAGAGGAATTTATCCAGCTTCTTCTTCAGCTCGATCGACAGGCTGTCGCCGCCGGAGAATACGCCCTTGAGCGAGCTGAGGTTCGCCCCGTCCATGCTCGGCAATCTCAGCAGCGCCTCGTAGAGCGTCGGTACACCCGCGATGAAGTTGCACTTGTACTTCACGATCTGCTTGGCGTAGCTCTTGGCGGTGAAGCGGGGGATAAGGATGCACCGTCCGCCCTGGCTCAGCATGGAGTGCACGCACACGCCCAGACCGAAGCCGTGGAACAGGGGCATGGCCGCCAGCAGCAGGCAGTGCCCGCCCCGCCCCTGCCTCTCCGGGGTCATCCGCCAGATCACCAGCGCCGCCGGCAGATACGGCCAATACAGCAGCTTCCCCATTTCCCAGGGGCTGCCGTTCACCGGCGTCAGCAGCGCCGTCAGCGGACATGGGAACGTCCGGTGCAGCAGCCACAGCGCCGCCGCCGCGGCCGCCGCCGTGAAAAATCCCAGGATATATCGCTTCATTCCGCCCACCTCCGTCATTACCCTATGCAGGCAGACGGCGGGGCAGAACGCTACCGGATGCCCCGCAGGCCGGTCTCCGGGTCCACGAACAGCGGCAGCTCCGGCGGTGCGAAGGTCCACACAATAAACGCCGCCCACACCGCCGCCAGCACCGCGCCGCCGGCCACCTGCCACAAAGGCGCCGCCAGCGCCCGTCGGCGCAGCACCGTCCAGCTGACCCAGAAGCCCAGAAGCACCGCTATCTGGAAAATGGCGATGTCCAGCCACATGAGGTCCCGGCCCAGAACGCCCTGGTACGTATAAAACAGCATGGGAATGGCCGCCAGCCCCGCCAGCAGGCCCGCCGCCCTGGCCGCCGTCACCGGCAGGCCGCTCCGGCCCACGGCCACCAGCTCCGCAATGCTCCACAGCACCCATGGCGTGGTCAGCAGCTTCATATGCTCCCAGACAGACTCGTTGACGGCGGCCAGAGCCCCCGCCACCGGGCTTTGCCCGGTCCAATCATATATAAAGTGCAGCAGATTCCCCGCCGCCAGCACAAACAGCAGCCCCAGAACCTCCCAGGTACGCCACTTTTTATCGCTCATGCGCTCGCCTCCCTTTTACCGGAAGCATACACGCTTTTCCGCCGTTTTATACACGGCCCTGCGGTGCAGCACAGCAGGCACACCGCCGTCATCAGCAAAAACGGGCTCCGCCCGGCCAGTGCCGCCCCCGCCGCCGTCAATAGCCCCGCCGCCGCCAGGCTTACCCCCCCGGCCATCCGGTCGGCCAAAAACGGGTCCGTCCGCCAGCACAGGGCCAGCCACAGCATCCGCCCGCCGTCCAGCGGCAGAATGGGCAGCAGATTGAAGCATCCCAGCACCCCCTGGGCCCCGGCCAGCAGATACAGCGGCTCCCACCACCGGCCCAGCGCCGCCAGAGCCGCCGCCAGCAGCAGATTCACCGCCGGTCCTCCGGCGGCGGCCAGCAGCTCGCTGCCGTAGCTCAGCCGCCCCGCCACCTGCATATTTGCCCCCAGAGCGGAGATCTCCATGTGCCGCACCCAGCCTCCCCGGCTGCGCAGCACCGCGTAATGCCCCAGCTCATGGCACAGCGCCGCCAGCAGCACCGCCCCCAGCACCTCCGGAGACGACAGCCACACAAAAACCGCCAGCAGTGCCGGGGCCCCCGGCGATACCCGTACCCGGGTCCGCTCAGGGGGCCGCATAATAGTAGATGGGATTCACATACACCCCGTCCTTATGGAGCTCGAAGTGCAGATGCGGTCCCGTGGCGTTGCCGGTCCGGCCCACCTCGGCGATGGGGTCCCCGGGCCGCACCTGCTGGCCGGAGGAGGCGGTGATGCGGCTGCAATGGGCATACAGGGTGGCAAAGCCCCCCTCATGCTGCACCGTCACATAGTTCCCCAGCTCTGCGCTGTCTCCCACCGCCGTGACGGTGCCCGATGCAAAGGCCGTGATCACCGCACCCTCGTCGGCGGCGATGTCCAGCCCATAATGGAACCGAGTCCCGCTGCCGCCGGGGTCCTGCCGATAGCCGAACCGGTCTGTCACCGTTCCCGTCAGGGGGTTGGCATAGGCAAAGCCCAGCACCTGCTGGGTCAGACACACGTCCCCGGGGGTAGTCTCCGCCGAATATGCCGCCGGGTCCGCCGTCCCCTCCGGGACCGTCTGCTGGGGGCCGAACACCGCCGTATATGCGTCGTTCAGGGCCTGGCCCACGGCACCCTGGCCGGATACCGCCCGCCCCACGGCGGAAAATGCCGCCCGGAAGTCCGTCTGCCCGCCCATCAGGTCCAGCAGCTTGTCCCGGCACTTGTCCATAGCCGCCGGAGCGCTGATTTTCACCAGCACCACCGCCAGCAGCACCACTCCGCTGACGGCCAGCTGCCGCAGATGGCGGTCCCCCCGCCGGGAGGCGGGCTGCTCCCGCTTGCCCCGGGCCGGGGCCGCCGTCCGATACCGCCGCCCGGTCTGCGGTCGATTGGTCATAGCACATTCCCCCTTTCGGAACAGTGTATGCCGCCGGCCGGTCCGTCAGAACCGAAACGTGCGGCCCCGCCGCGCTGCTGTCCGCCGCGCCGCCTCTGCCAAGGCGGTGGCCCGGGTGCAGAACCGTCTGCTGTCCCGCCAGGCCGCGGTGCAGTCCCGCCTGACCCGCACCCTGCGCCAGGAGCAGGTGGAATACGGCTATTCCTATACCGCCCTGTTCAACGGCTTCTCTGTCCGCACAGCCCGGAAGAATCTGGAAGCCATCCGGAACACCAAGGGTGTCACCTGTGCCTTTGTGGCCGGGTCCTACGCGCTGCCCACCACCCAGCAGGCTGATACCCAGGCTCTGCAGGTAGCCCTGGCCAGCAGTCGCTTTACCGGTAAGGGCATGACCATCGCCGTGCTGGACACCGGTCTGGACACTGCCCACCCCGCCTTTGCCAACGCCCCGGCGGACGCTAAGTTCACCAAGGACTACATCAGCGGCGTCCTACAGGCCGCCGACCTCAATGCCGAGGTCCTGATGCCCGGCGTCACCGCCGATGATGTGTATCTCAGCGCCAAGATCCCCTTCGCCTTTGACTATGCCGGAAAGGACGCTCAGGTGGCCCCCGGCAGCAAGTGGGATGCAGAAAATCTGGAGCACGGCACCCATGTGGCCGGCATCGCCGCCGGCTATGCCGTGGACGGCGAGGGCGCCGTCACCTTCTCCGGTGTGGCTCCCGACGCTCAGGTCATCCCCATGAAGGTCTTTGACGACAGCGGCACGGGCGCCGCCACGACCACCATTCTGGCGGCTCTGGAGGATGCCTACCGTCTGGGTGTGGACGCCGTGAACCTGAGCCTGGGCTCCTACGGCGGCTTCACCGTGGACGAGGACGCCCTCATCAACGACGTGTACAACAAGCTGGATGACGCCGGCATTATGGTCATCACTGCCGCCGGCAACGAGACCTCCTCCAGCTATATGAACAGCTACGGTACCGACGCTCCCCTCACCGGGGACCCCGACAACAGCGTGGTGGCCGCCCCCTCCGTGTACCCCGCCAACCTGTCCATCGCCAGCGTGGAGGGTCAGGAGGTCTACGCCAACTACGTGCTGCTGGGCGACGAGAAGATCACCTACACCGACAGCCAGACCTCCTTCCTGGGCCTGGACGCCTACGTTTCTCTCCTGAAGATATACGGTGACGTATCTGACGATCTGGCCGCCCCCTATGACTATGTCATGGTTCCCGGTTACGGCGCCGATTCCGACTATGAGGGCATCGACGTCACCGGCAAGATCGCTGTGGTGCAGCGCGGCGGTACCGACGAAAACGGCGAGCCCATCACCTTCGTCACCAAGATCCAGAACGCCCTGTGGAAGAACGCCATCGGTATTCTGGTGTACAACAATGACACCGAACATCCCGATGACTACTCCATCCGCATGTCCACCAACTACTACCAGCTGCCCGCCGCCACCTCCAGCGATGTGGTGCTCTACACCGATGCCGACCAGTACGGCGACACCAAGCCCGTGCTGAATCTGGGGGACGATGTTGCCAAAAACGGCAGCTACGACCTGACCTTCCACGCCCGGAACATGGGCAAGGACGCCGCCCGGTATGACGTGTCCGTCATCGCCATGTCCCCCGCCGTGCTGGAGCAGGACGGCAAGACCTACATGAGCAGCCACGACGAGGCGCTGGATGTCACCGTTTCCGGCGACAAGACCGTGACGCTGGCTGCCGGGGCCACCGGCGACGTGAAGGTCAGCGTCTCCCTCTCCCAGAGCCAGAAGGCCAAGCTGGACGCCGCCTATGAAAACGGCATCTATGTGGAGGGCTTCGTGGTGCTCACCGCCAAGGACGGCAGCGCAGATCTGTCCATCCCCTTCCTGGCCTACTACGGCGACTGGTCCGCCCCCGGTATGCTGGACTACGCCACTATGCTCAATGAGGACACCGTGCCTTACAGCCAGCTCGCTACCGAGCTGGGCGCATACTTCACCAGCAGCTTTGCCTATCGTCTGGGCGCCAATCTGTCCGTGACCATGGACGGGGCAGAGAAAACCTCCCTGAAGGCCGAGCATATCACCGTCTCCCCCAACGGCGATACCTATATGGACGGCGTGGAATTGGTCAGCGTCAGCCAGATGCGCAACGCCTCCGCCCTGCACTTCACCGTCACCAACGCCGACGGCCAGGAGGTCTGGAGCGACACCGTTACCAACGTCCCCAAGACCATCTATGTGTCCTCTCAGGGCGGCCCCATTCCCGCCACCATGTATCAGGATATGGCTCCTGACGCCTGGTACGGCACGGACAGCAACGGCGGCGCCCTGCCTGACGGCCAGTACTACTACACCATCACCGCCGATCCCGTCACCGATCACGAGAGCCGCAATGTCCGGGATACCCTGACCTTCCCTGTGTACATCGATACCCAGGCTCCCCAGATGGACCAGGGCTGCGTGACCCTGAGCACTGGCGCCGACGGCCGCACCACCCTGGGGATGCAGGTCTCCGACGAGCATCTGTATCTGGATACCGAGATCTTCGTGGCCAATGACGACGGCACCATCAGCACCAATTCCGAGAAGCTTCTGCACAAGAACGTGGGCCTGGCGGATATGCCCGATGTCACCTCCGACGCCGTGTCCGTGGATGTCACCGACTACGCCGGCAAGCTCCTGTATGTCCAGCTGACCGACTGGGGCTACAACTACGCCGCCTATCTGGTGCAGCTGCCCGACACCTTCGAGGGCACCACCCTGTCCCTGTCCGATACCACCGCCTTCCTGTTCACCGGTGAACAGCAGCAGCTGGTGGCCTTCGACACCGATACCGATACCGCTCTCACCTGGACCAGCAGCAATGCCGACGTGGCCTCCGTGGACGAAAACGGTCTGGTCACTGCCAAGGCCCCCGGCGTCATCACCGCCACCGCCACCAGCACCACCCAGGATACCGTCCAGTGCTTCGTCACCGTGGTGCCCAAGTGGTACGACGGCATTCAGGCCACCCAGGATACCATTCAGCTGAAGCTGGGCCAGGGTGCCGACCTCACACAGTACCTGACCCTGCTGGACGAGTCCGGCGTGGTGATTCCGGAGCTGAACCCTGTGAACTATGCCAGCCTGGATGAGAGCATCCTCTCTGTGGATGCCAGCGGGCATGTCACCGCGCTGCACACCGGCACCGGCATGGTGCGGGCGCTGCTGAACACCGGCGACTACGCCCTTATTGCTGTGGAGGTCACCTGCGATCACGATCACACCACCCGCACCGAGTCCCCCGCCACCTGCACGCAGGACGGCTCTGTCACCGTCACCTGCGATGACTGCGGCGCGGTGCTGTCCACCGAGACGATGCCCGCCACCGGCCACGACTATAAGGACGGCAAGTGCACCGTCTGCGGCGCGGCGGACCCGGATTACCGGCCTGAGCAGCCGGAGGATCCCGGCCAGCCCGAAAAGCCGGAGCAGCCGGAGAATCCCGGCGTCAAGACCGGCGACAGCGGCGTGCTGCTGTACATGGGCCTGATGACCGTGTGCGCCCTGGGCGCATGCCTGACGCTGCGGCGCAGAAAGACCCGCTGATAACTCTCTTTTTCACAGACATCCGGGGGGCCATTCAGGCACCCCCGGATGTCTCTATTCGCGCAGTATGTCTGTTGTGCGGAAGCAGTCACAGGTATTTATCCCAATATTCGCTGCGTGTGCTGCCGACGCAGGCTTTGAACACTCTGAAAAAATGGCTGGCGGAGGAAAATCCGAGATAGGACCCGATAGCGGTCAAAGATTTATCCGAATAGCGGAGGAGGCGTTTTGCTTCCTCCGTTTTTTCCTTCGGGATGAAATCCGTCAGGCTCTCGCCCGTCTCCTCCCCGCAATAAAATCCTCTGTTACAGACCTGCGGTTTGAGCAGAAAAAAGCGAGTGTCCTCACAGCTTTTCAAATGCTGTAAGACCACTCGCCATGGTACGGGTAGTGGGACTCGAACCCACACGCCTCGCGGCACAGGAACCTAAGGGGTATGTCACCTTAGTGAAAGATTTTCAGAGCCCTCCATATCGTAAGGGAAGGACATCTTTCCAACGCTTCAAAAGATATTCGGTCATGACCGGCCGAATACCTGCTAAATCATAGCATACTCTGTCGGAAAAGTATAGCATGATTATAGCTTTGCGGGAGGAAATTTCTGCTGCTGCATGACACGGTTGGTAATATGAGTATGATGCATTGTAAATCTGAATGCGATCCTGAAGTCCGAGGTCGCTGCCCTGCAACTCATTCTTCTTTTTCGCGTAACCCACTGCGATGCAAATAGCATTCCTCCCCTAATCCTTCGTCTCTAAAATATGCACGAGCATAGTCCAGCAGCTTTTGCTTGGCATTTAGAAACCAACGATTCTCCGGTTCGATTTGCAAGACATACTGCACACTTCCTATTAGGTGTGTCATATATGTAGGGCAGCGAATCGGGTGACCATCTTCGAGAAAATTCAACCGATTACCGTGTACGATGCTGTCCTCTATGCCAAACTTCAAAGTATAGTAAATTTCCTGCCGCAGGTTTCGTTTATAGCTGCTGGGGATGGAGAGCTTTTCATTGACGATCAAGCCTGTTACTGTCTGCCGGTCAGCATTGCTGATAAAATGTGTTTTCGCTTCATTCAATTCAAAGCCCATCTCAAATAACATTTTTTTGACTTTTTGATAGACTCCGTAAAGCGGATGGTCGGAGGAAAAGGTCATATCATCGCAGTAGCGAGTATAGGTGATTTGGTGTTGGTTACACCAGCGACCGATCTGGTCATCAAAACGACGCATGACGATATTGGTGAGCGCAGGAGATGTTGGTGAGCCTTGTGGAAGAGCATCATTTTTGCAACACAGAGAAGTCAGCAGAAAGCCGACCTGCTTCGATACATAGCGGGTGTTGAAAGCTGCGCAGAGGACTTGCTCAAAAGAGATGCTTCCGAAAAAATCAGTAATATCCAGTTTTAGAAGGTTCTTTTTTCCAATGTGTGGCTCTGCATTTTTGCGAGTAGAGCTTCCTTTTTGATAAGCAGTTGCAAATTTTGAAACAGGGAGCTGTGAAAGAATTCTATCCTTGATTGGGCCCAAACAAAATTGAAGTCTGATACTTGGTATGTATAGGCTGCGATAAGTACCATCTTTTTTGGGGAGAAATGCCTTTTTATACTCTTTTTGAATGTGATTGACAATATGGTTTAATTCACCACAGCTTATGCCAAAGAAACCGGCCAACTGCTCGGCATCAAAAAGAAATGGCATATTGGGGTGGACAGAATGGTAATCCAAAACCATATTTGCTGCTTCTAACGGTCCGAACTTCTTCACAAAAGCCGCATCGCACGGCTCAAAGGTCACACAGCTTCCTTCTATTTTCATGTGTAGCGTCCTCCCAAAAATCAGCCCTTTGCAGTACAAAATGGTCTGATTAAGCGGAGGCGAATCGAGAATCATGAAGTGATTGGCTATTCGCCGGAGCGTATCAGATTTGGGCATCGCTATGCGATGCGGATAACCTTGAAATCCAGAACAGCGACTCGCTGTCCCTCCTAAAGAAATTGGCTTTAGGTTGTACGCTACTGCAAAGGGCTGATTTTATTAATATGATAAGTCCATAAAGTAGAAACTGTCAAGGTGCTCTGCGATTTTAGAAAATACCTCGTAACTTTGTGCAGAACATATTCTGTGTGGGAACCTATAACCGTACTTCAGTTCCCTGAAAAGTTTTTTCACGTCGAGAACCGTGCCAGATCAATGTTGGTGGCCCCATCCTTAAACTCAAGTGGGCATAACAGATAACAAAAAGAATAACGGTTTCCTGTCTATGACCTTAAACGCAGGTGGGAAACGGAACTGTCGGTCTTTTTGGCAAGTCGCTCGATGCGACGGAAAGAGTTTATTCACAGAATTCAAAGGAATCCCGCTGATTTACAGTATCCAGCGCAAGCTGCGCACGAGACAGTTCATCAGAGGTCTTTTCATAGTCCGCCTCCACAGCCGCCAGGTCGTAGTTCGTGTAGGTGTAGTCGATAATGTTCGACTGCCGGCCGTACTGCTCTTCAACGCGCTCTTTGGGCAGCCTGCTTTTCATTTCAAGCAGCTTGCTCTTCCGCTTGGTCAGCTGCGGAATATAGACCAGCATCTCGTCGATCGTAATCCCGAAGCCATCCACGACCTGCGTCGTGTTGAAGCGGTTGATGGCGTGCTTAAGTCTGCGGATCGCTCCCTCCAGTTCTTCAAGACGCGCCTGTGTTTTTGCGTAATCATAGGCGGGACGCACAGATTCAATGTCCTCGCCCATCGCCGCGCGGAAATCCCGGCTGCGCTGTTCTTTATCCAGTAGGGCGGAATATTCGTCATTCAGCTTTTTCAGCAGCTTATTTGCCTGTGCAGAAGTGTATTTCATAGTTGCTCATCCTTTCTTTGCGCCGCGTCCCGGCACCATTCGTACGATTTCTGTTCTGCTGATAGAATAGCACAGCACCCTGTACAAATGTCCGTACAGGGTTCCGCGCGATTACTCTGTTTTATTGAGCAAATCATTTTCGAATTTTTGTATTTCTCGCCAATTTGTATTCAAGTATCTATAGATTTCTTCTTTATAGTTTTCGCTGTTTGGCTCGGACTCGATTGTATGACGCGGCCAATTCCGGATGCGTTTCCATCGCCAATCTTCCTTTCTGTCGGGACGATTCAGTGCCTGACTGACGCGGTCACAAGCCGCACGTTGCTCATCTGTTAGATTGTCGCTGCACAATGAGAGCGTGATTTTGAAATAGTTTTCGCGTTTGATGATTTCATAAAATGCCATATCTGTTGTTTTCCAGCCACTGATGGGTTTAGTGTGCTGGGGAAACAACTTTCGGATGGTCTCGGTTGTAAATCGGGTATATGTATTATTGGACCACTGTGGACTGAAAATCAACTCGCCTTGTTCGCTCTTTTCTCTACACCAATCTTCCGCTACTTCACAGATTGGGTTGAGCGAGGTTTTACAGTTTTCATAAATGGTATCGAGCACTTCTTTGTGCCTGTCATAAAAGTCCTGACACAGCTTTTTAATGTTATCGTCCCCCACGATGTGCCTCCTGACAGCTGCTGTATAATGATCCAACAGCATATTTACTTCCGGCAAAAGAGCACTACCGCCTTTCGCACTTTCGATTGCGTCTAAAATATCTGCATAGCTGACTGGCTGCCAGTATTGCTGGTCATCTGCCGATAACGGAGCAATTCCATCCGGAGATAGAAATGCAAACGACATGGTGTAACCGGGGTATTCTTCTAATAGCATGTCCCGATAACGGCGAAGCTGATTATCGTGTTCTCCAGAGAACACTTTATTTTCGACACACAGCAAGTATTTTTCTTTCTGGCATAAAACCAACAAGTCAATGTGCTGCCACTCACGCCTCACAATACAGACTGTCGCATTTTCGGGGACCACTTCTCTTTGCCCTAACTTTGAGACAAACTCCCGCAAAAACTTATCTCCCATTCCGTGATTGCCGTTGGGATCAAGAAGCCATGCCAAGAAATTACTGTGGCGGATCTCGGCATTTGTAATACCCAAGACCTCAAAAATGTTCAGCGTTTGCATCTTCTGAGACAGCTGTTGGAACGATGTATCAGCTTCCAATTTATGAAGGGTTTCTTCTGAAATGAGATTTCCCATATTAGCGTTCTCCCGTGCTATACCAGTTTTGCCCAATGCTCTCAATGATCTCCTGCCGCAGCCAAGCGGGCTCTGCCACCTCTACAAAGGAGAGGTATTGCAGTGCCCAAAAGCGCACACCGCGCGGCGGGGTGGTCAGTACGGCGGTAAAGGTCTGCTCGTCCCGCTCAAAAACCTGTATGTCCGTGCCGAAGCGGTCCAGCACATCGTCCAGCACGGCGCGGTCGCAGTGCAGCACCACCCGCTCCGGCGCGCCTACAAAGGCGTAAACGGCATCTTGTGCCTCTTGCTTCTGCGCCGGCGTTTCGCTGCGGGGCTCGTCCAGTATCCGAATATCCGCCATGCGGTCTATGCGGTACAACCGCGTATGAGGGTCGTGGTCGGGAATGCAGATGAGATAGTAATGCTCGTTGGTATACACCATCTCGTAGGGGCTGAGAGTGTAGGTCGCCGTAGGATGCTGCCGTTTGTCATATCCGTAGTGCAAGTAATCCAAGGTCACTTTTTTCTTGCGTGTAATGGCCTCGTCCAACTGCTCAATATTCCAAAAAACCTGCCGGTTTCCGGTCTTATGTCCCTGCCGGGCAACGGTCAGATGGCGGTATTTCTTACGCTGATAGACACTGAGCTGCTTTTGCAGTTTTTGGACAAGCTGCTCAGTCTGCCTTGCCGGGATGAACGGGAAAGAATATACCGCATCGGTCAGCAGCAGGATTTCCGACTGCTCCAGCTCTCGACTACGGAGGTAATAGCCCACGCCGTTATCCTCGTAAAGGGAGACATCGTAACCGAGCTCGATCAAAAGCGCAACAGCCCCGTATATGGTGCGGCGGTCGATTTTGATACCGTAGAGGGACTGCATCTTTGCAATGATCTCCCGCATGGGCAGAATATGTTCCGCATCGGAATACTCCTTTAGAATCTCCAAAAGGCAGATGGCATTGGCTTTTTCCGTCAGCATAATGCAGTCCCTCCGTGTTGTTTTACTTCAGTACCGGCCACTTAGCCCAATTAGAGCAGGAAGAACTGCAAAATTTCGTACTGCCCCGATTGGAACCGTTTGGAATTTGGCACTTGGCGCTATTGCTGGTCGGCTCCGAAGAATTTCCGGAATTCACCAGATTGCGGCTTCCGGTCCAATAGGCGCAAGTGGCGCAGACCTTGTTTGTTTTGGAATAATGCATAAAGACATCTCCTCTCATAGTATAGCATCGGTTTCGATGCTTGCATAGATGCTACCATAAGAGGGTGTACAAAAGTCTGTATTGCTGTTCTGGTCGGGCGATGTAAAAATATTATTTATCCGGCAGAATCGGCCGCCGCATCATGCGGTGGACGGCCCTCCACATTTGCAGTCTGCTGCCGGGATAGGCTTCTCTCAGCTTCTCGACCGCGCGGCTCTTCGCCTTCTCCACGGCGGACTCCTTCATCATGTGATACATCCCAATCTCTTTCAAGGACGCCTCCGAGTATCCGAACACGCCGCAGGTTTTGCCGAGAATGTCCCTGTCCTTCTTCGGCAGGGTGTCGAACAGCTCCCGGAGGAGCTCAATGCAGACCTTGCGGTACACGGCTTGCTCCGCCGAAACGGAGAGCATCCCCGACATCAGCCGCTCATAGGGATCGCCGTCATAGCCCTCCGGGACAAGGTCATGCACACCGAGGAAATGGGTGTTGTAGCGAACATATCGGCTGACACGAGCCTCGGAGATGCCCAACTCCTCCGCAATTTCGCCGGTATCCTTCCATGCAACATGATACAGCCTCTGTGCCTGCCGGACGGCAGCCATCTCGTCCTTGCTCAACGCCATACAGCCAATATTCTGCTCCAGCCAGCGGGTCATGCGCCCCTTCAAATGCGGGTAGAGGTAGGTGGTGAGCACGGCGCGGCTTTCGTCGTATTCTCTGCTCTGAATCCGCGTCAGGAACTCCAATGCACCCTCACCGCAGAGATCGTCCAGAATCGTTTTCGTATACGCGGAACACTGATTCGGATGATGTGAGTCCGCCGTCAGGCAGTTGAACTCCGCCGCAGCTTCCTTGGCGATGCCGCGGATCAGACCGATGTTTTTATGGTACAGCTTTTCCAGCGCAGCTTCATCACCGTCATAATATTGGCGAATTAGTTGCTCGTTGCTCATACTTGCCCACCCGCCTTTTTCTTCGGCGGACGGCCCCTTGGATTGGCCGTTCTGGTGATCCCGCAGTGCTGGTAGACACGCTCAGAGGAAATGCTCTGCTCGAAAGCCTCCACGGAAGTGTCCGCGTCGCGAAGGGCATCATAGAGCAGATCCCGCACATAGTCCTTGGCTTTTCTTGTGTCCTCCTGTGAGATCGCGCCCCGCTGCATATCCTTTGTGATGCGGGCAAAGGCGGTCACCTTGACTTTGACCTTGGGAATGTCCTTCGCCAGTTCCTTCTGCAACTCCACCGTGCCGAACTGCCGGCAGGTGTAGCCGGGCGCATGGGGACACGCCCCTTCGCAGTACAAAGCATGGACACCGCTCTTGAGCAGAAAATACCGTCCGCAGATGATGCAGCGGCGGATGTTGTGCCCACTGTTCAGCGCCAGCATATAATCCGCTTTCATCAGCGCCTGCAAGCTGTCGGTCACATGCTCCTGACAGATGGCGACAGTGCCGTCCGGCAGTGGCCGCGGCACATAGGAAAGCTCGTAGGCATCGTGGGTCGTATAGCAGTCGCCGTTGTTGCGGATGGGATTGACGATGAGCTTTTCCGCAATGCGCTCATCATTGTAGAAGCCGTAGAGTGCTGCGGCATAGTCCTCTGGGCTGTTATGCTTCAGCTTGGACAGACTAAAGCTGATGAAATTCCGAATAGTACCGTTGAAAGCGCGAATGTCGTGAAGATATGTTTCATAACGGCGGATGTACTTTTTGTAATCACGCCATGCGTCCTTGGTAGGACCGATGGCACGAAGCATTTCGTAATAAAAGGCATCGCCTTTTTCTAAAGCTGCTTCGCTCGGATGGAACAGGTCAAGCGGAACATCCTTGACCGTTTCACTGCGCGCGGAGATTTCATTCGCCACGCGCTCAAGTCGTTCCCGTTGTATCTCCGCTGGCAGATCATGCTCCTCTTTCGGAAACAAATCGAACTGCCCCGTGATCTCTCGTATGACAGAGAAGAAAGCGTCCTCGCTCTCGTCCAGCAGCAGGCGGAACACCGCGTAGCGGCGCAGCACTCCGCGTAGCGGCGCAGCACTCCGCATAGCGCCGCCAACTCCTCGTTCAGCTTCCACCAAAGCTCTATGCTCCCGCTTTGCTCATATTCCTCCGCAAGGCTGGTGATCTGCTTCATGCGTTTGCTCATGGGTCGATATTCGTCCGGTGACAGATTCAACAGATTGGCTGTCAGCATACCGGCAGTGAACTGCTGACCGTATAGCTCCAGCGTACTGCCATAGGTGTAGAAAATGATGCTGCCCTCCATGCGTACCCCTCCTGGTAAAATCTGTCCTACATGAATTTTAATCTGTCCATGCCTTTTCTCAGCATAGCATAAATTCCTCCACAATACAAGCAGAGGGAAGAAACCACGCACCGTCCCGTGGTAACGCCCCTCTGCTTTTTTCGCTCTCATCGTTCCGATGGGAGCAATATTTTTAAGGAGGATCCGAAATTGAAAAAAGAAAACAGATTGCTGACCATCGACGGAGAAACGCTGATGAGCCAACCGCTCACGCCGCTGAACTTCGTGGTGGACACGCTGTTCTCTCAGGGCCTGCACATCCTTGCTGGCTCACCCAAGGTGGGAAAGTCATGGCTGGCGCTGTGGCTGGCCGTCACGGTGGCGAAGGGCGAAGCCGTCTGGGGCATGGGCGTGAAGCAGGGCACCACGCTCTACCTCTGCTTGGAGGACTCCACCCTCCGCATCCAGAACCGTTTGTTTGAGATCACGGAGGACGCCCCCGCCAACGTCCACTTCTCCACCAACAGCGACACTCTTGGCAAGGGGTTGGAGGAACAGCTCCGCGCGTTCCTCTCTGAGCACCCCGACACGGTGCTGGTCATCATCGACACGCTGCAAATGATCCGCGGCACCAACTACGACAACACCTACGCCAACGACTACCGTGACCTCTCCGTACTGAAGCACATCGCGGATACCCACGGCATCGCCATCCTGCTGATCCACCATCTGCGGAAGGAGCTTGCCGACGATGTGTTCAGCCGCATCTCCGGTACGACGGCCATCAGCGGCGCGGTGGATTCCAGCTTCACGCTGGTGGAGGACAGGCGCGGCAGCGGCAAGGCAACGCTCTCCTGCATCGGGCGCGACATTGAGTACCGGGAGCTGACGCTGGAGCGCAACGCGGAAAATGTGTGGGAGCTGGTGTCGGACAGCCGGACGCAGCCAGAGCTGCTGGGCGGCCGGATCGTCATTCTTCTCTCTGAACTGATGCGTGACCGCACGGAATTTATCGGCACTCCCACGGAGCTGTCTGCGCAGATCGACCCTGCGGGCAGCGAGGGCGTCACACCGAAGAAGGTGTCTCGTCTGATCCTGCAAAGCGTTGCCGCACTAAGCAAAATTGGCATTTCCGCCGTGGTACGCCGCAGCAACGGCAAGCGGCTCATTGAGCTGCGCCGTGCCGAAAGTGACGATGCACAGGGTACCCAAGCTGTTGACCCTATCGACCCTGCCGATGTCTCAGGCGGTGAAAACGCCCCGTGTTTCGGCGTGTGAGCCGCTGTGTGCGCGGTTAGGGGCTGGGGTGGCGTGGTGTGTCCGCCGAGGGGATATTCTGCCCGCACAGGGCGAATTCCGGGGCAGCATAAAAACGGCAAATAAGCCGCCGTGACCCGCGGGCGTCCAGCGTTTCAACGGCATGAAGCGCACGCCGAGGGTAGTGATACCACCCCCATGCAGGAACGCCGAAAAAGCGCTGTGTGCAGGAGGGAACAGCGTGTCCGTCGGCGCAGAGCACCCACTCTGAGAAAGCCGTTTTTCTGCCGAAATAAACCCCGTGTGGGGTTGTTCCGACACAGCCACAGCGGTCGGAGGGTAGTGATACCGCCCCCGCACAGAAGTGTCGAAAAAATGCAAAACGGGAGTGTCTTATCGCCTCCCCCAACAGGGCTCCCGCCGAAACCCAGCGAAGCGGTTTCAAAATGAAGAGGAGAAAGGCGATTGCGGATATGG
>OJOJ01000268.1_pt1 | contig 16812 bp, 13 predicted proteins | sample 1598041 | NCBI WGS metagenome assembly OJOJ01 (sample SAMN01915218, study PRJEB22387) | human gut metagenome | isolation source: stool | host: Homo sapiens | place: USA
GGAAACATAAACCGCGAGATCGTCATCACCCCGGAGCAGGCAGCGCAGGGCTGCCGGATCACCGCAGGGTACTCTGGCGGCAAGCGCGTGGAGATGACCATCCCCGCCAACTGGAAGGACGGCGGTCTGCTGCGTTGTGCGGAGCAGGGCTACCCCGGCAAAAACGGCGGCAAAAACGGCGACCTGATCCTGACGGTCCGCGTGCAGCAGCCGGAACCGACCCAACAGGCAAAGCAGACGCAGCAGCAAGCCCCGGCGTTCAATTCCCTGCTGATGGATTGGTTCATGGAAAGCTGGCAGGGAAAAAATCAGACGGCGGCGGAACGCTGCTTCCGGGAAAGGGCGGAGGCCGACGACCCAGAAGCACAGCTGTGGCTGGGCGTCAGCTATGAATGCGGCGCGGGGGCAGCCAGGAACCCGGCGCTGGCTGCGGACTGGTACCGCCGCGCCGCCATCCATGGCAGCACCCAGGCCCAAAAGCGGCTGGCGCTGCTGAAAGCCCGGGATTGCCAACGGCAAGCCCGGCAATGGTACGAAAGATATATGAATGAGGTCGACCGGGAAAAAGGCATTACCTATCTGATACGCGCGGCGGAAATGGGCTGCGTGGACGCGCAGCGCCATCTGGGAAGATGCTGTGAGCTTGGCAGCGGTGTGCCGCAGAACGCGGACGATGCCATCAAATGGTACGGCAAAGCGGCAGACCAGGGAAATGAAGATGCACGAAAGCGGCTGGCACAGCTGCTGAGCCGGCTGAACCGGCAAGAGAGGAGATAAATCATGTGGAAATGCCCGGTATGTGAAACGGAATACGGCGATGTAACCGTCTGCCCCAAGTGCGGGTTCGACGGCAGCTGCGACTATGAGCGCTACCCCACGGCGTTCACGGTCCGAAACGCAAAAAGCACCCGCGCCCTGCGGCGGGAGTGGGAACAGAAGCAGGCGCCCAGGGTGGACGGTGGAAACATAAACCGCGAGATCGTCATCACCCCGGAGCAGGCAGCGCAGGGCTGCCAGATCACCGCAGGGTACTTTGGCGGCAAGCGCGTGGAGGTGACCATCCCCGCCAACTGGAAGGACGGCGGTCTGCTGCGTTGTGCAGAGCAGGGCTATCCCGGCAAGAACGGCGGTAAAAACGGCGACCTGATCCTGACGGTCCGCGTGCAGCAGCCGGAACCGGCCCAACAGGCAAAGCAGACGCAGCAGCAAGCCCAGAAGCCGAAGCAGGCCCAGCCCGCTCCGGCCAAGGCCCCGGCGGCGAAAAAGGCCCTGTGGCCGCTCATTGTGTTCTTACTGATTGCCTTGGGCGCAGGCATCTTGTTGTATTCTTCTAATAGTAAGGATGGCGTATCATACAATAGTAAGTCCAATTCGGTCAGCATTAAGCTCACCGATAAGAAGTTGATCAGAACCGGACAGCTAAAATATGCAGAAAAACTTCTCGATAAGTACCAGTGTTCGCAGTTGAATATTGACGGTTTAGAAGCTGGACAGACTGACACATCCCTAATGGATTGGGTTGGTAAACAGACACATATAACGTCACTAACTCTATATGGATGCTACGTCAATGATTTGACACCTTTGGCTAAACTGACGCTGTTAACGGACCTTGATCTTTCCTACAACCAGATTAGCAACCTAACACCTCTGTACAGGCTAACACAACTGACAGCTTTAGACCTTTCCTTCAATGAAATTCGTGACTTGAAGCCTCTGTTCGGACTAAAACAACTGACCGAATTGGACCTTTCCTTTAACCAAATTGACAATCTGGCACCTTTATCCGGGCTAACACGACTGGAAAAGCTGTATGTTTCCCGAAATCAAATCAGTGACCTGACACCCCTGGCTGGCATGACGAAGCTTAGGTCTCTCCGAATTGTAACTAACCAGGTATCCAGCCTGGCTGGATTGGAGAATTTAACAAAACTGGAGGATATCTACGCCGCCGGGAACCCGCTGACGGACACCAGCGCCCTGGAGGTATCCGGACGCATGAGCGCTTTGCGCACAGACTAAGCAATCAGAACGGGCAAGCATCACCCCATACCGCAGTTTCCATTTCCCGGAAGCTGCGGTATTATTTTTCTTCTGCCAAATCAAAGGGGCATGTACCTTAATGGCACATACCCCTTTTGTCAGCAACCCTTGTCCGGCAACTGCCATAGTATTGTTTTTCAAAACCTGTTTTATGGACAGCTGCCCCTTGGCGTCCCGTTTTTTTACATATTGCGGATTTCCTCCAGGAGGGCGTCCAGGCTCTCCCGGTCCAGGGTCTGGGGGTTTTCCTCGGATTCCGGGGTTTCCGGCTCCTCCAGTGCGGCAGACTCCGCCTCCGGGGCAGGGGTCTCCGGCTCCTCCGGTGCGGCAGACTTCGCCTCCGGGACAGGGGTCTCCGGCTCCACAGGGGCAGACTCCGCCTCCGGGGCAGGGGCCTCCGCCTCCACAGGGGCAGGCTCCGGGACCTCCGGGAGTTCCGAGGGCTCCGGCGGAATCTCCGGCTCCGGGGCTTCCGGTTGGGCGGACGCCGCAGGCGCAGGCTCCTGTGCGGATTCCTCCGGTTGGGCAATCGGTTCGTGTTCAGGCTCCGGCTGGGGCTCCTGAGGCTCCTGGGGCTCCGGCTGCTCCATCCGGGCCAGACGATCCAGGATACGGCGGCGGCTGCGGGAAATGCCAACGGACCGCCCGATAAAGAACAGCGCCACCAGCAAAACCACCAGCTGCAAAGCCAGGATGGCGTACAGCGGCACCCAGCGCCCCGTCAGCAGGGGCAGATCCACCGGTGCGCACAGCGCCGTCCACAGGGATCGGAAGGGACCGGGCTGCTGATCGTCAGGCTCCGGCGCGGGGGCCTCCGGCTCCGGTTCTCCGATCTGGGGCAGGGTCCCGGCAAAGCCAGGCATCCGCACCACATGGACCGTATAGTCCCGGGTGGTGCCGTCTTCAGCGGTGCAGGTAACGGTCAGCACATTGTCGCCCTGCTTCAGGGCGGCGTCCGGCTGGGTAACACCCAGGGCCTTGCTGTCCTTGGCGGTGGCGGAAAGGGAGAGCTTGGTGGTCTCATAGGGGACATACACGGCATATTCCGTGATATTGGGTGCAAAGGCCGGGGTCAGCTTCCCCTCGGAGGGAGTCAGATCCGCCAGATCCGCATCGCTGCTGAGGGTCGCCGTGGGGTCTGGCTGGCGGGTAACGGAAATGGTATAGCGGCGGGTGGCGCCGTTGGCGGCGGTGACGGTGAGGACCACCGTGTTGACGCCCACGGACAGCTGGTTGCCGCTGACGGATACATTGGCGCCGCCGTCCGCCGCACTGTAATCCAGAGGCAGGCGGGACACATCATAGGGCACGGTGACGCTGTATTCCGTTGTGCCGGCGGAAAAGGACGGCGACAGGGCGTAGCTCCCGCAGGAAAGGCCGGACAGATTGGCGTTGCCGGAAGGGGGCGGGGCCACGCTGGCCGACCAGGAGGCATCGTTGAGACTCTGGTCACTATTGCCGTCGCTGGTCACGATATCGGTGATGGTGGCGCTGACCTTGGTCCCGGCAGCCACGCCGGACTTCACCCGGAACGTGACGGCCAGAACGGCGGAGCTGCCGCTGATGGGGTTGTCGAGATGATCGTTATAGGCCAGCAGGTTGCCGCCGTTCATTTCCACGGACCAGCTGTCACCGATGAGCTGGCGGGTGCCGGTGAGGGTCAGGGCACTGCTGTCGTAGTGCAGCACAGCGGTGATGCCCTGGATATTGGAGCCGCTGACGGAAAAGGTGACGGTGACGCTGTCGCCGGCCCGGACGCTGCCGGAGCCGGAGAAGCTGGCCCCGGCGGCCTCCGCTGTCACCGGCAGCAGACACCACAGCAGCAGTGCTGCCAGAAAGCCCGCCAGGGCAGATGAGATGTTCTTTCGCATGGCATGGTCCCTCATACTCAGTTGGGTTGTATGGTACCCCGGCCCAGCAGGTACGCCTGAAGCCGGACCATATCGGTGATGGTGACCTGACCGTCGCCGTTGAGGTCCGCCGCCTGAAGGGCCGCGCCGGTCAGGGACGTCTTGCCCAGCAGGTGAGCCTGGAGCCGGACCATATCGGTAATGGTGACCCGGCCGTCGCCGCTGAGGTCGCCGGTGACCACGGTGGTCAGGGTCTGGATGGTCTGGCCGTCCCTGGCATAGGTGACGGTCATGCCGGTGCCCACCAGGCTGTCGCCCTGAACCGGCAGAGTAATGTAATCGCTGGGGGACAGGTTTGCCAGCAGCTGGCGGGCAGTGGTGCCCATGGGGATGGCCCGCAGATAGCTGTCGGCGATGCGGTAGGCCCCGGTGGTGATCTCCTTGGGGACGGACTCCACGGCCTTGGCCGCATACTGAGCGGTAAAGGTCACGTTGCCGGAGATGGTCATGCCGTTGGTGTAGCCCTGCCAGCCGGTGAAGGTATAGGTATACTGGCTGTCAGCGGGACGGGTAGGCGTTCCGGTGGGACGGGGAATGGTCTGTCCCGCGGTGAGCTTCCCCTGGGCATACACGGAACCGTCGTAGTTCACAAACTGATAGGTATACTGCCCCTGATAGTGGGCGTAAAGGGTAATGTTGCTGGCGCCGGTGGTGCTGTTGGCGGTGATCTGCTGGCCGCCGTCGGGCTGGGTGAACCAGCCCACAAAGGCGCAGGCGTCCTTCACCGCCGTGGGCAGATTGCCGTACTTCTGACCGGCGGATACCAGGCGGGTGCTCTCGGAGCAGGTGCCGCCGCAGGGGTCGAAGGACACCACATAGGAGCCGTCGGTAACGTAGAACTTGGACTCCAGGCGGTAGTTGTCCCCGGCGGTATTCTCCGCCGCGATGACCAGGGTATAGCCGCCCACACCCAGCCGGGAGAAGGCCACGGCGTCGTCCAGCCGGGACAGGTCATAGCTCTTGGCGTTGGGAGTGGCTGTGGCGGGGGAAATGGCATTGGAGCCGTTGGATCTCTGGATAGACACCGTCACCCGGCGGATGTCATAGGCGTTGCGCAGGGTGCCCCGGAAGGGAAAGCCCGTCTGCCCCACCGTCAGGGTGGAGTTTACCGTGGGATAGGACGCGCCGTCCAGAGTCCAGCCCGCCCCGGCCAGGGCCAGCTGCCACTGCATGGCCGTATCCGCCAGGATCAGGCGGCCGCCTGCGGCGTTGGAGGAAACGGACAGATAGCTGCCCGTGCCCCGGTTTTGCAGGGAGAAGCCGCTGTTGTATACGGCGGCCTTCCACAGCTGACCGTTATCCGTGGAGGCTTTGGCCAGAGTAACGCCGTTTTTCCCGGCGGTCAGCCGCAGGCCGTTTTCCTGGCAGGTGATGGTATAGTACCCGCTGGCATGATAATCCAGGCGGAACTGCTGGTTTTTGCCGCTGCCCACGGCGTTCAGGGTCAGGCCCGAGGAGCCAGGGGTGGCGGTCAGGTTACTGTTGGCAGAGGAGCGCAGCTGATACACGCCCTCCCCCACCGTGGCATCCTTGAAGCCGTAATCCGCCAGCATGACCTGGGCCTTGGCGGGCTCGTTGATCCGCAGGCGGGCGTATACGCCCAGCTGCACGTCGCCGGAGTTGCCGTCGTAATACTTCAGCACCTTGCCGGTGACGCCGTACTTGTCGGCGGTGGGGCCGGTCATAACGCCGTAGGAGTCTGACTGAGGCTCCCGCACGGCGCCGCTTTCGTTGTAAATGGCCTCGATGAGCTGGGCCTCAGGCTGATTGGCAAAGCCGCCCAGAGCGTCGAAGGCCCGCATAATGACGCCGGTGGCGCCGCCCCGTCCATCGCTGCTGGAAAAGCCCGAGGAGCCGCCCACTCCGTGCTGCACGGCACGGGACCAGAACACGTTGCGCAGGGCGATGCTGTAGTTATCCATGTCAAAGCCGGGAACAGCGGACTCAATGGACCGGACGATGGGGTCATAGTAGCTGCGGCGGACATAGTTCCGCTGCACCCGCAGAAAGCCGTCGCTGTCCTCGTTGGCCAGGGCCCGCCAGGTGGCGTCGAAATTGGAGCCGTAGCCCCCGTCGGCGTCATAGGCGGCAGAGAGCCGGTTGCCGATGGAGCGGTAGTATGTATCCGAGGAGGACTGGCACCACCGGAAAAAGGCCCGGGGAATGTCGCTGCGGCTGGAGAACTGATACGCACCGTAGGACTTGCCGCCGGCGTCGCCGGAGCCGGAGGAAATGACCCCCGGACCGCTGGCTTCAAAGCGCTGGCTCAGTGTGCCCAGCAGCTGCTCCTCCTGGTCATCGGCGGCGGTGGCCGATGTGAACACCGGCAGGATCACCGGAATGGCCGCCACCAGCAGCGCCAGGCAAAGCAAAATACTTGTCCCTCTACGCATGGTTTTCATCGTATCACCCCGTTGCAAAGCATGTAATCGAAAAACACAATACTGTGTCGTATTCAGGAATAGTATAGCACCTTTTTTCAGGGGTGTCCACCGAAAACGGTCGATTTTCCCAACTAATTAGCATATGAAGCGCGTGAAGTTCTTGGAGTATAAAAAAGCGGAAAATCCGTCTCATAAACGTTATCCCGATCGCCCCTTTCTCCGGCTTTCTCCTGCCCGGCCGTTATTTTTTGTTTATAATCCATTGCATTGTCCGCTAATATGCCGTATAATGCCCCTATCTAACGAAACAGGAGGGCTTTGCCATGCGCCCTGATGGAACCCGCGTAAAGGACCTGCCGCCGCTGGTGGCGGCTATTCCCTATATCATGCCCAAGCGCTACGACGCCTGGAACTCCGTCACCGAAAACATCGATGAGGAGATCATCAAGGACTTCATCCGCACCCACCGCCGGGCTGGGGTGCGGCTGAACCATATGAGCGTCATCATCTCCGCCTATTATAAGGCGGTGCTGCGCAATCCCAAGCTGAACTACTTCGTCATGAACGGCCGCATTTACCGCCGCAACCACTTCTGCGTGTCCTTCGTGATCCTGAAAAAGCAGGCCAACGGGGTAGTCAACGAGACCACGCTGAAGGTGTATCTGGACGAGAACGACACAGTGTTTACCGTGAATCAGAAAATTGCCGACGCAATTGCCGCCAATCGGGCGGAGCACCAGTCCAACAGCACCGACAAGTTCGCCAAGTTCATGTTCTCCGTGCCGGGTCTGCCGAAATTCGTCGTGTGGCTGGCCTATCATCTGGACCGCCACGGTCTGCTGCCCCGGAAGATCATCGAGCTGTCCCCCTTCCACACCAGCATGTTCATCACGAATCTGGCCTCCATCAAGACCAGCTATATCCACCACCATTGTTATGAATTCGGCACCACCAGCGTGTTTGTGTGCATGGGCAAGCCCGTGCCAAACTATATATCCGGCGACCTGACCCGAAAGATGATGCCCATCGGCGTGGTCATGGACGAGCGTATCTGCACCGGGTACGAATATGCCGCCTTCTGCAACGATTTCCGCCGTTATATGCGTCTGCCGCAGATGCTGGAATACCCCTTCTGCCAGGAGGAGCCGGAAAAGAAGCCCGCCGCCGAGACCGCCGCTGTATAACTGAAAATGCTCTGCCCATGGGGCAGAGCATTTTTAGTTATTCTCCTATGGGATCGTCATCGGAGTCGTCGCGGACCGGCGCTCCGCCGCTGGCAGGCAGGGGCGCGATCAGGGTCCGGTACAGCCGCCGGAAGAAGGCCAGGGTCACAAGCAGGGACGCGATCTCCGCCAAGGGATAGCTCCACCACACCAGGTCGTCGTTGCCGATGCTCTGGCCGTACCGGGCCAGGACATAGGCAATGGGCACCAGGAACACCAGCTGCCGGATGATGGAGGTGGTCATGGAGTACACCGCTTTGCCCAGGGCCTGGAAGGAGCTGCCCAGGGCGATGCAGGCGCCGGCCATGCAAAAGCTCAGGGAGATGATCCGCAGGGCGGGGACGCCCACCTGCAGCATGGTGTCCGTGGCGTCGAAAATTTTCAGCAGGCTCCCGGGAACGGACCAGAACACCACCATGCCCACCAGCATGATGCAGGAGGCATAGATGGCGCTGCGCTTGATGGTCTCCACCATCCGCAGCCGGTTCTGGGCCCCGTAGTTATACGCCACGATGGGCACCACGCCGTTGTTCAGGCCGAACACCGGCATAAAGATGAAGCTGTTGAGCTTGAAGTAAATGCCGAAGGCCGTGGCTGCCGTCTCCCTGGCGGAGTGATAGGCAATGAGGATCTTGTTCATGCAGAAGGTCATCACCGAGCCGATAGCCACCATGATGACGCTGGGCAGGCCGATGGCATAGATATTCCCCACCAGCCGCCAATTGGGCCGGAAGCCCCGGAACTGCAAATGGATCTCCTTGTTCTTCTTCAGGTTGAAGATCAGTGCCAGAATACAGCCGCAGAACTGTCCGATGACCGTGGCCACCGCCGCGCCGGTAACGCCCATGTCGAACACAAAGATGAAGATGGGGTCCAGCACAATATTCACGATAGCGCCCAGTCCCTGGGTATACATGGACAGGACGGACCGGCCGGTGCCCTGTAAAAGCCGCTCAAACATGATCTCGCCGAACAGCCCCAGGGAGCCGCAGCAGCAGATCAGCAGATAGTCAATGCCGTTGTCGATGATGTAGTCGATTTGGGTCTGGGACCGGAAGAAGGGCCCCGCAAACAGCAGCGCCAGCACGGCGCTGATGACAAAGCCCACCACCGCCAGGAATACGCCGTTGATGGCCACGGCGTTGGCCCGCTGCTGGTCCTTGGCCCCCAGAGCCCGGCCCATCAGGGCGTTGACGCCCACGGCGGTGCCGGTGGCCAGGCCGATCATCAGGTTCTGGGCCGGAAACGCCAGGGACACGGCGGTCAGCGCCTGCTCGCACACCCGGGACACGAACACGCTGTCCACAATGTTGTATAGGGCCTGCACCAGCATAGACGCGATGATGGGCAGGGACATGTTGATGATGAGCTTGGAAATGGGCATGGTGCCCAATTTGTTCTCTTTTTCCATGGGACTGCTTTCCCCTCCTTACGAATCTGTTCACAAGAGAGTATTGTATCATAGCGCCGCGCAAAAGAAAACCCTCCGAAAGCTACATTTTCCGCAGCTTATCGGAGGATTTTTTATTGATTTCGGAAACTTATTTCGTGCTTCGAGACAATCCGCTCACTGCGTCACCAGATAGCTGCCGCTCTCGGGCGCATAGCCGGCCATAGTCACCACGCGCGTGGCCCGGTCATAGCCGGTGGGCAGCGCCGATGCGTCCGCATCGGGCATGACATACACCCGGTCGAAGCAGGACGCCAGCAGCTCCGCCGTGACGCCGTTGTCCGCCGACGGAGTCTCCCGCAGCACCACGGACAGCACCGTGCCCTCCGGCAGCTGCTTTTCCAAAGCCTGGGCAAAGTCCTTCAGCACCACCGTCTTGTCGGCAGGCAGCTCCAGAGCCGACTGATCGCCGCTGATGGGATACAGGAACCAATCCAGCAGAATCTCGTCAAAGCCCATCTGGGCGCACTCCTTGGCCAGGTCCGTGATATACCGCAGGGTCCCCGGCTTGGAGGGGTCCAGCCACCGGCGGCCGGAGCCGTCCCGGTACAGGGTCCCGTCGGCAGCACACAGGGCCGCCTGCTCCTGCTGAGCGTCGGCAAAGGCGTTGTCGCAGAAGCACGCCAGCCGCGCCACGGTATAGCAGTTGCTGTCCAGTATGGTCTGGAGGTTCCGGCTGGTGGACAGTCCGCCGGTAAGAATGCCTTCCGGCAAGGCCACCGCCGTGTGATACGCCACGGACCCGTCATACATCTTCACGTTGACGGCCACAGCCTCCCGGTCCGTCAGCAGATAGCCGGGGTCGCTGCCCAGGCAGCCGTATGGCAGCTCCCAGGCGTGGATGGCCTCCACCTTCTGCCGCTGGGGCTCCTCCCGGGTGATGTCCACATCATCCGGCACAGGCGTGGAGTCCGGCTGGGGCTTCTCCGGCTCCTTCCGGGACCAGGGCAGCTCCAGATGGGCCTTGCCCTCGTCATCATACACCACATACTCCTGGGTCAGCAGATAGGCCACCGCCGCCAGCAGGATCAGCACCAGCACAACGACCAGCGCCACCTTGCCCCGGGTATTCCGCCCCCGGTAGCGATGATATCCTTTTGTGGTCATGGCGCGCACCTCCGTTCATGCAAATGCTTCAGGGCTGGATGCTGTCCAGCTGACCCACCCGGCGGGCATGGCGGCCGCCCTCAAACTCGGTGTTCAGAAACACCTCCACAATACGCTTGGCCAGGTTGGGGCCGGTGATGCCCGCACCCAGGGCCAGCACGTTGGCATCGTTGTGACGGCGGGTCATCTCGGCAGACAGGGAATCGGTGCAGTGGGCGCAGCGGATACCCTTGACCTTGTTGGCGGCAATGGAGATGCCAATGCCGGTAGTACAGATGACGATACCCTTCTCGCATGCGCCGGAGGCCACCAGCCGGGCCACCTTTTCGCCATAAATGGGATAGTCCACGCTTTCGGTGGAGAAGCAGCCCACATCCTCAAAGTCGATGTCGTGCTCCTCCAGCCAGATGAGAATGTCCTGCTTCAGCAGATAGCCGCCGTGATCGCAGCCAATGGCAATTTTCATGATGCTATGCTCCTCTCGGGTGGTTCACAGGGCCTGAAACCGCGGCTTGCCCTGTTCAAATGTGGTGAAATAGCGGAAGCCGCATTCCCGCAGCAGCTCCTGGCGCTGCCGGATGAAGCAGCCCACGTCCCCGGGCCGGTGGGCGTCACTGCCCAGGGTGACGATCTCGCCCCCCAGGCGGCGGTACAGCCGCAGGATCTCCGGCCCCGGCAGGGGCTCGTTTCCCCGGTTGGTATTGCACTCGATGCCCACCCCCTTGGGGATCACAGTGCGGAGGACCTCCTCCACCCGATCCATATGGCGGCGGAACGTCATATGCTCCCCGTGGTGCTCGTTGATATACCGCAGCGGCAGGGTCAGATGACCCAGCACCTGAAACTGTCCCCACCGGGCCAGCTCCAGAACGCTGTCCAGATAGCTGTCGATGACACTATCATAATACGCTTCGTCACCTTTTTCAATATAGTACAGGTCCATGTTGCCAAACTTTTTTCCGCCCAGATGCACGGACCCGATGACAAAATCCACCGGTGCACCGTCCATCATATGGACAGCCCGGTCAAAGCCGTACTGAGCGTCGCCCAACTCCGCCCCCAGCCGCAGGGTGATCCGGTCCCCCCACAGGGCCTGGGCCTCCCGGAACTGGCGCCGGGCCTCGTCCCAGTCAAAATCCCACCGGGGACGGAAATCATCCCAGTACAGGGTGTCCACATGGTCGGTGATACACAGCTCATTAAGGCCCTGCCGGACGGCGGCCTCCGCCGCCTGGGCCATGGTCTGGTGTCCGTCCGGGGAACAGGTGGAATGTACGTGATAATCGGCAAGGTACATGGCTTACTTCTTCTTTCCGAAAAAGCTGCGGTGCTTTTCGTAATTGCCCTCGCCCAGGGTCTCGCTGAACCTCTTCAGGGCTTCCTTCTGCTCCCGGTTCAGGTCCCGGGGCGTCTCAATGGTAACGGTGACATACTGGTCGCCCCGGCCCCGGCCGTTAAGCACCGGGATGCCCTTGCCCCGCAGCCGGAACACAGTGCCGGTCTGGGTGCCCTCGGGGATGGTATACTTCACCCGCCCGTCGATGGTGGGGATCTCCAGCTCCGCGCCCAGCACCGCCTGGGTGAAGGTGATGGGTGCCTCGCAGAACACGGACGTTCCCTCCCGCCGGAAGATCTCGTGGGGCCGCACCATCACGGTGATCAGCAGGTCGCCGCTGGGGCCGCCGTTGGACCCGGCATGGCCCTGGCCCCGCAGGGAGATGGTCTGCCCGTTGTCGATACCGGCGGGGATGGTCACCTGGATGGTCCGGCGCTTGCGGATGCGTCCGCTGCCCCGGCAATCAGGACAGGGCTGGTGGATGATCTTGCCGGTGCCCCGGCACTTCTGGCAGGGTCCCTGGCTCTGCATGACACCGAAGGGCGTCCGCTGGGCCTGGGTCACGGTGCCGGTGCCGTGGCAATCGGGGCACACCTCCGGCGTGGTGCCGTGGGCGCAGCCGTTGCCCTTACAGGTGGGGCAGGGCTCGCTGCGGTCCACCGTCACGGATTTTTCGCAGCCGAAGGCCGCCTCTGTGAAGTCTACGGAGATGCTGGCCCGGATGCTCTCGCCCCGGCGGGGGCCGTTGCGCCGCTGCTGGCCGCCGCCGAAGCCGCCGCCAAAGAAGCTGCCGAAAATATCGCCCAGGTCGCCGAAGTCGAAGCCCCCTGCGCCGTATGCGCCGCCCTGGCCCGCGCCATAGTTGGGGTCCACCCCGGCAAAGCCGAACTGGTCGTATTTCTGGCGCTTTTCGGGGTTGGACAGCACCTCGTTGGCCTCGTTGATCTCCTTGAACTTCTCCTCGGCCGCCTTGTCGCCGGGGTTCATGTCCGGGTGATACTTCCGGGCCAGCTTTTTGTATGCTTTTTTGATCTCGTCCTCGCTGGCGCCCTTTTCCACGCCCAGGACCTCATAATAATCGCGTTTGTCTGCCATAAAGGCCCGCTCCCTTCTCTGGGTCTTTTATCCCGGAACACCACAGGAAGGGACAGGAAGCCCTGCCCCTTTCCGGTGGTATATTTTCACTTACTTATTCTTGTCGTCGTCATCCACGACCTTGTAGTCGGCGTCGTAATACTGGCCGCCCTGGTCGCCGGTGGGACCGCCCTGGGCGCCGGCCTGACCGGCATCACCCTGGGGCGCCTGCTGCTGATACAGCTTCTCGCTCATCTTGTAGAACAGCTGGGTCAGTTCCTCGGTGGCAGCCTTGATGGCGTCGGTGTCCTCGCCCTTCAGAGTCTCCTTCAGCTTGTCGATACCGGCCTGGATGGGGGCCTTCTCGCTCTCAGGCAGCTTGTCGCCCACCTCGCTGAGGGTCTTTTCGGACTGATAGACCATCTGGTCGGCCTGGTTGCGGACCTCTACCTTCTCCTTGACCTTGGCGTCCTCGGCGGCATACTGCTCGGCCTCCTTCACGGCCTTCTCAATGTCGTCCTTGCTCATGTTGGAGGAGGAGGTGATGGTGATGTGCTGCTCGGTGCCGGTGCCCAGGTCCTTGGCGGACACGTTGACGATGCCGTTGGCGTCGATGTCGAAGGTCACCTCGATCTGGGGCACGCCGCGGCGGGCCGGAGCGATGCCGTCCAGGTGGAAGCGTCCCAGGCTCTTATTGGCGGCAGCCATCTCGCGCTCACCCTGGAGCACGTTGACCTCCACGGAGGTCTGGTTATCGGCGGCAGTAGAGAAGATCTGGCTCTTCTTCACAGGGATGGTGGTGTTGCGCTCGATCAGGCGGGTGCACACGCCGCCCATGGTCTCGATGCCCAGAGACAGCGGGGTCACGTCCAGCAGCAGCAGACCCTTTACATCGCCGGTCAGCACGCCGGCCTGCAGGGCCGCGCCCATGGCCACGCACTCATCGGGGTTGATGCCCTTGAAGGGCTCGCTGCCGGTGAAGTTCTTCACGGCCTCCACCACGGCGGGGATACGGCTGGAACCGCCCACCATCAGGACCTTGGACAGGTCGGAGGGCTTCAGACCGGCGTCGGACATGGCCTGACGCACGGGGCCCATGGTGGCGTCTACCAGATGGCCGGTGAGCTCGTTGAACTTGGCACGGGTCAGGGTCACGTCCAGGTGCTTGGGGCCGGTGGCGTCGGCGGTGATATAGGGCAGGTTGATGTTGCTGGTGGTAACGCCGGACAGCTCGATCTTGGCCTTCTCGGCGGCCTCCTTCAGGCGCTGCATGGCCACCTTGTCGCCGGACAGGTCGATGCCCTCGGTGCGCTTGAACTCGCTGACCAGATACTTCATGATGCACTGGTCAAAATCATCGCCGCCCAGGCGGTTGTTGCCGGCGGTGGCCAGAACCTCGATCACGCCGTCGTCGATCTCCAGAATGGACACATCGAAGGTGCCGCCGCCCAGATCGTACACCATGATCTTCTGGGCCTGCTCCTTGTCCACGCCATAGGCCAGGGCCGCGGCAGTGGGCTCGTTGATGATACGCTTCACATCCAGACCCGCAATCTTGCCGGCGTCCTTGGTGGCCTGACGCTGAGCGTCGGTAAAGTAGGCGGGCACGGTGATAACGGCCTCGGTGACGGAGCTGCCCAGATAGGCCTCGGCGTCGCTCTTGAGCTTCTGCAGGATCATGGCGCTGATCTCCTGGGGCGTGTAGGACTTCCCGTCGATGCTCACCCGGTGATCGGAGCCCATCTCGCGCTTGATGGAGGAGATGGTGCGGTCGGGGTTGGTGATGGCCTGGCGCTTGGCCACCTGGCCAACCATGCGCTCGCCGGTCTTGGAAAATGCCACCACGGACGGGGTGGTGCGGTTGCCCTCTGCGTTGGGGATAACAACTGCCTCGCCGCCCTCCATGACGGCTACGCAGGAATTGGTGGTGCCAAGGTCGATACCGATAACTTTAGACATAATGATTGCCTCCTGAATATATGAAATAAAATTTTAGTCTGTCAAAAAAGCAGGATGATCTCCGTCATCAGTCCGCCGGATTCTCCGGCACGATGATGGCGGCGATGATATACGCCAGCAGTCCGCTGCCGCCCAGCAGGCTGAACACCACCCAGGCCAGACGGACCAGCGTGGGGTCAATGCCGAAATATTCCGCGATTCCCGCGCACACGCCGGAGATCATCCGGTTGTCGCGGCTCTTATACAGTCTCTTTCCGTTCATAGCACAAGCTCCTTTCAGTTGGCTACCTTCACCATGGCGAACCGCAGGACCTTGTCGTCCATGGCATATCCCTGCTGGAATACCTCCACCACGGTGTTTTCTCCGGCGCTCTCGTCCTCCACATGCATCACGGCGTTGTGGCGGGCAGGGTCAAAGGGCTGGCCCAGCGCTTCAATTTGCTGCACCCCCAGCTTTTCCAGCACGGTCATGAACTGCCTGCAGATCATTTCCATACCCTGGCGGTGGGGGTCGCCCTCTTCAAACTGGGAAAGGCCCCGCTCCAGATTATCCAGCACCTCCAGGAAGGGCTTCACGGTGTCGGCCTTGGCGTCGCCGTACAGGCTCTCCTTTTCCTTGGCGGTGCGTTTGCGGTAGTTGTCGTATTCCGCCGCCAAACGCAGATATTTGTCGCTGGCGTCGGACACCATCTTGGCCAGCTGCTCCATTTTTTCCATCTGATCCCGGGTAACGGTGAAGGTCTCCTCCGCCGTTTCCGGAGACGGCTCCTGCTGGGGCTGGGTCTCCGGGGTGTCCGTGTTTTCCTGTTCCTGCTTGTTTTCCTGATTCACATTCTCGCTCATGTTTCCTGGTCCTCCTTGGGGGGCAGCTGGTTCTTCCCGAACATGCGGCCCAGGCTCTCTGCAAAGTAGCTCAGGCGCGCCGCCACGGTGGCGTAGTCCATCCGGGTGGGTCCGACCACGCCCACCAGGCCCCGCATATTGTCTCCGATGTCATAGCTGGCCACCACCACGCTGCTGTCCCGCAGGGCCTCGCTGAGATTTTCCGGGCCGATGAGGATCTGCACCGGGCCGCCCTCCGTGGGCGCCGGCAGCTGCTCTTTATTGTCCACCATAAAGGTCATCAGGTCGTGGGCCTTGTCCGCGTCCCGGTATTCCGGGAACCGCAGGAATTCCTTGGCCCCGCTGGGAAAGACCTCCTGGCTGTTTGCTTCCTTCAATAGCCGCCCGGCGTATTCCACCACCTGGTTCAGCGGCAGGAACCACTGGCCGGGCACCTGCTCGGACAGGCTCATGAGCCGTCCGTTCATATCCTCCGGGCCGATCCCCGTGAAATGGGTGTTCAGCAGGTGGCTCATGTCCGGCAGGCCGCCGTCGGCCACCGGCAATTGCAGCGGCAGCAGCTGGCTTTTCACCTGGCTGTCCGACAGCATCACCACGGCAATGAAGCTGTTGGCGTCCACCGGAATCAGCTCGAACCGCCGCACGGTGGCGGCCGTCTTGTGATCCGCCACGGTATAGGCCGGATAACCCACAAAGGAGGACACCATCTGGCCTGCCCGGGCCATGAGCTGATCCGTCCCCGCCAGCTTCTCCGCCAGAGAGGCGTTGAGCTTATCCTCCTCCTCCCGGCTCAGGGCGCGATGCTCCATCAGCTCGTTGACGTACAGCCGATAGCCCTTGGCGGAGGGGACCCGCCCGGCGGAGGTGTGCGGCTGCTCCAGATAGCCCATTTCCGTCAGATCCGCCAGCTCATTGCGAATGGTGGCAGAGCTGATCTTTCCGGGCATCCGCTGGGCAATGGCCTTGGAGCCCACCGGCTCCGCCGCCGCCACATATTCTTCCACGACGATCTTCAGTATTTGCTTTTTTCGATCGGTCATTTCCATATCGTTTCTCCGTTAGCACTCCAACTTCCTGAGTGCTAAACGCAGTTTACCACCCCCCGCCGCCCTTGTCAAGTGGAAGGCTTTGAATTATTTGTAAACAAACGCATCGAGAAGCCGGTTCGCCGCATGGATAATAGGCTCTTTTGAGGGCGTAACGCCTGAAAGTCCATATGCCGCAATGGATTCCGGACACAACAAAGCGAGGACTTCAAGATTTCTCTTAAAGCCCTCGCTTTGTGATTGCCCACAGGTTTTGTTGTCCGTGCGCACTCCTGTATATCGCAAGGAAAGGAATGTATGCTAGGGAAACCTTAGTCGGGTTTCCCCTGCATGTTAAATCGCCCGCCCGCAGGCGGCCACTTTTGCAGAGCAAAAGTGCCGCTCCAAAAAGAAAGACACCCCTACGGGTGTCTTTCTTTTTGGAGCAGGGTACGGGA
>OJOJ01000283.1_pt1 | contig 16261 bp, 14 predicted proteins | sample 1598041 | NCBI WGS metagenome assembly OJOJ01 (sample SAMN01915218, study PRJEB22387) | human gut metagenome | isolation source: stool | host: Homo sapiens | place: USA
AGGTAATAAGACCTTTTGGAATCGTCACACACTTTGATTCATCCGGTGACTTGTTAATCACAGGCATAATATCTATTGTCCAGCTACCAATATCAACTACCAGTGTTTTCTTTGCCATAGTCGGTATCTTATCAACCACAGCCGCATAGCACTGTGGAAATACCGCCACATCGTCAATCTCAATATGATATGCTTCGTTCTCATATCGGAAATCAACACGCTTATTCTTTGTAAGGTATTTGATAAAGTTATTTCTTTCTGCTCCAAATCTGGTAAGTGGAAGTCCTACTGCAAGAAATACCCTTGCATCGAATAATCCTCTTTTCTTCAATTCCTTTGCGACTGCTGCCAATGTCAGAAGATAAAAGCTGTCATCCTCAACCTTTGTGTCTTTTACTTCCTGTCTTACTGTTCCAATCTTGTAATACTTGCCGTCATACTCAAGAACATCTCCAAAAAGTGCCGGAGTAGTTGTAATCTCCTTTACTCCTGTGACAAATACCTGAGTTACGGTTTTCATCATCGACCAGCCGTGGTCAATTCCTATCACTTCTAACTTGTTATTCATTTTTCTGTTCCTCCAAATTTTACAATTTTTATTCATACAGCTACCCATACCTTTCGGTTTGTGTTTCTATCCTATTTTCCTTGTCTCTGAAATATCTGCCAGCGATTTCATCGTATATTCGATCACCTTCTGCTTTTGCTTTCATAAGACAAAACAAACAGATTGTTACAATAATTACTGCTACTACTATAAATACTTTCATATACAGCCACCTCTCTTTTTGTGAGATGACTTATATTCAGACCAAATCAGCTTCTTTTCTGCCATCTCCTGCTCCTTTCCAATAAAAAAGGCAGGACACACAGCCGAATACACTTTTCAGTGCAAAGCTAATTTAGTCCTACCTAAAATTATTACTATTCAATTTTCACCTCTCTTGGGTACACAAATTACATTCAGAATTTATATTCTGAAGCAACTATGTATTCTCATAAATTTCGGATTTTAAATAACAGCACTGCCTTATCTACCGATTAAATGGTATAAAAAATAGGGACTAAATCAGCGTGAACCCCTTGTTTTCAAGGTTTTCTTCTAACTTGTCCCTATTATATCGCATTCATCATGCTGGATTATCTGCGCTGTCCAACCTGAATATTTCCTATGCTGTTTCTTAAAATTCTGGTCAAGATAATCCACTTCAATATCCTGATATCTCGTACATGGACGCATACCTTCTAATGACAAGCATCCTTCCTCCGTCTGGTATTCTCCTGACTTATTAGTTATTACCGGGTTAATCATCGGAAACTGAAATGGTCCTGCTGCCACCACAATAATATTCTTTTTGACTCCAATCATATTAGCAGCCATCCCGACACAGTGGTCAAGATTGGCTATTAATGTATCAAGTAAATCTGTAACCACCTGTTTATCCGACTCTGTTGCATCCACTGATTTCTGTGCCAGAAAGAATGGGTCTTTCACTATTTTCTTTACCATTAGCTAATTCTCCTTATTATGATACCTATCAATAGTCGCATTTTTACAACACTTATAGGTTTATTTTATATATGTCTGTTATCTTAGTCTTGTTTTTTAATTAAAAAGCCTATAAGATGTCTCAAGTTGACTGCTCTTATAGGCTTTTTATTCCATATTTTTCAATTTTGTTGGTGAATTAACCTATCAATACATAATAAAAATGTTTCTTATAGGAAAATTACAAAAGCACGCCCAGAACGCTCACTAACCAAAGAACTCTCAACAATACCCTTACAGCAGTTTTCCTAAGAAATCCTCGTCTCACGAATCACCTTTCTTACAGCCAGCACCTTGCCTGCTGAAACTGAAAGCTCATCGACACCCATCTTAAGAAACTCTTCTGTAAGTGTTGTGTCTGCACCGAGTTCACCACATATACCAGCCCAGATGCCCTCTGCATGTGCATTCTCAACAACCATTCTTATCATGGCAAGAATGGCTGGATGATGAGCATCGTAGAAATCATCAAGCTTTGTGTTCTGACGGTCAATCGCAAGCGTGTACTGTGTCAGGTCATTAGTTCCAATACTGAAGAAATCCACCTTCTTAGCAAGCTGACGGCTCATAATTACTGCTGCCGGAGTCTCAATCATAATTCCACTCTTAGGATTGCCGAATTCAATTCCCTGCTCTGTAAGCTCAGCCTTGACTTCATTCTCAATAACCTTAATCTTATCAACTTCCTGTTCGCTGATTATCATAGGGTACATGATAGATATGTTTCCATACGCGCTTGCTCTGTAAAGAGCACGTAACTGTGTCTTGAATATCTCAGGTCTTGTCAGACATATCCTAATTGCTCTAAGACCAAGAGCAGGATTATCCTCTTTATCCAGTCCGAAATAATCACACTGCTTATCAGCACCGATATCAAGAGTTCTTATAATTACCGGTTTTCCAGCCATGCTTTCAGCTACAGTACGGTATATGTTGAACTGTTCTTCTTCTGTTGGAAATGTATCAGATTCAAGATATATGAATTCACTTCGAAACAGTCCGATTCCTGCTGCATCATTGGCAATAACATTTGCAAGATCCTTAATGTTACCAATATTAGAATAAAGCTTAATCTTCTTGCCATCTAAAGTCACATCTTCCTTGCCTTTAAGTTCCTGCAAAAGAGCTTTCTTCTCATTGTCTTTGCGCTGTTCCTCTTGCATTGCTGACAGGATTGTCTCATCAGGTTCAATGTATACAACACCGTTAGTTCCATCGACAACAGCAAGCTTTCCATTAAGAGATTCATCAATAACAATATCTGAACCAATTAAAGCCGGAATGCCCATTGTTCTTGCAAGAATCGCAGTATGTGAATTAACTGAACCCTTCTGTGTAACAAATGATAATATCTTGCTCTTATCCATCTGGACTGTCTCTGATGGTGCCAGATCCTCTGCCACCATAATAACAGGCTCATCTGCATCTACACTGCTTCCTGTATTGCCGGAAAGTATTCCTAACAGTCTTTCTGTAATATCTTTGACATCTGCTGCTCTTCCACGCATATATTCATCGTCCATGGCTGCAAACATCTGTGAAAAATTATCCCCTGTCTGGGCTATAGCATATTCTGCATTCACCATCTGACTCTCGATAATATGCTCAACAGATTCCTTATAATCGTCATCCTCAAGCATCATCTGATGTATCTCAAATATTGCCGCATTAGCCTCGCCAACTTCGCGAAGTGCTTTATCATGAAGTTCCCCCAGTTGTTTAAAGGCTGTTTCTACAGCTTCATAATAACGGTTCTTCTCTGCATCTGCATCAGTAATCTTTACACGCTTAACCTGATGTTCACCTTTCTCATACACCATTATCTTACCTATAGCAATGCCTCCAAATACACTTTTTCCAGTATATTTATTCATGTGCACCTCCTGACTGCTACATATTGCTCTTCATGAATTCTTCAATCTTAGCTGCTGCAGCCTCTTCATCTTCACCTTCTACAGTAATTGTAACTTCATTTCCACATTTTACTGCAAGTGCCATAACACCGAAGATTTTCTTGCAGTCTCCTGACTTGCCATCCTTAGTAATTGTAATCTTACTGCTAAATTCCTTAGCAGCCTTTACAAGCTCTCCTGCCGGACGAGCATGTATGCCTTCTGCATCTGTAATAACGTACTTAAATTCCTTCATAATTAAAACCACCTTTCTTAGGCTGCTTTCTTCTTAAAGAGCCCTAAACATATTGTTGAGATGATAGTTCCTGCCACAAGTGCAATCACATAATATATTGCATTGCCTACTACAGGGAATACGAAAATGCCGCCATGTGGTGCCATTAAAGTACATTTGAAAAACATACTGACAGCACCTGCTGCACCTGAACCTATGATACATGCTGGTATTACATGTAAAGGATCTGCTGCCGCATAGGGTATTGCACCTTCTGTTATAAATGCAAGTCCCATAATAAAGTTAGTTGGACCGGCATCTCTTTCTTCCTTAGTAAACTTATTCTTAAAAAGTATTGTTGCAAGAGCAATCGCACATGGTGGAACCATACCACCTATCATTACTGCTGCCATTATATCATAATTACCTGCTGCAATGGAAGCAGTTCCGAAAACATATGCTGCTTTATTGAACGGACCACCCATATCAATTGCCATCATGGCTGCAAGTATGAATCCAAGAAGGACCCTGCTTGTACTTCCCATTCCTGCAAGGAAGCTGTTAAGTCCTGTGTTAATCCCACCCATTACAGGCTCTACAATAAATGTCATTCCAAGTCCTATTACCAGAATACCCACTACCGGATATATAAGTACAGGTGCTATCTTTTCCAATGCCTCTGGTAACTTATCACATATTTTTCTTAAAAGAACTATAATGTATCCTGCTGCAAAACCTGCAACCAGAGCGCCTAAGAATCCAGACTTTCCATTAGCTGCGATATAACCACCAACAAAACCAAGTGCAAGTGCCGGTCTGTCACCAATGGCCATTGCAATAAATCCTGCCAGAACAGGGAGCATGAAGCCAAATGCTGCTCCACCGATAGACTTAAACAGTGCCGCAACAGGTGTTATCGTACCAAAGTTACTTCGTTCTGCCTCTGACAGTGCATTCATATCAACATTAAGTCCATCAATAAGAAATGCTATGGCAATCAGAATACCTCCGCCTACAACGAAAGGTAACATATGTGATACACCATTCATAAGCTGTGTATATATCTTATGTCCAATTCCGCCGCCTTTCTTTGCTGATGTGCTTTCCTTCTTTTCAGAAGTTCCTGCCTTATATACAGGTGCATCTCCTGCAAGAGCTTTCTTTATAAGTTCATCTGCTTTATTAATTCCATCTGAAACCTGACACTCAATTACTTTCTTTCCATCAAATCTCTCCATTGGAACCTGTGCATCTGCCGCAACAATAATACACTCTGCCGATTCAATATCTGCATCTGTCAGTACATTCTTAGCTCCGCCAGAACCTCTTGTCTCAATCTTAATTGCGCATCCAGCCTTAGCTGCTGCCTTCTCAAGTCCTTCTGCTGCCATGTAAGTATGTGCAATACCTGTAGGGCAGGAAGTAACTGCAAGAATCTTAGCCGGCTTATTGTCTTCCTTTTCAAGTCTTTCATCTATACTCTTGGATTCCTCGTCAACCCCATCTATGATTTCAAGAAACTCCTCAGGGCTTCCGGCTTTCATAAGCTTTGCTACGAAATTCTCATCCATAAGAAGCACTGATAACTTACTTAGTACATCAAGATGTACGTTATCCTTAGTATCCGGCGCTGCAATAAGGAAAAGAACCTTTACCGGCTCATCATCAAGCGATTCAAAATCAACTCCATCCTTAATAATCATTGCTGCAAGTCCTGGTGCATTAACAGCACTGCATTTGCCATGAGGAATTGCTATTCCTTCTCCTACACCTGTTGTACTTTCTTCTTCTCTTGCATATACTTTAGCCCTGTAGCTTTCAATATCATCAATCTTTCCGCTCTTTGCCATAAGTTCTACAGCCATATCAAGAGCCTCACTCTTTGTCTTAGGAGCAGCATTAAGATTAATGCTTCTCTTATCAAGTAAATCTGTAATTCTCATAAAATACCTCCTTTACATTATCTCTTGCAGGTAACCTCTACCCGCTTTAATACCTCTGAAATCTCTCTTTTTGTTGCAAGATTTTCTGAAAATGCACTGGCACTTCCTGTTGCAACGCCCATTCTGAATGCATCTTCATAATTACATGTCTGAAGATATCCCGCCATAAATCCTGCAACCATTGAATCACCTGCACCTACTGAATTCTTAAGTTCGCCCTTTGGTGCATCCGCTTCATATACGTTTCCATGTTCATCAATAAGAACTGCGCCTTTTCCACCCATCGATATAAGCACATTGACAGCTCCCATATTCTGCAGCTTCCTTGCATATGGAATAACCTCTTCCTTAGATTCAAGCTTAACACCAAATATATCTCCAAGTTCATGCTGATTAGGCTTGATAAGAAATGGGTGATACTCAAGGACATTAAGTAAAAGCCTGCTTGTCGCATCAACTATAATCTTAACATCTCTTCCCTGTAGTCTTTCCATTATTCTTCTGTATATGTCGTCTGATATACATGAAGGAATACTTCCTGCAAGCACAAGAACATCTCCACTTGAAAGTCTGTCAATCTTACTTACAAGAGAATGGAGATTATCTTCTGATATCTGAGGTCCCATTCCGTTAATCTCTGTTCCATCTATGTTCTTAATCTTCATGTTTATTCTTGAAAAACCATTATCAACCTGAATAAAATCTGTATTAATGCCATACTCTGATACCATGTTACATATCTGTTTTCCGGTAAACCCGGCTACAAAACCAAATGCTGTTGTATCAAATTCAAGATTATTAAGAACTATTGAAACATTAATTCCTTTACCACCTGGAAGCATATGCTCATATGATGTTCTGTTCGTCATCCCCAGTTCAAAACTCTTAACTTCCACTATATAATCCAGTGACGGATTAAATGTTACTGTATATACCATTGTCTCTCCTTTCTGGCTTCACGACCTTTTTGTTATAATTATAATACAATCGCATCCATTCAAAATCAATCACACTCATTCACAAACTTTCAGATTATTTTTGTGCATTTTTCACAAATAAATGTCATGATTTGCGTTTCAAATATGCATTGTGTATTAATTCATATCTGTTAGTATCTGTAAAAAGCAAAAAAATATGCCAGAACTTCAGATTTAACCAAAGTTCTGGCATATTATCAAATATATATTATTATATTAATGTTTTCCCTTAAGAAGTGGAGACAATGGCTTATATATAAGCATTGATATTCCAACATCTATAAGACCTTTAACTATTGTAAAAGGAAGATTAAAGCATATCAGACACTGCATAATTGATTTCATAGATGGAATTAAAGCCTGATACAGACTTAATATTACTGTTTCCGGCATTGCCAGCTTATAATACACTGGATACACTATAAAATAATTCGAGAACACACTGAACACGCCCATTGCCATGGCACCGGTCCGAGTGCATAAGCACCAAGTAACGCCGGAAGATCCGAAAAATCAAACTTGATAAATCCTGGCATAATAGGAATCGGTATCTCCAGATACATAAGAACTACTGCTACTGCTGAAAGCATACCCGTCACCGCTATCGTTCTCACATTACTCTTAGTATTAACATTACTCATTGCTTTTATTCTCCCTTATATTCTGTAATATTATTCTGCCTCCTTAAGGTGCATCTTTTTTGATGCATGCTCCATAGCTTCAACAAGAGTTCTCATATCACTAAGTATCTGTGTAGTTCTTTCTTCACCAAGTTCAGCAATAACATTACCATAATATTCTCTGTTATTGTCCTCTCTTTTTTTCAAGAAATCCCTTCCGGCATCAGTGAATACGAGATATGTACCATCTGTTCCTTTGCCATCATGTTTCCATAAAGCATAGCCCATGTCCTTAAGACTGCTTGCGATTGCCGATGTCTGTGGAATTGATATTCTCATAAATGAAGACAAATCCTTAAGATATGTCTTATCCTTGCCATCAATACAATCTTTCTCCATTACCTTGAGTGCAATATAATCTGCCAGCTCAAGACCATTGTAAAAATTCTTTCTTCTCTCCTTATCCATCAGGAACCTCTGGAATATAAGTTCTGTAGATAATTCGAAGCTTTCAAAACTATTGTTCATGTCCCTATCTCCTCTCTGTTTTAAAATAATGATTCGATAGATTTATATTATCAGAAAAATCCTGCTATGTCTGTATAACAATCATGAACAATTGTTAAAAAGTTATAAACTATGGATTACAGCATTCTGCCGCTGTATATCCTGCTCCAATAAGTTCTTCCTTTTCCGCATTAGAATATAATATATTTGTGCTTCCTATCTTGTCTGCGTTCTCACAATCAGGACTATGAATTGTCATTGTGCCATTATTTATAATATATTGATAATCCCGTGTGACTTTAGCAAGATTAAGATATTCGCCTGTATATGTTGATTTTCCTGTTGAATAATCAAAGCTGATACCCGGCTGGGCATTATATAAAAATACATTAAAGCATATGCCTGCTCCATCATCCTCAACCGAATATGCCTCCATAAGAATTCCTCTGCACATAAGCTCATCACTCTTATATATAGGAGTAACCCTTAACATTACATGATTAGATGTCCTCTCAATATATCTTGCAATTCTGACCTCATATACATTCATATTATTACTCATAAATGGACTGGCTGCAATAATATTTCTTTTTTCTGTGTAAGCACCACTTAAAAATCTTGCTATACATGAAGTTCTTTTCTGGCTGTATCCGTCACCGTCTATACAGTCATACTTCTCACTGTTCCAGCCCGTAGGATAATTATCCCCCAGTCCGTCCTTTTTCTCATCTTCTTCAGGCATAGTCTCAGTTCCTATACATCCCATAGTTGATGAAACTCTTTTAAGAGTATCCAGAGCCGCGTACTTAACATATGCTTTTTTTGTCAGCTCTTTCTCTGTAAAATACGGCTTATTACCGTTAACCTCTACATATGCCTTAGTTCCATCATATTGCTGTACATTTTCATAATCAAACTGCACACTCTTGGTAATAGCATCGCCTGATGAAATATTATTCAACAGCTTATATCCGCCAAATACTATCAACGCAAGTACCGCTAACCCAATTATTATTTTTTTCATTCCGTATCACCCTTCTTCATTCCAGGTATCTGTGCCAGAATAACTGCTGCAAACACAAGCACGCAGCCTGTTATTTCTCTTGGCTTTAATACCTCTCCAAGTACAATCCATCCCGCAAGCACCGCAAACACTGACTCAAGACTCATCACAATAGACGCAACTGACGGCTGTGCATACTTTTGTCCAACCATCTGAAGCGTATACGCAATACCGCCTGATAAAACACCCGCATAAAGTATCGGAACCAGTGCCGCTTTAATTCCTGCAAATGTAACATTTTCCGTAAACATCATAACAAATGCTGAAATAATTGCAATAACTATAAACTGTATACAGGACATTTTCATGCTGTCTGCACTTGAAAATTTATCAATAACAAGAATGTGTATTGTAAAACATATTGCTCCCATGAACACAAGCACATCGCCAAGATATATTCCTGATACTCCGCCAGACATGCACAAAAGATACATTCCTGCAACACAGCCTGCAACAGAAACTCCAATTATCCAGTGCATTTTCTTGCCCATGAAAACCGAAACCACTGAAACCATAACAACATACGTTGCTGTTATAAAGCCAGACCTTCCTGATGCCGCAACGCCTTGTGGATATACACTTATTCCATACTGCTGAAAAGTCATCGCTGCAAATAAAACAATTCCACATATTATGCCCGCACCCAGTGGCCATGTCTGTAAATGGCTTTCATTCTCTGTATTAATCACTTTTCCTGAATTATTTCTTTTATCCAACACATTTTTAATTACAATTACGACTGCCAGAAACAGCGCTCCTACTATAGACCTTGCAGCATTAAATGTAAATGTTCCAACTGCTCCTGCACCACTTGTCTGTGCAACAAATGCCGTCCCCCAGATAAATGCAGTAAGAAGCAGTATCAGGCTTCCCTTTATATTATTCATTACTCTTACCCTTATTAATATATTTGATACCTGTAAATGCACCTATAAGAATGACAAAACCTACAATAAGAGGAATAACAGGATTCTGTACAAATCCTGCAATAACATATGTCACACAAGAAATAACTGCAACCACAATTACATATGGAAGCTGTGTAGACACATGATTCATATGATTACACTGTGCTCCTGCCGAAGCCATAATTGTAGTATCTGATATTGGTGAACAATGGTCTCCACAGACAGCTCCAGCCATACATGCTGAGATTGATATAATCATCATTGTATGGTTCGTTCCTGAAAATGTATTTACAACAATAGGAATAAGAATTCCAAATGTTCCCCACGATGTTCCTGTTGCAAAAGCAAGGAATACCGCAACCAGAAATATAACTGCCGGCAGAATACTTAACCAGCCGCCCGATACTCCTTTTACAAGTCCGGCAACAAACTCCTTAGCGCCCAGACTGTCTGTCATTGCTTTGAGTGTCCATGCAAATGTAAGAATAAGGATTGCTGGTACCATTGCCTTGAATCCTTCCGGTATGCATGAGCATGATTCATTGAATGAAAGTACCCTTCTTACTGCATAGAACACAATTGTTATTATAAGTGCAAAGAAACTTCCAAGCATAAGTCCTACCGAAGCATCACTTCCTGAAAATGCATCAACAAAACCTACTCCCTTGAAAAAATCTCCTGAATATAGCATTCCAATTATGCAGCAAACTATAAGTGTAATAATTGGAAACAGCAGATCTAACACTCTTCCGCGTCCCTTAATTACATCTTCTGTTGCGTTAGCATATGGCCTGTCAGGAGTTGTATACAAGTCTCCCTTAGCTGCATTTGCTTCATGAACTGCCATCGAGCCAAAATCAACCTTTAACGCTACAATAAGAATCATTGCTGCAATAGTAAATAATGCATAATAATTGTAAGGAATAGCCTTAATAAAAATTCCAAAACCATCTTCGCCCTCAACAAAACCTGTTACCGCTGCTGCCCATGAAGATATAGGTGCAATAATACAGATTGGTGCCGCTGTTGCATCAATAAGATATGCAAGCTTTGCTCTCGAAACATTATGCTTGTCTGTTACCGGACGCATAACACTTCCAACAGTAAGGCAGTTAAAATAATCATCAATAAATATAAGAATTCCAAGAAGCACCGTAACAAGCTGTGCTCCAACTCTTGTCTTAATATGTCTTCCAGCCCATTCTCCAAATGCTGCAGAACCACCTGCTTTATTCATCATGCACACCATGATTCCCAGTACAACAAGGAACACCAGAATTCCTACATTGTAAGGATCTGACAATACTCCTACAAGACCATCTTCAAATATATGAAGAACTGATTTTTCAAAACTGAACCCGCTCTGGAATATATTTCCATAGAACAGTCCTCCTATTACAATTCCTACGAAAAGTGAACTGTAAACCTCTTTGGTAATTAACGCTAATATGATAGCAACCAGTGGCGGTATAAGCGCCCAGAAGGTTGCATACAGATTAGGTACATACTGAATAACTTCTTCCATTGTATCTCTCCTTAATAAATGTATATCCTACACTAATTGTGTATTCTGCTTTCACTGCAAGTAAAATATATAACCTGATAATTCTTTGCAATCTCGTCGAGAAGCTTCATAGCCCCCTTAATGTTATTATCATCAAGATTGACAAATGGGTCATCAAATATAAGAAATGGTTTCTCTTCTTTATACATTGCCTCAACAAGTGCCATTCGCATGCATACTCCAACCAGATCCTGCTTTCCTGCACTAAGATATCCAATATCTCTTGGCATATTCTGTTCCACAACAGTAAGCTTTGTATCCGCATCAAGACTGTATGCATCCGGTTCACATCCGGTAAGGATAGTATAATATTTTCTGAAGCCTGCCATTACAGGGCCCATATATTCAGAAGTAAAAGACTGCTTTGAATCCTCCATAATCTGTTTTGTCAGTTTCAACAGTCTTTCTTTATTCTTTTCCTCTTCCTGGACATTCTGTATTTCTTCAAGTTCATGTCTGCAGTTTTCACATTCATCAGACTGTACCTGAAGGCTTTCCAGCTGCTTATTACATTGTTCTATCTGTTGTAAATATTCCTCAATCATACTGTCAGTGCGCATCATCTGACCCGCAAGTTCTTCAAGCGAAACTTTATCAGCTTCACTTTCATCACCTGCAAATATGCTTATATCTGTTTCTGCTTCAAAACCTGCTTTTACTGCAAGCGCATTTTCATACTCACTTTTAGCACGATAATATTCATCGAGCTTTTTGTCAAGATTTCTAAGCATTTCTCCAATACTTTCCTCTTGATTAAAATCTTTTATATACAATTTAAGAAAATGTGTTATATCTTCTATCTGCTTATCATATTCTTTCCTGTATAATTGCTGCTTATCCTGTTCCTCGCTTATCCTCTTTCCGAGTTCATGATAAGCATCTATATCGCGATTCAGACCTGACAATTCCCACGCAACATTATCCCTGTTAAATACAATACCATACTCTTCACAGAACTGTCTTACAGCCTTTTCAGTACCTGCAATAAAGCTCTTGTCATCATTGATATCATCTTCTATCGCCTTAATCTTCTTTTCAGACTCATCTTTGATGTTCTGGAATTCTTCTTCATGCTGCTTTTTCTTTGCAGCACCCATAGCAGTAAAAATACCGGCAATACATAACCCAACCACAATCATTGCAATTCCTGCCGGCATAACAAAGAAAAGTAATACTACGCCAGCTACTGCTGCAATAATGCCCGCTATTAATCCAATAAAGCCTGTATTCTTATATGCAGCTGCCCTTTCAAGTCTGGCATTCTGATTTTCTCTGGCAATATCAAGTTTCATCTCTTTGCCGACAAGTCCATTCTGCCTGTTCTGGGCAGAAGCCCATATATCATGGATCTGTCCAACCTTATTTTTATTAGGTATTCCTTTATTAAAACGTTTCTTTAATTGTTCAAGCTTATCCTGTTCCTCTACAGACAACCCATTGTACATTCCGCTGCCTTCGCCATCAGAATGAGATATTTTTCCACTCATCCTGCCCGCTTCATCAAGAAGACTCATTTCTTTTAAAACATCTTCCTTTTTTGGAACATCCTCATTGAAATATCCTTTAATATTTTCAAATGTTTTCTTTTTAACATCACATTCTTTTACAAGCAGCTGATATTTTTCTTTTAATGCCTGAACATCCTTCTGGGCACTCAGCTTTCTTTGCTGTTCCTGCATTTTTTCTTTATCAGCTTTAAGTGCATCTCTTTTTCTGCACAGATCATCCCTTATTGCCATCTGTTCATCAATAGTTTTATCAATCTCAGAATAATTATTAATCTGTGCCTGTAACTGCGTTATTTCTGACTTTCTCTTTGATATAGAGCCTGTAGCCCTTGTGCTTGTTATATTATTAAGTTCTGCTGTCAGCCTTCCAACTGCAGTCTCAAAATTATTAATATCATCCGTATTATCTGCAAGATTACCAATCTTTGCATTAATACTGTCAGTAGTGGCTGTGACACAGTCACTCTGCCCTATAAACACAGTTCTCTCAAAAGACTGCGCATCTATCTTAAACAATTCCTCTCCTATTTCAGAAGAAAAATCATCACATTCCATATTAGTATCTTTTCTTCTAAGCAGAAATTCATCATCTGCCTGTTTCTTTCCAAAAGTTCTTCTAAGGGAATAGACTATTCCATTAGCCTCAAAAACAATTTCTCCGCCATAAACACCCTTCTGCCAAGGCATAAGACGGTTTCTTTCCTTATCCACCAGTTTCTTCTTGGTTTCATTCTTAAATCCAAAAAACATGACACGGATAAAAGATGCAAGTGTACTCTTACCCCAGCCATTGTCCTCACATATAGTATTACAGTCATTGGTAAAATCGTATGTAACATTATTCAGTTTCCCAAAATTCTCAATTGTACAACTGATAAGTCTCATCAGCCTATCTCCTCTCCCTGTAATGCCTGTAATCCATATCTGATAATTTCTGCTTTATCCTGTTCGTTAATGTCCTCTCTTGCCATAACATTTCTTATAAACTCACCTTTAAGTGAAACATCATGTTCATACGACATATAATCTACTTTATACTGTGTACAGTCTTTTATCTTAAATGCAAAAAATCCGCTTTCAAACTGTTTGCAAAGATAATCTGTATTCTTCTCACATTCAACATCCAGTGTTCCGGTAAGTTCAATCTTTACCAGACTTTCTTTTGCATAACCGGAAGCTGCAAGAAATTTTCTTACACACTGTTCTATTTCAAATGTATTCGCACATCCTGTTACATCAACCTGTGCAACATAAACATTTCTCCTTGCAAAAGGAACAAAATATGTGTCAGACTTTCCTGTCACTTCATCAATATCAAGTATTACAAATCCATGTTCTCCGGCCTCATCAAAGCCTCTTCCTTCAAGGCATCCCGGATAACAATACACACCTCTGGCATCAAGTCTGTCACTTGAGTATTCATGCACATGTCCTAATGCGAGATAATCAATTCCACGGTTTCTCAAATCCTTAATGCTTATTACCTGTGCATTATTTTTAGAAATATGAGAAGCCTCCTGCCCATGCAGTACAACAATATTATAATTGCCTGCATTAAGCGAAAGACTTCCATATATCTTCCCAGAATTATCACTGTCAAGCTCAACGCCGGTAATAACAACATTTTTTATTATGCTGCCATTATCAATAACCCCGGCGTTATAACTTGTCCATTCTTTTCCAAACATACGGAGATTACCAGGAACTTCTTCCAGAAAGGCTAAAAAGCTTCCATTGTCATGATTTCCCTGAAGATAATAAAACATTATATCCGGATTATTAATTATTATATTGTAAACTTCTTTCTTTGCTCCAACAGAAATGTTTCTTGTATCAAACAAATCTCCTGCAATTATAATAACCCTTATATTCTCTTTAACCGCATATGCAACCATATCCTTAAAAGATGCCAGCAGCTCACTTTTTCTTTCTTTGGCTTTATCTTTATCAAGATTGGCTGTCATAGCAGAATCAAGATGAATATCTGCACAATGTAATATCTTCATATCTTCTCCGTCCTGATTAATCTTTACAGTTGTAACTATTAATATGTTTCATAAGCACCTTCAACATGGATTTTCTCTGTTGAATCATTAATAATATATACCGCATAGAATCCGCTCATTGTAAGTTCAAATACATGTGAACCATTTTTATTAAGTAACACATATCTTTTTGAACCATCCGGCTGTATAATACCAACTTTTACTGTATGAGAAGGGTCAACTGAAAATATGCTTGTAACAATTCGCTGACCATCAGATGCATAAAAGCTTGAAGTTGTTCTGCGTACTCCTGCATATATATCCCATGAAATAGTTCCTCTTGATGCATATGTTGCTACTCCGTCAGTATCAGCATCATCTCCATCCACTACTGTAATGACATCATTACCTTCATCAGGTGCTTCATAATATTCAATACTTTCAATCTCTTCTTCAGATTCCACATCTGCAGTAACACCTGCAGCCTTTACAGATGCTTTGGCAACTAATGTAGATGTTCCTGCTACTGTTAATATACTGATTGCAAAAAACATTGCTGATAAAATTACTGCAACTGACTTTGATTTCTTCTCAACATTAAAACTCTTCATAACATGCTCCAATCTTTCTCTTAAACTGCTCTTGTTCTCATATAAACTTGCAGACAGAATATCCATCAGATTTTTATTCTTTATTGCCATACCAAGAAGAATCCCATAATATTCACGCAGTCCATCAGCCCTTACGCAGACACTGTAATCACATGCATATTCAGAATATTTTATAAATGTCTTTGAGAATATCCACATAACAGGATTAAAGAAATTTAAAACAGATGCAATTGCAATTAAATATCGGAAGAAAATATCTTTATGTAATATATGTGTAAGCTCATGCGAAAATATAACTTTCAGTTCTTTCTCCGTAAAACGTTCTGCATTTATTACAACACAAGGTCTGACTACTCCGGTAACATATGCTGTAGTTGTACTGTATGATTGTCTTAATTTGATTCTGTGCTTTCCAAGCCCCAGTTCTTCCTTGAGTTGTGTAAAGAACATCTCAGTCTTGTTATCACATACAAATGCCTGTCTGCTGGATTTTGAGAGTTTTATGCGTTTACGTATATAAACAACCATGCCCACAACTATACCAGTCAGCCATACGCCAGCAATGCATTTTGACACTATGACAATTACCGGTGATACATCAAATGCATATCCAAGCCATACAAAACCAACTCCATCAATCAATTTTATAATCATATATGTAACTGGTATTATCCAGAATATTACAACAATCTTGCTCAGACTATAAGATAAATCAATGTGACCAGTCTTATCAAGTAAATATGAAGTTACAAACCATGCCACTGTTAGTATGCTCCCAGTAAATGTGGTAACTAAAATCATATAAAACAAATTTGCCCAAAACATACCAAGTTGCACTCCTATAATAAAATATTTTATTATTCCGACATGTAAATAAATATATCATATTTTACATAAAA
>OJOJ01000284.1_pt1 | contig 16226 bp, 10 predicted proteins | sample 1598041 | NCBI WGS metagenome assembly OJOJ01 (sample SAMN01915218, study PRJEB22387) | human gut metagenome | isolation source: stool | host: Homo sapiens | place: USA
GCCAGAATGAAAAATTCGCGGCGCATCTTGGCGCATTCTTATCTGGAAATAGTATTACACCGCAAAATGCGATGCATATCTACATTTTACCGCAGTGCTCAACGACGGCGGCAAGCGTGCTCAATTCCGCCGGAATGGATGCTCAATTTGAGCGGTCGTGCTGCGCAATCTCGCGCGGAATACTCAGTATCTGAGACGGGTGCAGCAGGTGATGGGGTAATTGCATTGGATAATCCTGTAATAGGGAAAGCTCATAGCTAGCATATTATTAGGATCCTGCTGAGTATCAGATGCTGGTGAGATCCATATTTTTCCCATAGGCAACTGCGTAGAAGCATCATTCTACTTCAAGTATTATCGAGTATTCTTTGGACAGCATATGGCTTGGCGTACTTTATATATGCATCACTTACGAAAACAGTGTTGGATGCATGAGGTTCAACCCACATCGCTGGATAGATAACAATCTTCTTTTTGCTTCTGTGGCCAATTGCGGTAATCTCACTATCAGTGAAAATCTCACAGCCTGATTGTTTAAGGATACTTGTCAAAGGTTTAATCATGCTAATCTGCTTCTCGGGATTGATAGGAGATGCTTTTATTCCTTCAATCCCCCATTCAAGAAGCTGAAGCGCTGCAAAGCGGTCAAGCATACCGTGTACATACTGATTCCTGTAGTGCTTCAGGCATTTTGAGCATGCAGATCCACAATCACAGGAGCTCAACAGTTCCTTCATGTCGGATAGCAGTTCATCAATTACATCAGCTACACTGACAGCATAACCAGCTCCGCTTGACAGACTATCATAAAGATAGATATCAACATAAGATGCTTCAGCTCCCTTTCTGAGTCGATAGCCAGTGACAAGTTCGGTGAACTCAACATCGAGCTTTTTGCTCGCTACCAATCGCAGTGCTTCGGCTAAAGATTGGGCTGCACGGCTAAGCCATGGATTGTCATACCGCCGCGCATCAATGATTTTGTCGTCAATCGTGAATTCAAGTACCAGCATATCCGTAATGAAGTCATAGCCAAGATTCACGTTAAATGAATTACCATGGCGGCATCTGTTTCGTGCGAACTTGGACTTATATGGCCTGTTAATATCGTTCAGAACCGAAATGTTATCACCAGGCATAGAAGCTCCGCAGTCCTTGCATACCATGAAGCCTTTATCATCTGAACCTTTGTTAAGCATAATAATGCGTTGATTGGTACGAGAAGCAATACGAATGTTCTTACAGCCCGGAGCAAGTTTCATCTCTTCGGCATCCGGAAGCGTTGAATACAGAGGCTGCTGCACGGCGGTATACTCTTCTGACAACTGAACATCTGGTATTGCTTCGGCATTTCTGGGAGCAAAACCCCAAGGGCGCATCATTTCTCTCGAGATTCTTAGATCCTTGTTTCCACAGAATGGACAATGCTTTGTTTTTTCTTCCATCAATCCAAACCATCCACACTCTGCGCAAGAAATGACCTGCTTCACATAATTCGGGTCTTCGGTATAGGCACGAGCTGGCGTTAAGGCTTGCCCGTGACGGCGTTCACTTCCGGGGTAATAGAATCCGCCAATCTGATATGTTTGTTTATCCACAACGATTGCCCTGCCAGGCGCATATTCTCCAATAGCAACATCAAGCCCACGGTCAACCTCATAGAGGATTTTCCCATACATATCTGGTATGTAAGTACCTACAACATTCTTTGGGAACGAATATGTCGGGATGATGCCTTCTTCATAAAGAGCATCCAGGAGGACCTTTGCCTCGCCTTCCTTGGCGCCTTCATCCACCCCAAATAGCTCAGGATGAGCCTGACATTTTTCTTTCAGAGTTTCAAAAGCTTCTTTGAGTTCTTTTTCAAATGTTGAATAATGGAAAGCAGCCCCAATAGGCACCAGAAGCTTATCACTATCAGGATTATAAGAAGATAAGTAGTTCTTGAAATCATCAAGATAATCTTGGAGGAAAGCAGCGGCAGGAATCGCATCAAGGCTCATATTTTGCTTAGCCAGGAACCCCTGGAGGATAACCATAGCTAAATGGCGTTGGATAAGCTTTTCGCTTCGAATATCAATCCACGGTTTGCGGGGATCGCCTCGGAACATAGGAACAGGATCATTGAAGTACAATGTATCATGTGGCCCGTCCTCGCAGAAAGTGACAATTGTAGACAAGCTGGATCCACGCCGGCCAGCACGACCTGCTCGCTGTTGATAGTTTTCACGCATTGGCGGAATATTCCGCAATCCAACCGCAACCAAGGAGCCAATATCAATACCGACTTCCATGGTAGTTGTGCTGCTGAGGATATCAACAGGGGTTTCACCTTCCTGAATCAAGTCTTGGAAGCGCAGTTCATATTGTTCGGTTTTGCTCCAAAGATCATCCCGTTGATCTTTATGCGATAGCTGAGCAGTATGCTCTTCTGTATCAATCACATGGATTGGCTCACCCTGAATTGCGTCCTCAACCGGTTTTCTCCAGAAACTGAGCGCTTCGTATTCTTCAGGTTCCATCTTATGGATGCGAGTTGAACCGCAGCTCGGGCATTTGTGTTTCAGAACGAAAGGTGTTAGTTCTGAACACTGTTCACATTTATACCATGCATGCATAGTATCGAAACGCGTCTTAATTCTGGAAAGATCAACGTATAGTTTCCCATTGTCGGGTTGTGCAGCATCGAGGAAGGCTTCTTTCAGCACACGTTTCCACGCCATCTCAGCTTCATTTCCGTCACTCCAACCCATGATTTCACGGATCACCTTGGAAAACTCCCAGTTTTTTTCAAGGCCGTAACCACCATAATTTGGGCGAACCTTCAATCGAACCGTGTCGCTGATGGTATGCCCCAGGGCAGTATACATATCACAAATAGACAGCATCCAAGCATTAAAAACATCGATAAACTCTTTCTCGGTTACCTTTATGTGATTTTCATCAAGAGCATCGACCGCATCGAACAGCGCTTGATCAGTAGGCTCGATCCAGCTTGTGGCAGAGTCATATAAAGTATTATAGCCGCCTGCAAACAATCTAAGGAGGTATTCTTGCATCTGTACAGGTGCATTCGCAATAGTGAATCGTGGAGTATATTCTCTCCCTCGTTTTACACATCGACTGTAATTATTCAACGCAGAAGTACAGTCTTCAGCGAATTTTATGCGTTCATCAGAATGGAACATTTGTACATGGTGCTGACCGGCAGCAAGGCAAAAGAAATCATATAGGGAATTCATGGGTTGCTCAACTGTTTGCTCTTCCATTGTTTTGATTGCAATAGCAAACAACTGTCTTGCTGCAGAAATATCTGAAGCATCAGACATGTCCCTGGCTAATTTCGCTGCGCGCTGGCGACTATCAGAGAACAGCAGCACTTTCCGTCCCTCGTTAGGGAAACGGTCAGGATCTTCGTTTTTCCCTGGCACAGCAGGCTGCAGCTGAAACTGTGATTTTATCAAATTGAAGAAAGATTGATTACCGCGTGTGCTAAATGAGGTTAGTTGTGATGTGGAAAGCTGATGTCTGCAATGCGGACAAGTCGGGAATGTTATAATCTGCGGCCTTCCTTTCGCAGAGTAATTGCAGTAGTACAGTTTTCTAACCCATGGTTTTCCGGCTGAGGAGTCGTCTGTAAAGTTAATAAACCCACTTTTAACGTCAAGATAACACGGTTTGATGGCGTTTTTCCCTTGCTTTACGGGCAGCTCAAAATCTTCAGTCGGAATAAATAGATGCACCTCTTTCATTCGGTGATCCATCAGTTGGCCAGGATAACGCCATAGGTAAACATTGCCATGTAATTCTGCATCATCTTCAAGTACATAGCCCTTGAAAAACAGAGCGCCACAGCGTCTGTCATTGTATAGTTCGTAGACAACACTGCCGCAGTGTGGGCAAATCAAATTACCATCCGACAAATATATTTCTCCGAGAGTGAGGCCTCCTTCTGTATGAGAGCAATTACAATCTGCATTAGCACAGGCATAAACGCCGGAAATTCCTTTAAAAAGCATATGCATGCGCGCTGGAAAAAGAACAGATCCTTTGGCATTCTTTGCAAGTGGAGCAATTGCCAAAAGAACGCTAACCGCTTTAAGTGCGTTTTCTTGATCGAGATCTGGGAAAATACCAGTGGCCAGCTCACCTAGGGACACAGCATTCCCTCGGCAATACTTGATGAGTTCATGGAATGGACGGTAATAAACCAGATTGCCATACATCCAATTACAAACAGCTTCCAAGGAGTTAAGGGTACGATCAAAACCATCTAACTGACGCCAGAACGATAAAAGAGCAGACAGTTTCAATTCATCCTTGTCCTCAAATTCACCTGGATCTGCATTCAAGAGAAGCTCGGATGGTATGTCATACTTAAGCTGTCCATCAATAACTTCTCTTTCACCTGTAAGATAGCGGAACTGCGTTTCTGTGTCGGAAGCTGTGAGCTCATTCGCAAACTTCATTACTGAATCATAATCTTGCTGATTCTTATTGGGCATGCTTGCGGTGGTGAGTATGAACTGTACACGATCACGGCTAATGCCAAGTTTATGAAAGAGCCTGCGAATCAATAAAGCAACCTCACCGCCCGATGAGCCACGATACATGTGTGCTTCATCGATTACAAACAACAGTTTATTCTCTTTACACGATGCAAGCCACTCACGGGTATCATCCCAGATTTTCCGCTCTCTGGGTCGCAGTAGCATGTATTCGAGCATGGAATAGTTTGTGATGAGAATATCCGGACAAAACTGCTGCATTTCAAAGCGGGTTATTAATTCTGCATCCTCATCGTTTGGAATGTGCCTGCTCTCGTGAAGTCCCTGAAGGAATTGATTCATATCTGCTTTCGCCGGAATCTTTCCCTCTTTGAGAAGCTGATTGAAAAACTCTTTTTCAGAATCACTTTGGGGAAATGACATTCTCGCTAAAGTTTTTTCAAGTTTTCTGTCTTGTTCTGTAGAAGGCTGAGCTCCAGGATATGGCGTTCTGCCGGTATACATACCAAACTGGGGCCGTCGAACACTATCGCCACAGGTGCTTCGGAAAATTCTGATAAACTTCTTATCGGGGTCTCCAATCATCCTTCTGAGTCTGCTGACCTGATCGGAAACCAGGGCATTCATAGGATACATTATGATTGTGCGAATGCCTCGTTTTGCCCATGATTCCTTTGAGTTCCTAGCTTCGGTGGCCATTTTTGCGAGAAGAGGCCACATAAAACACTCGGTTTTACCGGAACCAGTACCTGTTGATACAAATAGGTTTTCGCCTTTTGTTGCCGCTTCGAGCGCAGAAATCTGATGAGCAAATGGAGATGGAAAGACCCCGATACCAGCCTGCGCCAGCTGTAAGAAGTATTCTTTCATCCAGGGCTCTATAGAAGCTGTATTAATGCCGTTGGGTACAGTGACATATGCAGGAGATGACTCAATAAACGGTTTTTGATATAGTAAACCTTCATCGTCAATGTGATTGCTTAGGGCTGAAAGAAGAAGAGGGGATTTACCAAAATACTGAGACTTAATGTAATCTTCCAGTTCTGTTCGTAACAGTTTATGAACTGAATTTGCTCCGTTTTGCATCAGATCATCTCTCCTTTAAACTCATATCCCTGATCAGACAAAACCGTTTTCATAGCGGAAAATACTTCTGTTGAGAGCTTTCGCTTGAAATCGCACGGAAGCGATGTACATACCTCAGGCCAGCTATAAAGCTTCACAAATTCGAGTTCATGTGGTGGTAGCAGATAATTCATCCGTATATGAACTAATGCGCCATCTTTGACATATTCTATCGGCGGTAACGCCCCATAACTATGGAGGCAGGCACATGCAAGAGACCTATAATGATAGTTTTCGACCTGCCACTGCGGGAGAGGACTAATCTCCATTGCATTGTCAGAATATCGATAAAGATAGTACAACTGTGAACCTTTTATTCCGGTTCGAAGTATCGAAACCAAGCCCGTAGTATCCGGTTTATTTTCCCAGTAACCCCGAGAAAAAGGAGGCTTTAGACGAAGATACTCAGTATTTTGTTCAAGTGACGGGGCTGCTTTCCAGGAAGCAGTGGTCAATGTTGAATTCCACAAGTCCCACAAAGTCTGTTGTTCCAAGCCAAACATTGTTTTAATCCCGTCTGGGTTTGATATACATTCCAGCTTTGAATAGAATCCAATGCCGGACACGCAAGAGATACTATTCAGGCCAATACCTCTTTGAAAAACAATATTGCAATGTGATTCTTCGTGTTTCATGGATGGGGCTATTCGGTTGGGACGGTGATAAACCATTCCAGTGCTTAAGAATTGGCCGGCAATTTCATCTTCAAGCTCTGCAGAAATATACGGTAAGCTGTTGGAGAGCTCTGGATACATCGATTTATAACTTGACAGCATGCTACGGACTTTTCTTTTTAAGTGCACAATGGAAACGGGTTCATCCTCCGTCTCGTCCCAAAGTGATGCATAAGCCATCATTCCGCAGACACTATAAATCAATCGTGTCTTCCAATCGTTTTCAGCTTCTTGCAAGGCTCTGCGGATGTTATACTTTTGTGCCACTGCTGAAAGCAATCCATTATACTTGTTCATCAGAGTTCTCCTAAGATAAACCGCAGATCACGCTTAAGGCTTGCGGATAGTTCAATACCTTTTTGCGGGTCTGCAATCATCTCCGTGAGGTCATTTAGTTCAAGTGTTGCATATGCAATTGGAAGAATAGCGAATATAAACTCCTCATCCGCTGTTGTGGAAGAGTGGATGCCATGCATGGTAGAAATAACACTATTAATCCGATTTTTCACCAATGTGCTCAACGAAAGTCTTGGCAGGATTCTCAATTCTTTGCTTGATGCTGGTTGAGCTGCGTATGGTTTAAAGTCATCTGCAAAGTATCCGCCATAGTACTTACCAGATGCTTTATTGTCTACAAAAAACTCTGTGAACAGTGGCAGTATAAAACCATACAGGCTTTTAGGCTCAACTTGAATATCCTCTGCGTAGGGATGGGTAGCAATATAGAATATATCTTTATTTGAAAGAATCTCAGGGAGTCGATTCATCCACCCGCTTGAAAAAAGATTGTTGATAATTACGATGTCCTCGCCATCATGCCCCAATTCTTGGAGCACATGGCTGCTATAACCACCCTCACAAGAGAGCATTCCATACTTATGTCCGGCTATTGCTGCGCAGAGCGCTTTCGCAATATCGATTGAATTCGGTCCGACAAGAAGAATAGGTTGTCTTTCAATGTAGGCAGCGCATAAGAAAGCCGCAAGACCATTTCTGTATTTATCTGCAACGCCTGCTTCGCCTAACTCAAACGAAGCTGTGTTAATGACTTCATTCCATGAGCGATGGACTTCGAGATCATCAAGTTCTTCCACTGCCGAATAGGCGTGATATGGAGAAACTACAGGCTGGGCCATGGTTTCAACTTCCTTAGGCGTTTGTTTTGCTGCAGCCTCATTCGGATGTCTGTCAACGAATGCCATGTTGGCAATGAAACCTGCTGCATTTTTACGTGCCATTTCGATTCTATCAGCAACTGCTGCTTCAACATCCTCAGCCAGCTTTTCCTTTTCAGCTATTACGTTTGAAAGTTTTTCTTCTTCCAGCTTGGTTTTACTAAAGGCTTCCTGAGCCTCAGTCAAACTGGTATTGACAGATTCCAGCTTGGCATTGAGCAAATCAAGCTCCCTTTGGGCATCAGTCAGTAAGTCTTTGTGCTCCGCTTCCCAATCCAAACGAATAAGAGCTTTCGTTCTTTCCTGCAGCTCAGAGCTTGCGGAAATAGCCGAGAGGATCACATCATCTTCCAGGCTGTCACCATCAACATATTTCCAGACTATACTCAGGAACTCATTCAAAAGTTCTTTTGCCACAGAATCAGAACAGCGGCATTCAGCTTCTATTCTCTGTACTATATTTTCTACCGGAATCGCACCGAGAAAATCTTTAAAACTTCTATACTCAGCACGAGTATATCCTCTTGTTTTATAGGTTGCCCAAGAAATGGATGAGAAAACAATATTCTTTACAATATCGAGTGGGCTTTTTAACTGATAAAGTTTATTCGGAAGACCGGCAAACGCATTTCTATAAAAAGATAGGCCGTTTTCTAAACGCAATATATTGTCACTGTTGAATTCGTAAACTGGTACTTCGATGCAATCTTCAGCAAAGGAGACCTTTCCATTGGTAACATTGAGTTCCTTTATGCTGCACAGAATGCCCATGTATTGCCCTTTGGATGCGTATAAAGAAAACATGATTCTTCTACTATGTGGCTGGTATACAAACCCGTCTTTTAACAGGTGAATCAATTCTTCAAGAGAGGAGGCTTCTGGAATAGTAGCTATTTCAATGGCATCAAGATTAACATTGTATTTTGATATAATATAATCCTTGGAAGGATCCTTTTCGTTTGGAATTGCAGACCACGACCAGATTCCATAAAAGCCGTCAGTGGAAGGGCCGTCCTTATAGAAGATTTTATCCCTATTTGAAAAGTAGGGTGGGAGTTCTTCATTTCTATGGAACATGTGATAGTGTCCATTGTGGCTCAAATCAGCAAAACGTATAAGCCATTTCTGTCCGCTGTAGTCAGAAATCACATTGCACAATGAAATGGTTTCTTCGCTGCCAACCGGGGGCAGAGAAGAAATATCGGTATCGTCGTATTGCGAAAGGTGGCTGCTCTCATCACTTTTGGCAACGGTTAGAGATGTTTGCAATTCTGAAATTTTCTCTTGTGCCGCAGCCAAAGAAGACTCTAAATCCTTCTTATCTTGTTCTATCTCTTGAATCCTTTGCTCGTATTCGGTCTTTAGCAGACTGGCACTTTGATGGCAATCTTCTATTTGACCGAGTAAACGTTGTTTCTCTTCCTCTAATGCTTTAACGCGATCGGCATCCTTTTCTTCCTTAGCACGGTCAGATTCAATGCGCTCCATTGTTGTACGAAGTTCAGTTCGGGAGACTTCATCCATTGTAATTCCTGCGAGCTTGAGGTACAAATCAACATCATGTGAAAAGAAGAAATCCAGCATCGTTGTTGCCAGGGCAATATCATGCGCAGAACCTTCACCTTCAAGTTTTGTTATATTTTCCTGTATTTCATCAAGCCAAATCTGTACCCTTGCGTTGACCCATGATGCAATAAAGGGCTTGTCCACATTGGCAATAGCAATTGATAACGCAAGCTCTTCAGTTAAAGATTTGGCCCTGAATCCTTTTCGTATTTTTTGAAATTCTCGTTCGTTGTGTTTGAATAGTTCTTTGAAATCTCTTCCCCCCATGATTCCGCAGAGGTTTACCTTTTCTTCCTGAGTGAGGAGTTCAATGTAATTCATAGCGATTCTCCTTATCCGTTCGTAGTCATGCGGCGATAGGCCTCTTGCAATCTGCGGTATGCCTGCTCATCTATAACATCATTCTTTATACACATTCGTATCCATCGGCATATTGTTGGATAGGAGCGCATGCCTGCTAATATATTGCGCAAAGAATGCGGGGCTGGGATTGTTACTCCGGATACGCTGGTTATATGCTTTAGCATTTCAACGTCTTCATTGATCCTGACTGACCGTTGTTTCTTGAAGTTAATCTGCCAAACGACATCAAAGCCGATCATAATTTGAATGCTAATACCAAAGGCCAACCCGTCCAGTTCCGTGTATTTATCAGCTGTTATTTTTCGCTTATCCACAAGATGGCTTTTGTTGGAAATAATAAGTTCTCCGTCAAATGATGATTTGATACGCAGCGTTTTACTGTGGGGTAAGACATCCGTTTCACCAGAAGCAACGTCAGCGCCTGTAAGGTCAGTAACCGATACTTTTGGCACTATACCCATCTGATCAAGCGGCTCTCTCCAAAGGTATGTGTATTGTAATGCCCGTGTTCGACCGGCAGAAATTAACTGCTGCCTTCCGGCACACGATACCTCGTACAGTCTGGTTTGCGATGAATTATGACTCAACTGACGCAAAGCTACAGAAGGGAAGGTTTTGACCGCTGACACGTTGCCTTCGACCAGCATGTACATATTGTTTTGATTGTGTTTAATTACATAATTTCCTTCGATGAATAGCGGCCATACCGGGTGCAGTGAAACAGGATGCTCAGTCAAGCGGCAATGAAAGTCAAGATAGAACCGAGCAGCGGCTTCGTTAAATTCTGCCGCATAAATCTCATATAGGCTCCATGTTTCCCACCCGGTTCGCTTCTGCAGGATTTCTCGTATGGTTATGCCGTTATATGCTTTCACATACAGGTGGCCGCGTTTTAATAGATAGTATTCGTTCCCGATCTCAACATCAGCATCATATGAAAGCTTTTGCCCAGAGCTTTTTTCAAATAATGCTCCTTCCGGATCTATACCATTGATTTCCGCCGGCCAGAATTCACGAATTTGATCATTGCCGTTTTTGAAATTGAGCGCATACTTTTCAAACGGTCTATCACCGATCGGAAGATAGGTTATACTATCAGAATTCAGCCGTTCTTTGGCGAAAACAAAGGATACGTCAGAGGCCCCCTTTGGTTTGATTTCAATGCGAAAGTCTTTGCTAAGAGAACTTATTGGGGCACGAATCAAACCAAGCTCAAACCTGTAAGAAGATGATGATATACTTGTTATGCGGATTGGCAAATCGTGCTCTTGCGAGCTATAAGAGGGAGTGTATCCGGACCCAAATGTACGTTCAGGACAATCTTTACTTTTTTCATACGCACTATGTTTGAAATAGCGTACATTAATGTCGCCATCAGTAAGCGTAACGTATTGTCCGCAGAGTTCGCACATAAAAAGCCCGCTGCGAGCAGATACAGTTCCGCCTGGATGTAACCTGGCTGCCTGCTCTGCTGTAATCCGTTTCCAGCCATGATCGGACCACATACAGACATGTGTTAATGATGCCATGTGCGTTACTCCTTAATACTTTCTGCTTCAATATCCAACGAATTACCACAGTGTTCACAATACATCTGATTATTGTAGTTTTAAATTTCCCCATTCATTACAGGCGGTTTCTTTCAATCGCCTTTATCATGTATCATATCGGCGTATGTTTTCAATGTCGCATTCCCTAACTGCTTTGCTTTTTCGATACATCCCTTTGTAAATCCAGACTTCGAGAAGAGAAAGAAATGCTTTTTCTGATAAGCGAAAAGGTTGCTGCGCTCTATCAGCGTTTCCAGCACGCCGAGATCAACTTTTTCGTTGGTCCATTTGCATTCGGCAAAGAGGGCGGTATTTTTGTTCTGCTCGCCCATAATGTCAATTTCTGCCTGTCGTTTATGGACAGGATCGTTGCCCCACCAGCGGCCCAGGGAAGTGAATTCCACCGGGGACTTTCCGCTCAGCAGCAGCTTCCAAAGGTATTGCTTGCAGATTTCCTCAAACACCTTGCCCATGTAGTCGGAAAGGTACGGTTCGATGCGTTGATATACCAGGTCTGCTGCGCCGCGGGAGATCAGGGAAGCATTCTCCGGCACAAACCGGTACCAGAAGCGGAACATGTTGTCGTCGATGAAATAGATCGCCTTTTTTGACGCTTTCTCTCCGTAAGGCAGCTCCTTTTGCACGATGCCCAGCGTGATCAGGTTTTTCAGGTAGGTGGAGCAGACGTTGGTGTCTTCGCCAACTTTGCCTGAGATCTCCGACATGCGGGATGATCCGGTGGCAATGGCGGTAATGATGGCTGTATAGATGGCCGGCTCCCGGACCTCCTGTTTCAGCAGATTTATGGGCTCCTCATAGATCGAGGAAGTGGCGTCCAGGAAGGTGTTTTTGATATTCTCCTCGATGCTGAGCTTGTCGCTCATCTGTAGAAGGTATTGCGGAGTGCCACCCATGATCCCGTAAGCCAGGGCTTTGTCCTCAGCGGAGAAGTTCTTAAAGTAACCGCAGGTCTCCGCAAAATTAAAGGGCAGCAGCTTGATCTGCGCCGTTCTCCTGCCGTACAAAGGTGCTTTGTAAGCCAGTACATGATCTTCCATATAGGACATGGACGAGCCACACAGGATCAGCATCAATTTGGAATGATCCTTATATTTGTCGATCAGCAGCTGCAAAGTGGAAGCGAGGCTCTTGGAAGCGCGGGCCACATAGGGGTATTCGTCGATGGCCAGGATCAGGCGCTCCTTCTCGGATAGCCTGAATACCATTTCCAGGGCAGCCTGAAAAGAGAGGAAAGACATATCCCCCTCATATCCGCTGGCATACTCCATGATGCTTTTGCTGAAATTCTCCAGGTTCTGCTTGGCGTTGCTCTCGACGCCCATGAAATAAATCGCGGGCTTGCCGTCGATAAAATGGTTGATCAGTGCGGTTTTTCCCACACGGCGGCGGCCGTAAAGAACCACAAACTCAAACTTGCCGGAATTGTATAATCTGTTCAGGGAAGCAAGTTCCCGCTCTCTGCCGATAAACATGGACAGCACCTCCAATTAAGGCTGTCTCTAATATATCACTCTGACGCAAATTAGTCAAGTGCGATTTGGCAAATCGTGAATAACTATTTTTTCTTTTCCACCCATTATCAAGAGATTTCTAGCACAACAAAGTCATTTTTCTAATGGGCAGTTGAGCAGTTGAGGAGAACTTATCAGTGAGTATCGGCTATTCATTAGAAATTGCCGATGTGTATTGATTGTGTGAATCAGAAGCGATATAATGTATTATGGCTATATTGATATGAAATTGCCGAAATGCAGAATGGAGGTGAGTAATCGTGCAATGGTATGAGGCGACCTCTAAAAACTCGAAGCCGGGCATCGCTATTCCCATCAGGAATTAATCAAGCTGCTGAAAAACAACTACCCACAAATGCGCGACAGCTCCTATCATTGGGCTGTCTGCGGAATGCTTAAAAGCGGGAACCTAACAAAGGTTGCACGCAATGTATATGTGGTTCAAAACGAGCGGGAAAAGCCAATGTATCGTCCGGCCTATTCTGATCTGGCAGCAAAACTGATATCGCAAGTATCAGATAAGCATCCATCGGTTCGCTTTACGGTGTTTGAGACAGCATTGATGAATGATTTTCTGAATCATTTGGTTGCACTAAACACAGTTTTTATTCAAGCGGAAAAGGACGTCAGCATTTTTGTTTTCCGTCACCTTCGGGAACTTGGTTATGCGCATTTGCTGTACAAGCCGAAAAAAGCAGACTATGCCCTGTACTGGGAAAAGGATTGCATTGTTGTGACAGATATGATTTCCGAAGCACCGTTATCTGCATCTGCGCCGCACGAAATCTGTCTGGAGAAAATGCTGGTGGATATGTATTGCGATAAACTGATCTCATCGGCATACAGTAAATCAGAATACCCTGAAGTGCTGAAACAAGCAATGGAGACATATCACATTGAACCCTCAAAGATGATGCGCTATGCTCGGCGGCGCGGCAGAGAAGACGAGATGAAGGAGATTCTGGAGGAAATCGAGAATGCTGAAGCATGAGAATTACACAAGCGAACATATTATGAATCAATAATCCAATGCAAGCAATGGTGATTGAACTGATTATTGATTTATTGACCCGATAAATGCATTTCTTTATGACAATATTGTGTGAAGAGATCATGCTGGCGATCAGATAAACAGAAATAAAAAAGCCGCCTCCGAAGAGACGGCGATCCGGATTCAGGCAAAGACCAGTTCATCCAGTATGATTTCCTCAGCACTTTGATGAATACTGTTGATCCGGGAAACCCAGCCCAGCTGATCCGATGCTTTCAGCTGTTCGTTGATTCCTTCAGCTTTGGCCATCCGGGTGATTATCTGTTCCATACGATCCCGGCAGACTTGATCTGTTTCCGCCAGATGGTCATACAACTTACCGGAAAGAAGAAGCCGTTCATACAGTCCGGGACGATGCTCTTCCAGATAGGCTTTCCGCATCCGGCCATAGCGGCCGATAGTCTGCCGAGGAGAATCCGGGAGATCGAGATCCGGAAAGTAGTAGTCGCCATGCAGGGTGTAATGAATACCATTTTCAGTCATTTCTTTCGGGAAACGGGTCATGCTGATGTCCTCCTTTTTTGTGTTTTAGCCGCCTTTTTCACTTTCGTCGGCTAAAATCTGGTTTGGGTAAATTTGCCGATATACCGCAAAATCGTTGTCTGATCGTACCCAAACCGTGAGAACACACGGTTTACTATCGTTGGTCGATACCACAAGATATTGATTATTCTTCTTTCATTGTTCTACATCATGTGGTAGAATTGATCGAGGATGTATAATCCGGTCGAATTCAAGTCCTGTTTCCCGCACGAAAGAAAGACATCCGGGCTGGTTGCTCCATAGGCGGGCAAACGGCTCGGATGTTTTTTTGTAATCGGATGTAACGTTTGGCGTTTTCGCGCGACTAACTTCATGAAGGGAGGTGCTGGAGATGCTTGACGCAGAAGAAGCATATCAGCAGTACCGAGACATGGTGTACGGCTACCTGATCCGCCTGTGCCGCGATCGTGACCTTGCGGAGGAGCTCACGCAGGAAACGTTTTATCAAGCGATGAAAAATTGGAAGCGGTACGAAGGAAAAAGTTCGGTCGGCACATGGCTCTGCGCGATTGCACGGAATCAGTTTCTGCGCATCATGCGGAAGCAGTCGCCGCTGCCATTGGACAACGTCCCGGAGGCGTCCGTCCCGGATTTCACGGAGATGGTCGCGGAGCATAGTCTTGCCCTGAGTGCGCATCAAGCTCTCCACCGTCTGCCGGAACCGTATCGCGAGGTGTTCACCCTGAAAACCTTCTGCGAATTGTCCAGTAAGGAGATTGCGGCGCTGTTCGGGAAATCCGAAAGCTGGGCGCGCGTAACGGCGTACCGGGCGAAGCTGATGCTACTGGACGCGATGAAAGGAGAATGCAAGGAATGAAGCAGGAATGTGAAATCGTCCGCGACCTGATGCCGCTGGTGCTGGATGATGTCGCCAGCGACGGAAGCAAGCACATGGTGTCGGCGCATGTGCAGACGTGCGCGGAATGTGCCGCATACATGAATCAGCTCAAAGCTGACCTGCCCGCCGGAAAGAAAAGCGAGTTGGATTCGCGCGCCGCGTTCGACGCCGCCGCCCAGACGCTGCGGAAGCAGAAGCGCCGCCGCACCCTCCGCAATATCCTGCTGGGTGCGCTGATTGTGTGCATCCTCGGGCTGGCAAATCTATACTGCTTCGATTGGCTGATGAACGAAACGCGCCCGATTCCGACGAGCGAATACGGGATTCAGCTGTCCCAGTTGGCGGACGGCAGACTTGTCGCTTCGTTCGACTATCACGAAAGCATGACCCCACTCTACGTCAAGCGGCAGCAGGTGACGGAGACGGCAGCTGACGGAAGCCGCGCCAAAATCCTCTATCTCTGCGCCGAAAAGCATATCGTGCCGCATACGGCAAGCACGCCTATGCAAAACGCCGGCTTCACGCTCGATTCCGGCTGGCAAACGACGACGGCGGAGATTCGGCAGGGAACGCCGGAGGATTATCAGGTGCTGTGGCGGCAGACGGATGAGGATGCGGCGATTCCGGCAGCGTCGCCAGAGATGGAAGCATATTACGCATGGGAAGCGGTGCTGACACAACTTTGGACGCAGCACTCGGAAAGCGCGGATGGAAAAGCGGGCTTCCCCGGCGTGAATGGAGAACGCTACACCTTGGCAATCCACCATGCGGACGCGCTGGCGGCGTGCGTCCCGGAGTGGCAGCCGCGGGTCACGCCGCAGTATCTGCTGCTGGATGATGAGACGATTCAGTGGATTTTGGCGGGTGTGACGGAGGAGGTCGAATCAAATGACCCGTGAGCAGTTTCTCTCCCAATACACCGGGGAATGGTCGCCATCCGACGGGCATTGGTTTGGCTTGGATTTTGGCTGGCGAGGGCAGGAATATCGTTTTCAGACGGATTCGATGTATCACCCGGCAAATACAGTACTGCCTGATGGGCGTGAAGCGCGATTCGGCGTATGCGCTGATTGGCGAATATGCCACGCCGCAGGAAGCGCTGGCGCAGTGCCGCATTTAGGGAATGCCTTTGGGCGACATTCTCGAAGATGAATCGACAGAATTGCTTGGGCAGGACTAAAGTGGAAAATGATAGCAGCTTTCCTGAAAGGGGAAGCTGTTTTTTACAGCAGATAAATGCCTATTATAATGTCTACTGACCAACCCCAAAAAGCATTGCGACACAAGGCAATCCCGGCAAT
>OJOJ01000288.1_pt1 | contig 16146 bp, 13 predicted proteins | sample 1598041 | NCBI WGS metagenome assembly OJOJ01 (sample SAMN01915218, study PRJEB22387) | human gut metagenome | isolation source: stool | host: Homo sapiens | place: USA
AAATTTGCATTTGCATCTGACGAAAAATCCATTCGCCAGCCGACCACCTCATTTGTGCGGTGTTACCTTAGGATTCCCTATCGCTATTATACACCAGAAATTCCGCTTTGAAAAGGCTTGTTTTTGGGCGAAAAATCGTGTATCATGGCAGATGAGGTGAATCATATGCTCCGCACTTTTGATGATATTTACGAAACCATGCCGTGGGACGCGGTGGATGCCGTCGTCTTCGACGTTGGACAGGTACTGCTCTCTTATAACCCGCAGGAAATTTTGGATGAGCATGTGCCGGATCGCCCCGACCTGCACCCGATTCTGCTGGAAAAGATTTTCCGTTCCCCCTACTGGCTCATGCGCGACCACGGGCTGATGACCCGCGACGAGGCCATTGAGGCCATGATCGGGCGCGACGAGCCGCTCCGCCCGTACATCACGCGCGTGATGCACAATTGGGTGGACTTGAAGAAAGTGCTGCCGGAGGGGCTGAAAACGCTGCAAAGCTGCAAGGCGCATGGCAAGAAGGTCTACGTCCTCTCGAATTATGCCGACGATGCCTTTGCGGTTGTCGAGCACAAGTACGACTTTTTTAACCTCTTCGACGCGAAATTCGTCTCCGGGCGCTTGAAGCTGATGAAGCCCAGCGAGCAGATTTTCCAGTACGTCATTTCCGCCACGGGGCACGAGCCGTCGCGCGTGCTGTTTCTGGATGACACGCCGGGGAACGTCGAGGGTGCGCTCTTCTGCGGCTGGCAGTCGCTGTGCGTGTCGCATCCCGGCAAGCTGACGGAATTTTTCGGCTTGGAATAACGCAAAGCCTTGAATTTTCCGCATTTTCCTCTTGACATCCCCCTGCGAACGTGGTATCATTACCGTTGAGCCGCACGGGAGAGGTCTGTCACAATGCGCATCTGCGCAACCTCAGATTCCGGCGAGTATATAATAGGAGGTGCTTATTGTCATGTACGCAATCATCAGCGCTGGCAACAAGCAGTACAAGGTTTCTCAGGGTGAAACCATCTACATCGACAAGGTGAATCAGGCAGATGGCTCTGCTATCTCCTTCGACGCCATCATGGTCGTCAATGAAGGCGATGTCAAGGTCGGCACGCCCACTGTCGCGGGTGTGACGGTTGAAGGCAAGATCGTCGGTCAGGTCAAGGGCGAGAAGATTAAGATCTACAAGTACAAGTCCAAGAAGAACTACCATCGTCGTGCCGGCCATCGTCAGCCCTACACGAAGGTGGAAATCACCGCCATCAACGCCTAATGACGCGCGCTGTGCTTTTTGAGGACGCTGCCGGACGCATCACGGGTGTTTCCGTCAAGGGACATTCCGGCTATGCGGAGGAGGGCAGCGACATCGTCTGCGCGGGCATTTCCACGCTGCTCATCACCATCGACCAAGCGCTTTGCAGCCTGGTGGGGCTTTCCCCCATCGAACACGGCGGTGAAGATGGCTTCGCGGAGGTGCTGCTGCCGCCGGGAATCACCGATAAGCAGATGGAACAGGCGCAGCTGCTGTTTGGGGCGCTTCGCATCGGCTTTTCCGCCATTGCGGAGCAGTACCCCGCGTATTTTCGGCTCACGATCCGCAAGGTTCATTGAGCCACGACCTTGATAGATAAATTGGAGGGTATTACCATGATGAAGTTGAATCTTCAGCTGTTCGCTCATAAGAAAGGTATGGGTTCTACCCGTAACGGCCGCGACAGCGAATCCAAGCGCCTTGGCCCGAAGCGTGCCGATGGTCAGTTCTCTCAGGCTGGCAACATTCTTGTTCGTCAGCGCGGCACCAAGATTCATCCCGGTCAGAACGTGGGCATCGGCAAGGACGACACCCTGTTCGCGCTGGTGAGCGGCGTTGTCCGCTTCGAGCGTCTGGGCCGCGACAAGAAGCAGGTTTCCGTCTATCCTGTGGCGGAATAATCGCTTCCCCATCCGCTTTGAAACGCCTGATCGCCGCAGTGATGCGTCGGTCGGGCGTTTTCTGTTAGAGGATTTCAGGCGCAGTTCGCGCGCGAATTACTCCGCATTCCGAATTCCGCATTCCGAATTTCTTTCAGGAGGTTTCCATGCGTTTCTTCCGTACTTCCCCTGAAAAACTCCCGGCGGCTGAATCCGAGATGATTTTCTCCAAACAGGACTTGAAGCAGCTGCTTTTGCCGCTCTTGGCGGAGCAGTTTCTCGTCGTGCTGATTGGCGTGTTCTCCGCCTTGGCGACGGGCGGCGCAGTGCTGGTCAGCCAGTATCTGGGGAAGAAGCGCCCGGATGCCGCGAAAACTGCCGCGAAGATGCTGTTCTACGTCGTTTTGCTCGTTTCGCTGGCGATTATGGCGATTTGCCTGATTTTCCGCAAGCCGCTGCTGCTGACCCTCTTCGGCAATGTCGAGGATGAGGTGATGGCAGCAAGTCAGGCGTACTTCCTCATGTCGGCGCTCTCCTACCCCGTCATGGCGATTTACAATGCCTACTGCGCGCTCCTGCGCTGCATCGGCAATCCGCGCGCGACGATGTTCTCCTCCCTCATCATGAACATCGTCAACCTCGTCGGCAACGCCGTGACCATCTACCTGCTGGGCTGGGGCGTGGTCGGCGCGGGGCTGGCGACGCTGATTTCGCGCTCCGTCGGCGCGTACATCACGCAGCGTGCCCTTCGCAACCCGCACTGCCGGATTCCGTATCCGGGCATGTTCCCCTTCGAATGGCATCCGAGCGAGGTCAAGAAGATTCTGAGCGTCGGCATTCCCAGCGGCTTTGAGAACGGGCTGTTCCAGCTCGGCAAGCTGCTGCTGCTGAGCATGATTGCCACCTTCGGCACCGCCAGCACCGCGGCGAACACCGTCGGCAACACGCTCGGTTCATTCCAGTGCCTGCCCGGAAACGCCATCGGGCTGGCGATGATTGCGGTCGTTGGGCAGTGCTGCGGCGCGCACGCCTACGATCAGGCGAAATTCTACACCAAGAAACTCATGCAGATTGTCTACCTCTGCATGGGCACGCTGAACATCCTGATGCTGCTCTGCAACCCGATTATTACCCTGCCGTTCAACCTCTCGCCGGAAGCGACGGTGCTTGCGCGGCAGATTGTGGCGCTGCACGGCGCGGGCTGCGTGATTTTCTGGCCGATGTCCTTCACGATGCCGAACGCGCTCCGTGCGGCGGGCGACGCGAAGTACACGATGACGGTCGCGGTCTTCTCGATGGCGGTTTTTCGCATCGGCTTCGGCGTTTTCCTCGCGACGACGATGGGCATGGGCGTCATCGGCGTGTGGATTGCCATGCAGATTGACTGGGTGTTCCGCATCATCTGTTTCCTGATTCGCTGGCACAGCGGCAAGTGGCAGACGAAGACGCTGGTGTAAAGAAAAGCGCGGTACGCTTTCCCCGGATTGGGGGGGCGTACCGCGTTTTTTGTGGTGTTGACTTTTTTCGGACAACCAAGGTCGATTTTTCTACCATTCAGATCATTGCCTTGCTTCTTCCGCGTGTTAATCCGTCAGGCGTTCCTTCGTCTCGCGTCCCTCACGCAATAATTTTCTCATTCCTTCCCTATCCTCATCCCGCAGCGCGTCCCGATATTCCGTCACCCGCTGCACCAAGTCCTCCACCACCGGCAGAAGCGCCTCTCGATTATCAAAGAACAGCTCCGTCCACATATCCTCATTCAGCCTTGCCACGCGGGTCATATCCGCGAAGCTCCCTGCCGAGAACCCGCGGTGCTTATCCGCCAGCGGGCACTTCACATACGCGCTCGACACAACATGCGCCAGCTGCGACGTATACGCAATCATCTCGTCATGCGTCTTCGGCGTCGTGAACTGCACATGCAGGAAGCCCAGTTCCATGAAAAAGTCGCGGGCGCACTGCAAAACCGCCGGGTCGTCGTCGCCGTGACCGCACAGAATCATCGACGCATGGTCGAACAGATCGTCGCGGGCGTACTTGAAGCCGCTGTACTCGCGCCCCGCCATCGGGTGTCCGCCGATGAAATGCCACGCATACCGCTGTGATACGGGAAACAGTGCGTCGCAAATCACCTGCTTCACGCCGCCGCAGTCAATCACAAGGCTGTCGGGCTTAAAGTCCGCCGCGTGCGCGGTCACATAGTCGATAATTCCCTGCGGGTACAGGCAGATCAGCACAACATCGCACTGCGGCAGCGTCTCCGCCGTCAGTTCGCCGTCAATCGCCTCCATCAGGAACGCGCGGCGCATCGTGTCCGCATTCTTGTCCGTGCCATAAACCGTGTACGGCGTGTGGAGCTTGATGGTTTTTGCAAGTGATCCACCAATCAGTCCCAATCCGACAATACCTACATTCTGCATGAAAAAAATCCTCCGTTCTTCTGCACTCCCGTTTCAAGGAATGCGCTGCAACGGAGGATTTCGACGTATTATGCGTTTTTTCCTGCTGATTTACGCCTGAACCGTGGCTTTCTGCTGCTTTTTCTGCTTCTTCGCCGGCTGCTCGCCAACTTTCGGGACGTGGTATTCGCACTTTTCGTCAAAGCGGACGGATTCCGGCGGCTTCTCCAGTTCTTCCGGATGATTGAGCAGATACGACATCGTGCCGAAGAACGCCGCGTAGTGCGCGCCAGAGCAGACGCGCTCATCCGCCGTGATGCCGATGGGCAGGAAGCGCTTCATGCGCGCCTCGCCCTTCTCCACCACGGCAACCTTCTCCACGGTACCCATGCCGAAGAACAGCGTAACCGAACCGAAGTTGTAGATGTGGTGGTTGACGTGATGCAGGCCGATGGAAGCGTTGTTGGTGATATACATGCTGGTATGGAAGGGCAGCTCATCCAGCAGTGCGCCGGGGCATAGCCCGTAGCGATCAAGCAGGCGAACCAGCGCGACGATGCCCGTTGCCAGACCCGGCACGACCAGTACCGCTTTCGCCAGCTTATCCGCGAAGTTCTTCTTGTCCTCGCCGCGGTTAGCGTTGATGACCTTTTCCATGCGGTCGCGCACGTCGTAGATGGTGTCGGTCAGGTCGTACTTCACCTTCACCGCGGTCTCGCCCATTTCGGCGTTCTGCGGGTTCTTGAGCATCGTGAAGGACACGGCGCACATGTTCCGCGCGAAGAACTGCTTATTGAGGATGAAGCGGTTGATTTCCGGGTGCTGGGACACAGTGCGGACGAACGCGGCGGTAATAATCTGCATGAACGTGATTTTCTCGCCCTTCGCCGCCTGCGCCGCAATGTAGCGCGTCAGCAGCTCATAGTCCACGCGGTGCTGCAGGAAAACCTGCGCGTCGCAGCGCATGGGCATCAGGTACGGCGTAATGCCGACGATGGGGTCAATGGACGACACGCGCCGTCCGTCGGGTCGAAATCCGAACATGGTACTTTCCTCTCTCTCTTGTCCTCGGCTGTCCATCGGAATGAATGAAAAATGAATGATTTCAGCCGCAATTTTATTGTATGGATTTTGGGCGATTTGTCAATAGGGCATCGGCGGATGATTTCGGATGTGCGCAAAAAGGCACTGCCGCGCTGCAGCAGTGCCTTTTTGCTTTGCCCTTTGACTGGGATTTTTACCAAGTCGCCTTCATGGCCTGTTCCACGCACCTCTGGTGATCTGCATCCACGCGGTCTGTACCGTGGGTCTTGCTGCCGTAGAAGTGCAGGCAGAACTGCCCATCGAAGTTGTTGTCCAGAATTGTGTTTGTGCCGTGGGGTTCGGAGTAAATCGACGCGGCATACACATGCCCGTTGTACTTCACCAGCACTGCGCGGCGGCGCCAGCTGAACGTGCCGCCGTTGATTTTCTTGAGAATCGCGGTATCTTCCGCCGTCAGCGGCTCGGCGTCCATATGGTTGCCGCCGCTCTGCCGGCGCGCGGAGAAAATCAGCCCCGTGCTGACGTCCTTAATCTGGAATACAGCGCCGTTCGGGATGACGTTCTTGCCGCCATTGAACCAGTCCAGTCGCTCAGTGGTAATCTTGCCGCTGCTGGCGCTCGCCACAGCGGATTCAATCTTCTTGAGTGTCGCGCTGCCTGCCACGCCGTCCGCCGTCAGACCGTATTTTTTCTGGAATGCCTTGACGGCGCTTTCGGTCGTCGCGCCGAACGAACCGTCGACATACGCCGTGTAGAAGCCCAGCTTCTTCAGGTTGGTCTGCAGCGTCTTGACTGCCGTGCCGGTTGCGCCCTTGCGGAGCGAATCGTCATCGGTGCTGGTATTGCTGTCCGCGTTCTTGTACGCGCTGTCGAGCTTCTTGAGCGTTTCGCTGCCCGCCACGCCATCCGCCGTCAGGTTATACTTCTTCTGGAACGCCTTGACTGCCGCAACCGTTGTATCGCCGTAGCTGCCATCGACATAGGCGTTGTAGAAACCAAGCTTTTTCAGCTTCGTCTGCAAATCCTTGACCGCGCTGCCGGTTGCGCCTTTGCGGAGCGAGTCGTCGTCCTTGTCGCTGTCCGCGTTCTTGTACGCGCTGTCGAGCTTCTTGAGCGTTTCGCTGCCCGCTACGCCATCCGCCGTCAGGTTATACTTCTTCTGAAACGCCTTGACCGCCGCGTATGTGCCCGAACCAAACGTGCTGTCCACCGTGCCGTCGTAATAGCCCAGCTTCTTCAGCTTCGTCTGCAAGTCCTTGACCGCGCTGCCGCTGTCGCCCATGCGGAGCGAGTCGTCGTCCTTGTCGCTGTCCGCGTTCTTGTAGACACTGTCCAGCTTTTTGAGCGTCTCTTTGCCTGCAATGCCATCCGCCGTCAGGTTATACTTCTTCTGGAACGCCTTGACCGCCGCGACGGTCGTGTCGCCATAATCGCCATCGACATAAGCATCATAATAGCCGAGTTTTTTCAGCTTTGTCTGCAAATCCTTGACGTCGCTGCCAGTGCTCCCCTTTTCCAGCCGCGTCGCGCTGCTGGAAGAACTGGAACTGCTGGCCGTCTTGGTCACGCTGACATACGTTTTATAGACATAGCCGGTGTATTTCCCGTAAGTCACTTTATACCAGCTGCCGCTTTTGCCGAGAACCTCCAGCTTCGTTCCTTTAGGCAGGGTTTGCAGGGCATCGCTGGTCGAGGATGCTTTTTCGCGCAGAATGAGTTTGCGCGCAGTGACCGTCGCCGTATCCGCCAAGGCGGAGGAACAGCCCAGCAGCATCAGCGCCACCGCGCCGGACAGAAGCCGCCGCAGACCGGAATTCATCATGGGGAAATCACTCCTTTCCGTACAGCCTGATTTTATTACAAAATTGTTTCATTGTCAAGAGGCTTTTTCCCTGTGAATTGTAAATTCTGCGGCGTTTTCGCGGATTTTCCCCTGTTTGATTCGGCAATTATCTGCCCGTTTTCAATATCCTTTTTTGTTTTCCCATGAACATGTTTCCGATATTTGATAAAATGTTACGTTCTTGTTGAGCGGGTGAAAATTTTTCGCGCCGCTTTGCTGTCCGAGCGTCATTTTGCTGTTCGCCTTGATGAATCGGCGGAATTGTGATATAATGAAAATTGGTGCTTTGTCACCGTTGCGATTTTGACATACTTCCTTCATTATAAGAGGAGTTTTTTTCATGGCAAATCAAGCAAATCACTATGATGCGGGCAATATTCAGGTGCTGGAAGGGCTGGAAGCGGTTCGGATGCGTCCGGGCATGTATATCGGCACCACCTCGACACGCGGTCTGCATCACCTGCTCTGGGAAATTGTGGATAACGCGATTGACGAGGCGTCGAACGGCTTTGCGGATGAGGTGCGCGTGACGCTGCACACGGACGGCTCCGCGTCGGTGTACGACAACGGGCGCGGTATGCCCGTGGATGAGCACCCGACCATGCACGTCAGCGGCGCGGAGGTCATTTTCACCGTGCTGCACGCGGGCGGCAAGTTCAACAACGAGAATTACAGCTATTCCGGCGGTCTGCACGGCGTGGGCGCGTCGGTCGTCAACGCATTGAGCAAGTGGCTGACCGTGGACATCTACCGCGATTTCAGCCATTATGCCATGCGCTTCACAAGTCAGTTCGACGAGAAGAAAGGCAAGGTCATCGCGGGCAAGCCGGACGCGCCCTTGGCAAAAGTCGGCAACACACGCAAGAAGGGCACACTCGTGCGTTTTCTTCCAGATGACGCGATTTTTGAGGACGTGCGCTTCAATTACGACACGGTGTTCCGCCGCTTGCAGGAGTTGGCATACCTGAACCGGGGCTTGAAAATCGTCTTTCTCGACGAGCGTGTGAGCGACCCCGCCCGCCGCGAAACGACCTTCCACTACGAGGGCGGCATCATCGACTATGTGCGGTATTTGAACGACGGCAAAACCGTCCTGCACGATCAGCCGATTTACCTCGAAGGGCAGAAGGATTCCGTCATCTGCCGCGTCGCCATTCAGTACACCGACGGCTATACCGAGAGCCTTTTTTCCTATGTCAACAACATCCCCACAGGCGAAGGCGGAACGCACGAAACGGGCTTCAAGGCGGCATTCACGAAGATGTTCAACGACTACGCCCGCCGCAACGGCTTCCTGAAGGAAAAGGACAGCAACCTGACGGGCGAGGACTTCCGCGAAGGCTTGAGCTGCGTGCTGACGACGATGGTCAAGAATCCGCAGTTCGAGGGGCAGACGAAGGGGCGTCTGGGCAACAGCGAAGTGCGCCCCGCGGTAGAGGGCATCATCACCCAGCAGCTGACGGACTGGCTGGAGAACCTCAAGAATCAGGAGATTGCCCAGCAGATTGTGCAGAAGGCGATTCGCGCCGCGCAGGTGCGTGAAGCCGCGCGCAAAACCCGCGACAACGCCCGCAAAGCAAATCAGCTTGATGCCGCGCCGCTGGTCGGCAAACTCAGCGCCTGCCGAGGCAAAAAGGCGGAAGACAATGAGCTGTTCATCGTCGAGGGCGATTCCGCAGGCGGCAGCGCCAAGCAGGGGCGCGACAGCCGCTATCAGGCGATTCTCCCCCTGCGCGGCAAGCCCCTCAATGCCGAAAAGAAGCGGCTGGATCAGGTGCTGAGCAACGAGGAGTTCCGCTCGCTGATTACCGCGCTCGGCACGTCCATCGACGAGAATTTCAACCTTGCCAACCTCAAATACAACAAAGTCATCATCCTCTCCGATGCCGATCAGGACGGCGCGCACATCCGCGCCATTCTGCTCACTTTCTTCTTCCGTTACATGAAAGAGCTTGTCACCGGCGGTCACGTTTATATCGGAATGCCGCCGCTGTACAAGGTTCAAAAGGGCAGCAAAGTCCTCTATGCCTACGACGACAAGGAGCTGGCGAAGTGCATCAAGGAAGCGGGCAAAGGCTACACGCTCCAGCGCTACAAAGGCCTGGGCGAAATGAACCCCGAACAGCTCTGGGCAACGACGATGGATCCTTCCCAGCGCAAACTGATGCAGGTGACGATTGAGGACGCAGCGCTGGCTGACCGCCGCATTACCATCCTGATGGGCGACAAGGTCGAGCCGCGCCGCGACTACATCATCGAGAACGCCGACTTCAACAAGCCGGATAATTTCGAGCTGCCGGAAGGTCAGCGAGGGGAAGGAAAGTAAGTTATGGCAAAGAAAACAAGCGATAACCGCCCGATTCCCAAGGACGACCCGTCGCGCATCCTGCAAACGACCGTCGAGGACGTGATGCACCAGTCCATGATTCCCTATGCGGAGCATGTCATTCTGGAACGCGCCCTGCCGCGCGTCGAGGATGGCTTAAAACCCGTGCAGCGCCGCATTCTCTATACCATGATGGAACTCGGCACGACGCCCGACAAGCCGCACCGCAAGTGCGCCCGCATCGTCGGCGACTGCCTGGGCAAATATCACCCGCACGGCGATTCCTCCGTGTACGACGCGCTCGTGCGCATGGCGCAGGACTTCTCCATGCGCGGGCCGATGGTCGATGGGCACGGCAATTTCGGCTCCATTGACGGCGACAGCGCTGCCGCCATGCGTTACACCGAGGCGCGCATGACGCCCCTCGCGCTGGAAATGCTGCGCGACATTGAGAAGGACACCGTGCCGTTCCGCCTGAATTTCGACGACACGCTCAAAGAGCCGGACATGCTGCCCGCGCGCTTCCCGAATCTGCTCGTCAACGGCGCGAGCGGCATCGCGGTAGGGCTTGCAACGAACATCCCCCCGCACAATCTGGGCGAAAGCATCCGCGCGGCGATTGCTGTGATGGAGAATCCGGACATTCCGCTGGATGAGCTGATGAAAATCATCCCCGGCCCGGACTTCCCCACCGGCGGCGTGCTGGTGAAAAACGAGGAAATCCGCAGAGGCTATGAGACCGGACGCTCGAAGCTTTCCCTGCGTGCGCGTGTGCATGTGGAGGACGGCGTGAACGGGCGCAAGCTGCTCGTCATCACGGAAATCCCCTACATGGTCAACAAAGCCGCGATGCTGGAGAAGATTTTGAAGCTGTCGGAAGAAAAGAAGGGGCAGCTGCAAAACATCTACGACATCCGCGACGAATCCGACCGCGAGGGAATGCGCGCCGTCATCGAGCTGAAGAAGGACGCCGACCCGGACAAGGTGCTGAAAGTGCTCTACAAGTATTCGGACTTGCAGGTCACCTTCGGCGTGAACATGGTCGCCATCGCCGAGGGCAAGCCCGTGCAGATGGGGCTGAAAACGATGCTGGGGCACTTCATCCGCCATCAGAAGAACGTCATCACCCGCCGCACGGAGTACGACCTGAAGCAGGCGAAAGCCCGCGCGCACATTTTGCAGGGTCTGATGATTGCGGTGGACAACCTCGACGAGGTCATCGCGCTGATTCGCTCCTCGAAGAACCCGAAAGAAGCGAAAGCTCGCCTGATGGAGCGCTTCGAGCTTTCCGACGCGCAGGCACAGGCAATCTTGGACATGCGCCTGCAGCGGCTGACGAATCTGGAAATCATCGCCCTGCGCAAGGAGTACGAGGACATTCTGAAACTCATCGACCGCTTGGAGGGCATCCTGCACAGCGAGAAGAAGCTGCTGGCGGTCATCCGCAAGGAATTGCAGGAGATTGCCGAGGAATTCGCCGACGAGCGCCGCACGACCATCGAAAAAGCGGACGAATCCCCGCTGGAAGTTGAGGAAGAGGCCGCCGCGCCGGAAGAGGTCATCGTGGCGTTCACGGGCGCGGGGCAGTTGAAGCGCATTAATCCCGCGCTCTACAAGAAAACGCCGCTCCCAACCCGCGCGGAGGACGACAAGGAGTTCGCCGACTTCCTGTTCATGGCCAAAACAGACGAGACGCTGCTCATCTTCACCGACCACGGCAACTGCTATCCCCTGCCGGTCGCGTCGCTGAACGAAGTCAAGCCCAAGGAGCGCGGGCAGCTGCTTTCGGGCGTTCTGGCGGGCTTAGAGGACGACGAGAAGGCGCTGTGGATGACGTGCATCCGCATGGCGGACGTCGGGCACCTGCCGGACATTCTCTTCATCACCCGTCAGGGCATGGTGAAACGCACCGCCGCCGCGGATTACGACGTGCGCAGCAAGAAATTCGCCGCCGTGAACGTGAAGGACGGCGACCGTCTGCTGACAGTTCTCCCCGCCGCCAGTCGCGACGACCTGCTGTTGTTCACCCGCAGCGGCCTGTGCATCCGCTTCTCGCTCGACAGCGTGCCGGTGCAGGGGCGCGTCGCCGCTGGGGTGCGCTGTATGCAGGTGGAGGACGGCGACGAGGTCATCTGGTGCGGGCAGCTGCAAGACAGCGACCAAATCGTGCTGCTGACCGACCGCGGCTACGCCAAACGCCTGCTCTCCGTTGATTTTGAGAAGCAGAACCGCAACGGCAAGGGCGTGAAGTCGTTCTATTTCAACAAGAATGGCAGCAACGGCAAACAGCTTGCGGGCGTGGTGCGGTTGGAGAAGGACGATCACCTGATTCGCGTGCAGCAGGCGAAATCCCCCGCGACGCTGGTGGAAAGGGACAACGTGCGCCTGCAAGGCAAGCAGGATCGCGGAATGCCGCTGGTTATCGCGGTGATGGACGACGTGGTGACGGGGGCGGAGCTGTTGGAATAACAGCACCCGCATGGCGCCGAAAAAAGGGTCAAGGGGCAATGCCCCTTGCGGGGTTAAGGGGCGGCGCCCCTTATGGGGCTTGGGGCAACGCCCCAACTGTTGCTCCGTTAAACCTACTCAAAGAGGAAAAACAAGTCCGGCAACTTCGCCGTAGGCAGCGAAGCGTCCCTGCGCACAAACTAAAAAACTTCCAATAAAAATCAAGTAGCATCCGGAGGCGAACGCCGAAGGAGTCCAGAGGGCGATCGCAGACTTCGTCTGTTTTTATGCCCTCTGGAACTCGCGGAAGTTACCACGATGGAAATGAAGTCAACTATGCCTATCCGCATAAGCATCCAACTGCTTCATAGTTGGCTTTTCCCCTTGCAACAAGCGCCAAAACGTGATATGATGAGGACGAATGACGGAGGTGAACGCGTATGAATTCGCGCAACTCTTTTTCCTCGCTGACCATTACGCAGCTGGTGATTCACCTCACCGGCGCCCTGCTGGAACTCTATGCCGATGACACGCAGGAAATCCAAGTCATGGCATCCGGCGACGACCACGATATGAAGGCGGTTTCGCTCGCCCAGAACGGCGATACGCTGACGCTGGAGCAGTCCGCCGCCGCACTCTCGCCCTTGCCGCTCAGCGCCCGCTGGCTGCAAGTGACCGTCCGCATTCCGCGCACGTGGAAGGGACGGGTCGAGATTCGCACGACGTCCGGCAGCGTGCATGTCCGCGGTTTGCAGGTCAGTGACCTGTCCGTGGAGTCGCTCTCCGGCTTCGTGATGCTCTCCGACTTGAGCAGCCTGAGCCTGAAGGTCAAGAACGGCAGCGGCGACATTGCCGGCAGCGACCTCTCCGGTCAGGATTGCAGCCTGTTCACGACGACGGGGATGCTCTGTCTGGAGCGCCTTGCGTTTCTGAACATCTCACTGTCCTCGGTCAGCCGGGGCGCAATGCTTTCTTTTGCGGAGATGTTCTCCACCTTCAAGGGCGGCTCGGTCGCAGGCGGCATCAGTCTGGAGATTCCCGGCGCGCAGTGTGACGCCATTCTTCGCTCGGTGTCCGGGCGGCTGCTGACGGACGGCGTATCCATCGTCGATGGCGCACCGTCTGTCCGCGTGACGACGGCTTCGGGCAACCTGACCATCCGGCGGATTTCCCCGGAGAAACTGACAGAAAACGAATAATTAGGAGGACGATTTTTATGGCACGACAGAACTTTGGCTTCGGCGGTGGCGCGAACATGCAGCAGCTCATGCGTCAGGCGCAGAAGATGCAGCAGGCGATGACGGACGCGCAGGAAAAGCTGGATGCGCAGGAGTACGAAGCGCAATCCGGCGGCGGCGTGGTAAGCGTGAAGGTGAACGGCAAGCGCGAGCTGCTGTCCCTGACGATTGACCCCAAGGTCGTTGACCCCGACGACGTGGAAATGCTGCAGGACCTTGTGATGGCGGCGGTGAACGAAGCGCTGCGCAAGGGTGAAGCAAACCGCGAAGAGACGATGAACAAGATGGCGCCCGGCATGGGCGGCATGGGCGGTCTGTTCTGATGCCCGGACAAATCGAACCGATTGAGCGGATGGTGTCGGAGCTGTCTCGGCTGCCCGGTATCGGTCACAAGACGGCGGCGCGGCTGGCGTACCATATCGTCGGGATGCCGCTGGAGGATGTTCACGCGCTGGCAGCAGCGCTGTGGCAGGGGCGCAAGGCGATTCGCTACTGCGACGTGTGCGGCAATTTTTCCTCCGCTGAAAAGTGCGCCGTGTGTGCGGATGAAAGCCGCCATAACGGGCAAATCTGCGTCGTGCGCGACCCACGCGACGAGGACGGGCTTGCCGAGGGCGGGCGCTTCCTCCTGGAGTCCTCCGGAGTCGGTCATGACCATGTAGCAGCGGGCGATGAGGTTGTGCATCTCCTCGACATCGACGGGGTCGATGAGGTGGATGCGGTCATGCCCGCCCAAAATCGGGAAGACGCATTCGCGCACGACCGGGCTCAGGTGGACGGGATAGACGACCTCCACGTCGGGATACGACTCCACGACACGCAGGATGGCGTGCATGATGTCCTCCATGGGCTTGCCGTAGTTCTCCCGCCGGTGGCAGGTAACGGCGATGACGCGGCGGCTCCGGAAATCCAGCTCGTTGAGCAGCTGCGTCGGGAAGACGAAATCAGGCTTCACGGTGTAGCGCATGGCGTCGATGGCCGTGTTGCCGGTGATGAAGATGTCGCCCATGATGGCCTCGCGGCGCAGATTCTCCGCGTTCGCGCGGGTGGGCGAAAAATGCAGATCGGCGATGTCGCCGACGAGCGTGCGGTTCATCTCCTCCGGGAAGGGGGAGTATTTGTCCCACGTGCGCAGGCCGGCCTCGACGTGGCCGACCTTCACCTGATGGTAAAACGCGGCCAGCGCCCCGGCAAACGTCGTGGACGTATCGCCGTGGACGAGCACGAGATCGGGCTTGACGGTGTCCAGCACCTCGTCCATGCCGAGCAGAGTCTTGGTGGTGATGGTGGAGAGCGTCTGGCGCTTTTCCATGATGTGCAGGTCATAATCGCCCGTCAGGCGGAAGATCTGCATGACGGAATCGAGCATTTCCCGGTGCTGGCCGGTGAGGCAGACGACGCTTTCGATCTGCTCGCTGGCCTGCAGCGCCTTGACGAGCGGCGCCATCTTGATGGCCTCCGGCCGCGTGCCGAAGACGGACATGACTTTCAGCTTATTCATGCGGTTCCTCCTGTTTTTCTTCCGGCTCCGGCGAAGAGGCGTCCTCCGCGGGGTCGTTCTTCGAGAAGATCAGCCTGAAGCCGATGGCGCTGACGATGAAGATCGCCGCGATGAGGATCAGCGCCTTGAGCTCGCCCGAAGACGTCAGCAGCACGGCGGCCAGCCCCAGCATGCCCGTGAGCATGTAGGCGATGGCGACAGACTGCTTCTGCGAGAAGCCCATGTCGATCAGCCGGTGGTGGAAATGGCCGCGGTCGGCCTTCATCGGGTTCTGGCCGTGGGCGATGCGGCGCAGGAATGCAAAGCAGATATCGAAGATCGGGATGCCGAGGATGAGGAACGGCACGGCGAAGGAGATGATGGCGTACATCTTGAACAGGCCCGTAATGGAGAGCGTGGCCAGGATGTAACCCAGAAACGTCGAGCCGGTGTCGCCCATGAAGATCTTCGCGGGGTTCATATTATACGGGATGAAGCCCAGGCAGGCGCCGAAGAGCGCGCAGAGGATGATAACGATGTTGACCTCCTTGACCATGAGCGCGATCACGATCAAAGACGCCGTGGAGATGGCAGACACACCGACGGCCAGCCCGTCGAGACCGTCAATGAAGTTGACGGCGTTCGTGATGGCGACGATCCAGATGATCGTGACCGGGATGGACAGCCAGCCGAGGTTCAGATACGTCGCCTCGGAGAAGACGTTCGGGTTCGAGATGAACTGGATCCTGCAGCCGTGCCAGACCGCGACGCCCGCCGCGGCGATCTGCACGAACAGCTTCGGCAGCGCCTTGAGCGCCATGATATCGTCCAGCACGCCGAGGATCACGATCATGATCGCGCCGAGCAGGATGCCCTGCATCTGCCGGTCGATCTCCGCGAAGACGAGCACGGAGAGCAAGAACGCCAGAAAAATGGCCAGACCGCCCATCCGGGGGATCGGCACCTTGTGCATGCGCCGGTTGTCCTTCGGCACATCGATCGCGCCGACCTTGCACGCCAGCGTCTTGACCAGCGGCGTCGCCGCAAATGAGACCGCCGCCGCAACGAGCATCGCCAGCAGCATATAAACGACTTGTTTTGTTGTCATAAGCAGTTTACCCTCGTAGAGGCCGAAGCCCCCGCATCGGCCTTTTTGCGCCCGCAGGCGCACATAACAAATTTCCGGGCACCGATTCAGCCATCACCAACGATGACGTGCGCTTTCGGCAGAAATTCCCTGATCAGTAAATGGAACGCCGCAGAAGCGCGTCCATCTATAGAGCAGATACGTGATGGCGGTTTCTGCGTCAACAGCGCCCTTTTCTCCCCTATCTTTTCCCGCGCAAGGGAAAAGATAGGGCCGTCGGAGACAACCTGCAGCTGCAAATCTGCAAGAATCAATCCCTCAGGCGCTTCGCGCCAGCTCCCTTTACACAAGGGAGCCTTGGTGCGGGCGCAGGTCG
>OJOJ01000289.1_pt1 | contig 16129 bp, 9 predicted proteins | sample 1598041 | NCBI WGS metagenome assembly OJOJ01 (sample SAMN01915218, study PRJEB22387) | human gut metagenome | isolation source: stool | host: Homo sapiens | place: USA
TTTCGCCAATGCCCTCAAATCGTCTTCTTGTTGTGACATACATTGATTTTTTAATATCCTATATTTAGCGGACATGAAAGCCGGACGATTCGCGCAAAGTAACTCTGTCGCCGGCGACAAAATTCAAAAACAGGGGTGATCGCATGTATGAAACGCAAAAAAAGCGACGCATACGCAGGCCGGCCGCATGGCTGCTGGCCGTGCTGCTCACCGGGGCCCTGTGCTGCCAGACGGTATGGGCCGACCAGCGCACCTTGATCCCTGTGGGGAAGGCGGTGGGCATCAAGCTGTTTGCCGATGGCGTGCTGGTGGTGTCTACCTCCAGCGACGGTCCGTGCCCGGCCCGCGACTGCGGCATACAGGAGGGGGACCTGATCGTCAGCTGCAACGGCGAAAGGATCACGTCCGCCGAGGAGCTGCAGGCTCTGCTGCAGGCCGCCGGCGGAACGCCTGCAGCTGTGGGGCTGCGCCGGGACGGCAAAAGCCTTACCGTCACCGCCGTGCCGGTGCAGGCGGAGGATGGCTCCTGGCGTCTGGGCGCCTGGACACGGGACTCTATGGCGGGCGTGGGGACTCTGACCTTCTATGACCCGGACACAGGCGCCTATGGCGCTCTGGGCCACGGCATCACCGATACGGACACGGCCCAGCTGATGCCGCTGTCCAGCGGTTCCATTATGGAGACTACCGTGAAGGCCGTGAAAAAGGGACAGAAGGGCGACCCGGGACAGCTGAAGGGCGACTTCACCGTGCAGCACGATGTGGGTACCGTGTCCGCCAATACCAGCGGCGGCATTTTCGGCACTGTGGCAGAAGGCGGCTTTGTATCCGGCGCGGCACTGCCCGTGGCCCGGCGCAGCGAGGTGACCATCGGCCCCGCTGTTATTTTGTCCACCATCTCCGGAGATGATACCCAGGAATACACCGTGGAGATCGTGCGGCTGTGCCCCGCAAACCGGGACGGCCGGGACCTGCTGCTGAAGGTCACGGACCCCCGGCTGCTGGAGGCCACCGGGGGCATTGTCCAGGGCATGTGAGTGTGTTATAATTGGGACAACACGGGAAAAGCTTGATTTCAAGCGGGTTTCCGGTGCTTGTCCAACTTTTCATTGACCACGAAAACAGGACCACATTCTGCGCAGATGTGACGGACAAAAATGCTGCGAACTCCCGGATCCGGAGTTTTTCGGCAGTTAACAGCGAACGCAGGCAGAAAGGAGTCATATTCAATTTAATCGCCGCCTGGCGACTGCCGCACTAAGACCGATGGGGTATAAGCTGCCCATCGGTCTTTTTTGTTATTCCAAGGAAGGAGATGCTGATGCTGAAATGGGGTGCAGTTCAGGATGGCAATTCTTTTCCGGAATTCAACCATGCGAGACTATTGGAAACCTGGAAGCTGCTTTTGCAATTTGTCGGAAAGCAACAAAAAAGCAAAAATTGAAATCCATCGCTTTATATAGCGTTGCGTTTTTGCAAGAGAAATGATAGTATAGTCTAAGATAGACAAGACCGACTGTTCCTGTTTTCGGAGTAAATCCTGTTGATAAATGCACATTCGGAATCGTCTTGCCGGGAAACAAATACAATTGCCAAGAAATATTCCTTGATTGCAGGAGAAAGCGAGCGATTTCCCCTATGAAACGGAATACGAAACAGCTGATCCCCATGATCCTGGTTTTTACAATCATTGCATCGGCCTATTCCTGCCGGATACTGGCCATGCTCGACATCGGCGGCGTTTGGATGAACTATATCCGCGCGGCGCTGTATTTGCTGCTGTTTTCCCTGTGGGGCTATTCCATTGACCGGCGCATTATACAGAAGCAGGCACTGCACTGCCTGCGTCTGACCGCGGCGCTGATGCTGGTATGGCTTATTTTGCGCACGCTGAAATATGAGTTTGTCACCGACCTGACAGTGGCGCGGTACATTTGGTATCTCTATTATTTGCCCATGCTGTTTATACCGCTGCTGGGAGTGTATATTGCGCTGACGCTGGGGAAGTCGGAGGAATACCGTCTGACCGAAAGGGCCGGCTTTCTGGTCGCCGTGCCGGGCATACTGTTTTTGCTGGTGATCACCAACGATCTGCACCAGCAGGTGTTTGCATTCAACAGCGGTGTGCCGGGTGTACCGGACAATTACGGCTATTCCCACGGCATTTTTTACTTCTGCAGCATGGGCTGGATGGTTGCGTGCATGACTTTTTCCCTTGCCCTCCTTTTGAAGAAAAGCCGCGTCCCCAGCGGCAGCAAAAAAAGGATCAGGCCGTTTGTGATAGCCTGCATAACGGTTTTGTATGGGCTTTTGTATCTGTCCGGCCTGCCGGCCATACGCCGGTGGCTCGGGGATATGAATGTGACATTTTGCCTTTTATATGCGGCGATTTATGAAAGCTGTATACGCTGCCGGATGATACCGTCCAATACGGGCTATGTGGAGCTGTTCGAGGCGACAACGCTGGCGGCGTGCATTGCGGATCACAGCGGGAATATCGTTCTCCGTTCCCGGGCCGCAGGGGAGGATATGGTTTGCCCGAGGGATGGCGTTCCGCTCATCCGGCCCAACGGAATACGCATCTCCTCGGCGCCCATCAGCGGCGGCTATGCCATATGGCAGGATAATGTGCGGCCGCTGACGGAGCTGCGCGCAAGACTGAGCGAAAACAAGACCAAAATCAACAGCAACAAAGAGAAGCTGCGGGAGGCCTATATCATACAGAAAAAGCTGCTTGAGCTGACGGAAAAAAACCGTATTTACGACGAGATGGAGGCAAGGTATGGAGATCAGATCACCAGAGTCGGGCAGCTGCTGCGGCAATGCCAGGGGGCCGCACCCGAGGAAATACAAAGCGCACTGAAAAGGATCCTGCTGCTGGGTACTTACATTAAGCGCAGCGCCAACCTGTACTTTCTCAGCCAGGAATATGAGCTTCTGCCGCAGCAGGAGCTTCGGCTGACCATAGACGAGGCGGTGCGGGTGATAAACGTTTGCGGCACGGAATGCAGCGTGGTCTACCACACGACCGGGCCTATGCGCGCGACAGAGGTGGCGCGGCTGCTTGACCTTTTGAAGGTCGTGACGGAAGCGGCGATGGGCGGGCTGTATTCCCTGTTTATTTCCGTGTCCGACGGCGAGATGGATCTGTCGGTGGAGTGTGCTGCCGAGCTGTCCTTTTTGGCTTCTCCGGATGTGACGGTTCAGCAGGAGGACGGCTTGTGGCTTGTGCGCACAAGGATAGGAGGCGGGAGCGGTGCTTAGAATAAGACACCTGGGCTTTAATGCCATCAAGGAAAGCTTTGACCGGCTTCCCACAGGCGTGTGTTTTTTTGACCGAACGGGCAGCATCGTCCTGTGCAACCGGCAGATGTATCAGCTGAGCCGATTCCTGCTTGACAGCGATATGCAGTATCTGGGCGAGGTCCAGGAGGCGCTGTCTGCCCCGGGAGGGGGCGTTGTGCGGATCCCGGATATAGACAACACCTATCGGTTTCCGGACAAAACCGTGTGGAGGTTTGAAAAAACGGAGGTCACCGATCGGTACGGGACGAGGTATATACAGCTTACCGCCGCCGATGTTACCGACCTGCAGCGCGCCTTGGTACAGCTTACCGCAGACAGCAAGAAGCTGCAGGAGGACGCGGAAAAGCTGAAGCAGCTTTCCGATAATGCCGGGGCCCTGGCCCGGGAGAAGGAGCTGCTGGACGCGAAATCCGCCATGCACGATGGCCTTGCCGCCTGCATTACACTGACGAAGCAGTACATAACAGGGGAATTTGACGGTATGGATCCGGGCGTTGTATGCCATGAATGGGAGAAGGTCATTGCCTTCCGGGATACGATCTGCCTGCCGGCCAGAAAAAGACTGCTGGACAGCGCCAAGGCCAGCGGCGTGACCGTGCGGATAAGAGGTCAGGAGCCCACGGACGGTGAGGCGGAGCTGCTGTACACGGCCATGCAGGTCTGCCTGAACAACGCCATTCAGTATGCCAAGGCAACGGAGATTTCCGCAAATATTTGGGAAAACCAGGACAGCTACACGGTGGTGATACGCAATAACGGCAAGCCGCCGGAAAAGGAGATCACCGAGGGCGGCGGACTTACCAACCTGCGCCACCGGATCGAAAATTCGGGGGGAAAGATGACGGTGCAGAGCTATCCGAGGTTTGCTCTGGCGATCGAGATACCAAAATCCGGGAATTCGGGGGTGAATAACCTGTGACTATGAGAAAAATACTGATCGTGGAGGATCAGGCGCTGGCGAGAACCTATCTGTGCGCCTGCGTGGAAAAATGCACGGACTGCCAGGTGGCGGGTACGCTGTTCCGGGCCGACGCGGCGCTTCAGCGCTGCGATGAGGGGCCTATTGATCTGATTCTCATGGACATATGCACCGAAAGCGACTCGGACGGACTGGCCGCAGCCGAATCCATCAAGAAGATCTACCCGCAGATAAAAATCGTTATGGTGACCTCTATGCTGGAGGGACGGTTTCTTGATCGGGCCAGAAAGATCGGGGCAGACAGCTTCTGGTATAAGGACTCCCCCTCCGGCGACCTTGTGGGTGTGATCGAGGGAACCCTTTCCGGAAAGCACTTTTGGCCGGACGGCGTGCCCAGTGTCCGGCTCGGCAACACGCTCTCCTGCGACCTGTCTGACCGTGAAATAGAGACTCTGCGCCTGCTCTGCGAGGGAAAAACAAATGCCGAGATTGCCGTAAAGCTGAATGTGGGCGAGTCCTCGGTGCGGACCTATATTAACCGTATGCTGGAAAAAACCGGCTACACAAACCGCAATCGGCTGATGATCGCAGCTGTGGGCAAACGGATGGTCGTGCCCGGATGCTGGATCGAGGAGCAGGAAGAAACCAGGTAGGAGCAAATTGAATAAAGCGTCGCGCTGAAAAAACTATTTTTGACACGAAAATACCCAGCTTTCAAAAAGCTGGGTATTTTTTGCGAAAAACAGACGCTCGTTCACAATTTGTTTACAATTAAAGAGGCGTTTGTCCTCACTTTTGAGGACAGACAGAGCCGGCGTTCCTTGCTACAATAAAGCCATAAAGTAAGACGGAACAGATCCGGTGTATGTATCAGAAAAAAGGAGGAACGGTTCGATGAAGAAAATCGTGGTCGATATGCAGAATTTTCTGTTTGCCGATTCCATAGCGACTGCTTTCAAGAATTCGGATTACGACATTGCTGTGGTTCGTGCGGAGTCCCCGCGAGATACCATTGAACTGTGCCGGGTGTTCAAACCGTTTGTCCTTTTAATGGAGGTTACCGCCTATACTCCATGGCTGCTTTGCGAGAGGATGAAGCTGCGGGATGAGGCAAAGACGGTGTGCCCGGATTGCAAAATTGCCCTCATTGTGGATTCCAACACCGAAAAACAGGCGGCGAAGGACATCCGGGAGGCCAAGAAAAATGGTATCATCGACCAGTTTTTCTACGGGTCGATGACCGCTGAATACCTGATGGATCAGATTTACGCGATGTAAGGACGACACAAGAAAGGTGAGGTGAAGCACAGTGAAAAAAAGGAAATGGCTTAGCCTTCTGCTGGCAGTGATGATGCTCGTATCAGCGGTGCCCTTCTTCCCGGTGACGGCCGATGCAGCAGATGGCACGGTGGAGGTTTCTACCTGGGCGGAGCTGAAAAAGGCGCTGGACTACACGACAAATTGCTCGGTGGTGAAGGTGGTTAAGGACATCGAAACAAAGTCTCTGAACGGACACACCGGTCTGCATCAGGACAACATCATCTTCATGTCGATGGCCATGGACAAGGTGCTGGATCTGAACGGACACACCGTCAATGCGTATGCGAAATACTATTCGGAGGTTGCGCAGGGGTATCTGATCAATATATGTGATAAGGATGCCCGGCTGACCATCCGCGACAGCGTGGGGGGCGGCGCCCTGATCGGCGAGTTTAATCAGGAATTCTACTATGAGTTTATCAATGTGAGTGAAGGTACGCTGGTTATGGAGAGCGGTACGGTCAAGATGCTGTGTCCCTCTAAAGATAATCAGTATACGAAGTGCGCCATCAGTGTATCCGGTACGGCGATCTTTAACGGCGGCGAGGTGCTGACGCAGGTGACCAGTCCCGGGGGCGAGAAGGAGGAGCGGTATCTTTCCCGCCGGCTGCAAGCCATTCGGGGAGAAGCAGGCGGCAGCGTCACCATCAACGGCGGCACCTTCGACCGGGTGGTTCTGCACAGCGCCCCCACACCGGAGAACCTGGGAAAGTATGAGCTGGTGGTAAACGGCGGCTTTTTCCGGCAGTCCATCGCCCAGGTATTGGTTGGGGATGTGTATGCCAGCCATCTTGACCATCTGACCATGCAGATCAACGATGCGTATTTCATGCGCACCACCGATAAGCTGGACCAGTGCCGTCTGGTGATAGGCGGGAAGATGAAAACCTTTTATGACCGTAACTGGGATTACGACTTACTTTATAACGATATTCCGGGCGCGACCCTGGATGATGCGAAGACTATGATGTGGGGTCTGACGCCGTACCTTATCAGCGAAAACGGCGCGGTCTTCACCGATGTGCACGACGGAAACTGGTATGTGCGGGGCAATATGCGCCGGTCGGTTGAAAACGGCGGGCCGATCATGGCTTTTCAGGGCATGTCGCTGGGCGTTCAGGGCGGCATAGCCAAGGTGATCTCCAACGCCTACGGCGTGAAGGAGGTTCTGCTGGACGGCGAGCCCATGGCCTGCGGCGAGCGAGGCTTCAGCGCACCCCAGGTGGATACCACCGCAGAGCAGGAGCATCAGGTGAGTTTTGTGATGTATCCGATTTCCCCCATGCTGCGCGTGTTCGGGTACAGCTATTCCAACGAATATTCCACCGGATATATTCGGATGTTCGTTAGTGACCACCATACGGGAGGGGGCATGGTGCATTTTCCCAGTGTTCCCGCGTCAGGAGACCAGCCGTTTTCGGTGACTTACTATATTGGTGAATCCGATGTGGATGCACTGACCACCATGGAGCTGCAATATGACCTGATGCTGGAGACCAACGGGGTAAAGAAGCAGGTTTCGACCGGCTACAAGGGCGCAAAGGTGGTGCAGTGGGTGGATCATACCCAGGCTATCGACACCGTCTATCTGGATATCAGCCAGCCTCTGGTGCAGGGGGATTATAGCAGCGGCGCCTTCACTGTGGATGGGAGCGCCCCCTATACCATCGAGGACAGGCAGGGCTACTGGGAACATGAGGATATTTGGGACCTGACCGGAAACGGCAGTGTTCCCGCGGTATTGGGGGATCAGTATTATCGCTTCATCCGTGTGTATCTCAAGGACGGCTATGAGGGGTATAAATTCGATAAGAAAAACCCGCCGAAGGTCAAGATCCGGGGTCTCAACCGGGAATGTGACAGTATATCTGTTTCGGTCGCCAGTGATGAAAGGACCCTGGGGGTGTCCCTGGCCTCCCATCCCTCCGAGCTGATTCAAAGCGCCTGGGGTACCGTTGCCGGACTGCGGGCGGGAAGCCTGGTCGGCGGAGTGAATATCAGGCCGAAGGACAGCCATTTTGATTTTGAGATTAAGGAGATCCAGCGAATCAAAAACGGAGTTGTTTACAGCACCAGCCCCGACGAGATGATCGATCCCGACTATACCTATCGGATCAAGCTGGTGGGCACGGGCAAAGAAGGAATGACATTCCACAACGGTCCGTGGCAGTATGATTACACATTTCACTATTATCTCAACACGAATGTCAAGCTGCGGATGTACAATGATCTCAACATTGCAGAAAATTATCTTGAAGTGCCGTATGATGCATCCGCCCAGGCATACGTAATAGATTTGGTACCGGAACCGGATGTGATTCACTATGACTATCTGTCTTTGGGCGTGCCACTTCCGTGGGCGGGCGAAAGACCGATATATAACAATAATCTGGTTGCGGGACTGCCGGGCGGCGTTTCGGTTGTAAACTATACATGGTATGCTTCCGCTACGGGGGAGCGGATTCAGGCTGATATGACCTTTATCGCAGGCAGAAGATATCACGTAAACGTGATTTTACAGTGCGAAGAGGGCTATTACATAGCTGACGACGAGGAGCTGGATGCTTATGTGAACGGGGCAAAAGCGTATATAAGCGCGCAGGACGGGAACAGAACAACTCTTACCGTAGGATACTCCGTTCCCGTTGCTTCGGGTGTACACGGTCAGGCGGTGAGCTTCCGCGATGGCAGCGATGTGACCGTTTCCCTGTTTGCCGATGGCAGCGCAGAGCCCAAGTACACCGTATCGGTGCCGGGGGGAACAAAAGACAGCTCCGGACAATACACCACCACCTACGACATTCCCGAGGTTGCTCCCGGTACCTATACCATGCAGGTGTCGAAGAAGAATCATGTCACCCGGGAGTACACCGTGACGGTGAGCGGCGATGCGGTGACGCAGGATGTGAAGATACATCTGATGGGCGATATCAACGGCGACGGCAGAATCAGTATCGGTGATATCAATCAAGCAAACCTTCACGCAAAGGGAAAAAAGATATTGCTTGGGTATGAACTCGCCTGTGCAGACATCAACGGCGACGGCAGAGTGACGACCAGTGATGTTAACAAGATGAATCTTCACAATAAGGGAAAGTCCCTTCTGTGGTAGCCCAACCGGCTTGTCTTAATGCCAATGCGCCTGCCCTATACGCCATATAGGGTAGGAGCTGCGGTTTAAGAATAAAAAATGCAGAGCAATCTGCACCGCCGCTCTTCGGAACTAAGCGAGACTTCGGAAGCGGTGCGTAAGAAATGTCCCGCAAATCTATTTTCAAAGGAGGAGCTTGGTCATGAACAAGCGAATCACATCCCTACTGCTCAGTTTCGTCATGATTTTTGCGATGTTTGCAACTGCGGCACCGGTATCAGCAGAGCCTGCGACATCGACATTTACCTTCACGGTCGAAGCTGACAAGACAACAGCAGGCCCCGGGGATACTGTCACGTTTACCGTTTATATACAGCAAACAGGTACGATGACTTGTTTCCAGGGCAAACTTGGCATCCCGTCCGGCTTAACATACGTTGTGGATAGCGGTGCTCTTACGGAGGGTATCCAGGAGAAACTTGGCCGGGACGAAGTTGCCTGGACCCAGGATCCCTATAAGCTCTTGAGCGCATTTGGCGCAGAGGATTTCACCGGGACAGATAAGATCGCAGTGATGAAATTTCAGTGCACAGTGGATAACGATACTGCTGCAGGAAATTATGAGGTAACTCTGCTTGAAATTGAAGCGGACGGCGGTTCTACTGAGAACTACGAAACCAAAAATCCCACATGCATCCCTGCGACCATCACTGTCGCTGCCGCACCGAAGCCGGCAACGGGTATCACTCTTAACAAGAGCGAGCTGACGCTGACAGTCGGTGCAGTGGATGACAGCCTGAAAGCGACGGTCACGCCGGCCGATTCTACCGACACGGTGGTATGGTCTTCTGACAAGCCCGCTGTTGCTACCGTCGATCCCGCCACGGGCAAGGTGACCGCCGTAGCCCCCGGTGAAGCGATCATTACCGCAACGGCAGGAACAAAAACGGCCACCTGCAAGGTGACGGTAAACTGTGGTCACGAATCCTGCACCCCCATCCCGGAGAAGGAATCGAACTGCACCGAGAAGGGCTGGGACGCTTATAAGAAGTGCGATCTCTGCGGCAAGCTGTTTGACATGAGCGATAATCCCCTTACCGGGATCCCGTACAGGGCTACCAACGACGATCATGATTTCAACACTTCTGAGTGGGGATACAAGGAGGCCGACGGCCACGCCCATGTCTGCAGCCGCAACGCGGCGCACCATGATACCGTAATGCCTCACACGGCAGGCCCTGCCGCAACGGAAACCACACCGCAGACCTGCACAGAATGCGGATTTGTGATGCAGGCTGCAACGGGCCATGTCCATGCCGACCATCTGACCAAGGTGGACAAGGAGGACGCTACCTGCACCACTGACGGCAACAAGGAGTACTACCGGTGCACCTGCGGCAAGCTCTTCGAGGATGCTGCCGCCGCCACGGAAATTACCGACCACAGCAGTGTGGTGATTCCCAAGACGGGTCATAGCTACACCGTGCAAAACAGCGATGAAGCTCACAGAAGATCCACCGCTGCAGATTGCCGCGAGTTTGACACCTATTGGTACACCTGCGCCAATGACGCAACCCACAGCGCCAAGGATGATGCCGCCGCTGCGGATAAGTTCTATAACGGCAAGCAGGGCGCTCATGTTTACGGCAGTGAGTGGGTCGATTGCGGGGAGACCGGTCACGCCCACAAGTGCCAGTATCACGATGCCTATGATGCAGTGCAGCCCCATACGCCCGATCATGAGGGCGGAGCGACCTACGATTACGCTGTGAAGTGCACCGACTGCGGCCGTGTGCTTGAGCCGCAGCGGGAGAACGGCAGCATTCGCGTTGAGGTCCCCTTCAAGCTCACTGTGAAGAAGACCGGCGAAATGGATCCCGGCCAGAAGACCTTCAAGTTCGCTATTGACAGATTCGGCGCCCCCACCGTCTATACGCTGGTGCAGGATACCGTGGAGACCAATGGCGAAAAGACCTATGAGGGTAAGTTCATTTTCACCATCAGTAAGGATCAGGCCGGCAATCTGTCCGAGGGCTTCGTTATCCGCCAGGTCAAGGGCAATGCCGCGGGCTGGACTTACGATGAGAGCATCTTCTACGCCATGCCTCTGTTTGTCGACAGCTATGACAGCGTTCGGGGCTGGGCCTTCTTCAAGTTCGACGAGAAGGGCGAGCTGGAATACAACAATCCCATGGAGGAAATCGGCTTCACCAACAGCTATAGCGCCAAGAAGCCGGTGACGCCTCCTGCGCCGGAACCCCCCAAGAAGCCGGTGACACCTCCTGCGCCGGAGACCCCCAAGACCGGCGACGGCAGCATGATCGCTTTCAGCATCGCGATGGCGATCGTATCCGGTGCGGCTCTGATGGGAGCAGCCCTGTATTCCCGCAGAAGGAGCAGATAAACCACCTAACCGAAAAATCGTGCTAAAGGATTGAAGCAAAGGGCGGGACGGAAGCCATCCGCCTCCGCCCTTTCGCTTTTCCAAAGAAAATCAAGCAGTTGGTTTTCTTTGGAAAGGTAATGTTATACAGCAATCCGCTAAGGTGCTCGGCTTCAAAAACCATCTGGACTTTGTAAAGGAGGAAAAGAGATGAAAACAAGTAAACGAAATCGATGGCTCAGCTTTTTGCTGGCGCTGATCATGCTGGTGGGCTTGCTGCCGCTTTCTGTGCTGTCGGTGGGCGCTGAAAGCGGCGGCGAGGAGACGACCGGTGCCAATCGGGGCGCAGCGCGGGCCTCTTCTTCGTCGTATCCCGCGCTAACCAATTTGGTCGAGGGAACGGAGATAATCTACGGTCACGTCTATTTTTTCTATAAAAACGGCAGGGTGGTGAGCCGTTCGGTCATTATAGACCCGGAGGATTGCATATATAACGAGAGATTACTCGAAGGCTATAAGAGCGATACAAATCTTCAGCGGGTCGTGTCATACGATAACGGCATTCTTATGTATTGGACACGTTATGAGAATGATTTCCTGGATCTTTCGGGGCTTGAGGGAAGGTCTCTGATGCTGGTTCTGTTCGACAATCTGAAGCTATCCGCCCTGTATGCCCCCGGCGTTGATCTGAAGCTGATGGTGACCGACGGCGTCAATGTCACCTTCAACCACAGCACCCGGTATAAGAACAAGACCGCCTACTGTCCCCAAAACGGTGCAACCGGCGCGGTGATCGATCTGGCCCAGTCGGAGGGAAGCTTGAACGGCTGCGGTACCTTTGAGCTGTGCGGAAACGGGGAGCTGGGTATCGTCACGACGAGTGCCCCCAGGAAAACCAGCCCCGACTATGCCATCGTGGCGAAAAACACATCGGTTCTGGAGGATGCTGCACTGAATATTGTCTGCGGCAACAGCCACAGAGATGTGAGTTCCCTGATCCAGACGATCTCGCTCACCATCGACACCACCAGGGATGTTTCCCTTTCTATCAAAAATCCCCGGACCAACGCCGCCGCTTGGAGCTGCCATATGAACAACTTCAAGCTCGTCAACGCAAAGAGCCTGAATGTTTACGTGCAGCGGGGCTCCGGCGGATGGATCTTATTCGGCAACAACGGCGAAACCGACCCGGCGAAGGTGTTTAAGTATTACAGGAGCATCGGTAAGATCGGCAGGGAATGGTATATAGCCGGAAGAACCAACAGCGGCTATACTCTCACCATGGATCGCAGAGACTACATGCCGCAGATACGCTTCAACCTCAACTTGCAGGAGGTGAAGGGGGGTCAGACGGTGCGGGGCCTGAAGGCCGGCCTGGGCTATGAGATGTCTGCGGATATTGTGTATATGCCCCAGTGGATGCAAAAGCTGAGGGATGCAGGCAGAGTCAGGTTCGATTTCTACGGCCTCCTGTGCAAGCCGGGTCAGGAAGAGGGCTATGAAGGAGAACCCTATACACTTGATTTTTATGTGGACCGCACCGGAAAACACAGTGTGGAGTTCTACTGGGCCTGCTGGCCGTCGGCAAATACTGACTATCGTAAACCGAAGACAGAAGAGAGTGTCCTTTATCAGACACACATCGAATTTGATGTGCAGATGAACGAAGCGGTCAGCGGCAAGCAATACATATATAGTGTTCAGCTTCTGCAGGCGGGGGGCGAATTTACCGAAGCAACCAACGCCACCCACAAGATCTCCCTGCATCCGGATACATTGGCGAAATGCTATACCGACAAGTCATATTCAACTGGTATCCCCTCCGAGTGGACGTATCAGTCCGATGCGGATGCGTATACTATGCACTTCTGGATAAGCGCACGGCACGGATACGAGCTTGCCGATTCGACTGCGACGGCAGACAACGGAGTTACTCTGAATGTGCAGCATACAAAGGTTACAAACAGATCATTCACCTATGGAGCCAAATCCCTCGTTGTCAACCTTGTGGCAAAGCGGAAGCTGACGGACGTGCGCGGTACGCTCAAGAATTTCCGTCTCGGCATTGACGCCGGGTTTACGGAGATCGTATCGAATGAACCGAAAAAGTATACCTTCAAAAATACGGTGGTATACGATGTCGCCTATGGCGCTTACGGCGTAGAGGCCGGTCAATTGCGTGAAGGCGATACGTGTTATGTCTACTTCGACGTAAAGCCGGGGGTTGGGTATTATCTCCCCGAGAATGCTTCGGTAAAGGTGATCCAGCCCGCAGGCTACAGAGCCAACGGGATATTCGACTCTGCGGAAACATACAGCACAGTCTATAAGGGCGATTGGTACGACTATTCACCGATAGGACGGAAATACCGGGTCTCTCAACTGTTGGAGCCGAACAGCGAGGGAGTGAAATACGGGACCGATATCCGCGTACAGGAGCCTAAGGCGGGGGACTGCCCCGCTGCCTTTGCCGACTATGAAAAACCGACAAGCCTGCCGTATAATATGAAGGTGCTGTCGATGCAATGGCTGGGACCCGATCAAAAACCAATGAGGAAATTTGACAAATTTGAGGTTGGAAAATCGTATTTCCTCGATCTTCGTATCGGATTTGAGGGCGGCGAAGAAATGGGCTATGTATACCCGAAAAATTGGAAAGATTTCAAGGTGAACGGTAAGAGCGTAAACGCATGGATGGAATATGAAGACAATACAGACGGGCATGTCTGGCAGGTGTATGAATCCTATAAGGTGACTGACCCCAACGCCCGCGGCTCCGTCAGCGGCACGGTGAAGAGCTTTAATTCCGCTTCCGATAAGGTGACCGTTCAGCTCATTCAGCAGGGACACTCAGAGCCTGCGTATGAGACCATCGTCCCCAGCGGAACGAAGGAGGGGAATCAATATACCGCCTCCTACAGTATTTCCGGGGTCGCTTCCGGTACCTATACCATGCGGGTGATGAAGAAAAATCATGTCACCCGGGAGTATACGATTACAGTGGGCGGAGAAGCGGTGACGCAGAATGTGAAAATACACCTGAAGGGGGACATCAACGGCGACGGCAAGGTCACGATCGGCGATGTCAACAGAGCAAACCTTCATGCAAAGGGAAAGAGTAAATTGACTCTGTATGAATTTGCCTGCGCAGACATCAACGGCGACGGCAAGATCACGATCAGCGACGTCAACAGAGCGAACCTTCATGTGAAGGGAAAGTCTTTGCTTTGGTAGTCTGATTGAGTTTGCTTCAACACCTCAGCTCCTGCCCTATGCCTGCATAGGGCAGGGACCGAGGCTTAGGAAGATAAAGCTATCTGTACCACCGCACCTTACTATTTGGAAAGGGCTTGTAAAAGCCCCTTTCCGAAAGGCGATGAACAGATAAAAAACGCATCGTCTTTCGGAAGGGTGAGAATTTCATTCAGGGCGTATCTATGGAAAACAGGCAGGGATGCATTGTGCCACAGGAATACTTCGGAATAAGAAAGAGGAGGTCCATATGAAAAGAATTGTGCTGCTGTTTTGCACAGTAATGTTATTCATTTGCTCTTTGTGCGGATGTTCGGCTTCACCCGAAAAAAACCCTTCTATCCCAGGCGGGAGCACGATCCCCGGGGGCAACACCGCGAAGGATCCGGATGATAAAAACACAGAGGAGGCCGCTTTTGCGGCGCTGCAAAAGAAAATCGCACAGAGCGGCAGCGCAGTCGCCGTCGCCTTTATCGGCTATGTGGATAGCGAGAGCTCTGAGGCGGACCTGCGCGCCTATGTTGCGGGCAGCGAAACGGGAAAGGAATATCCCAGCCTATCCCGCGCGCCGCTTTACATGGCTGAGGGACAGGAGCTGTATGCAATTATACCGCCGAATGACAAGGGAACGATAATCGTGTACCCATCCATGATGACCGAAGACGGCGAGTATGCCGACGACAAGAGCAATCCCCTCCACGTGGGGGAGCCCGGCGAGCCGCTGTTGCTGCGGTGCAACCTCAGCGAGATATACTCCAATGTGCTGATTGCCGCTACTGACGGCGGCGGGGCCATGGACTTCCGCCCGTCGCTGTCCATGGAAAACGGGCACCTGCAGGAGATTGCAGGGGTGTACGATTTCTCAACATACGAGGAAGAGCCCGATGAGCGATCCATTCAAATCGCAACAGAGCTTCTTCTGGAAACGGACGAGGTAAAGCAGGCGGTCATGCAGGGAATGAAGGTTATGTATACCGGAAATACCCAGTGGATCGAGGGGCGCCCCTGCCTGCTGTTTGCCCTGGGAACCGACAGCGAGGATCAGTTTGTCAGAGAACGTTATTACGGCGTGTGCGACAATCTCGTCTATAGCTACGATGCCATAAGCGATACGTGGTCTACTGTCGGGCGGCAATAAAATCAAGGGGAGAACAATCATTCATATCCCGTGGGGGTCCACGGAAAAAGAAGTGATCTGCCGGCTCCGGTCGGAAAAGTATATGGATCATTCTCACAATTGGAAAGGAGCTTTTATTATGGGACTTATTAAAGCGGGTATCGGTGCATTGGGTGGCACTCTTGCCGACCAGTGGAAGGAATTTTTCTACTGCGAGTCTATGCCCAAGGAGGTGCTGGTCACCAAGGGACAAAAGCGCGTCAGCGGCAGGTCCTCCAATACGAAGGGGAGCGACAACATTATTTCCAACGGCTCCGGTATTGCCGTGGCCGACGGGCAGTGCATGATCATTGTGGAGCAGGGGAAGGTGGTGGAGATCTGCGCCGAGCCCGGCGAATTTACATACGACACCTCCACGGAGCCCTCCATCTTCTCCGGCAATCTGGGGGACAGCGTCCGCGCCACCTTCCAGACCATCGGCAAGCGCTTTACCTACGGCGGCGACACCGGCAAGGACCAGCGGGTGTACTATTTCAACACCAAGGAGCTTATTGACAACAAATTCGGCACGCCGAATCCCATCCCCTTCCGTGTGGTGGATTCCAAGATCGGTTTGGATGTGGACGTTTCGGTGCGCTGCTCCGGTGTTTATTCGTATAAGATCGCAGACCCTCTGCTCTTTTACACCAATGTCTGCGGAAACGTGGAGAAGGAGTATACCCGGGACGAGCTGGATAGCCA
>OJOJ01000305.1_pt1 | contig 15788 bp, 10 predicted proteins | sample 1598041 | NCBI WGS metagenome assembly OJOJ01 (sample SAMN01915218, study PRJEB22387) | human gut metagenome | isolation source: stool | host: Homo sapiens | place: USA
AGAAGGGAAAAGGCGCAAGCAGATGGCGCAGATGAATCTGGAAATAGTATCAAGGTTTCTTGCTGGGGAAGCGGGGAAAGGGGTGTTTGCCACGGCGCACGAAGGAGCAGCGCAATACTGCCGCAAAGTGAACAAGCGTGAAATTCCGGTCTGTCCGATTTTAGGGGTCAATATTGCTGTCATCAACATGAATTGGCTGCTGAAATATTTGGCGCAGAATATTCATCAATTGCAGGGAGATTACATCTGCGTATCGAATGTACATACAACCGTCGTCAGTTACGAGGATGCGGACTACCGTGCCGTGCAGAACGGCGGTTTGATGGCGATTCCGGATGGCAATCCGCTGGCGCAGGAGGCGCGGCGGCGCGGGTATCCGCAGATTCAGCGGACAACCGGGCCTGACCTGATGATGGAGGTCTTTCGGCAGTCCACGGCACACGGCTGGCGGCATTATTTCTACGGCAGCACGCAGGAAGTGCAGGAGAAAATGATTGCGCGCCTGCAGAAGGAGTATCCGGGGCTGATAATTGCGGGCACAGACGTGCCGCCCTTCCGCGAACTGACACCGGAGGAAGATGCGCTTGCCGTGGCGCGCATCAATCAGGCGCAGCCGGATTTTGTGTGGGTCGGGTTGGGAGCGCCGAAGCAGGAGCGCTGGATGGCGGCGCACCAAGGGCGTGTGCATGGGCTGATGATTGGCGTCGGCGCGGGCTTTGATTTCTTTTCGGGCAACGTCAAGCGCGCCCCGTTATGGATGCAGAAGCACAGCCTGGAATGGCTCTATCGCCTGATGCAAGACCCGAAGCGGCTATTCCAGCGCTACTGGAGCACGAATCTGAAATTCATCTGGAACGCGACCATCAGGAGAAAGTAAATGCAGCAAGCGACAAAACAGCCCGCTGTACTGCTGGTACACGACTATTATCAGGTTCCCGGCGGCGAGGATGTCGTTGTGGCGAACGAGAAGCACCTGCTGGAAACGCACGGTCACGCTGCGGCGCTGTATGCGCGGCGGAACGAGGAAATTTCGCGCATGGGAGCGCTGGAGAAAATCTGCAGTGCGCTGGGGATGTTTTTCAGCATCCGTACATACCGCGAGGTTCGACGGAGCATCCGCGAAAACCGGATTTCGCTGGTGCATGTGCACAACACGCTGCCGCTGATTGGCCCGGCAGTGTATTACGCGGCATTGCGCGAGGGCGTTCCCGTGGTGCAGACGGTGCACAACTTCCGTCTGCTCTGCCCGAACGCGCTTTTCTACCGCGACGGCCATATCTGCGAGGACTGCGTGAAAAAGGGACTGCACTGCGCGGTGAAGCACCGCTGCTACCGCGGCAGCCGCCTGCAGACGGTGCTCTGCGTGCTCAGCACACGTTTGCACCGCGCCCTCAAAACGTACAGCCGCCTACATTACATCACCCTGACGGACTTCAACCGGCAGAAGCTGCTGGCGCTTAAGCAGATTCCGCCGGAAAACGTGTCCGTAAAGCCGAACTTTGTGGAACCGCCGGAGACGATTGTGCCATATGCGGCGCGCGAAAATCAGGTGGTGTACATCGGTCGTCTGGATGCGCTCAAGGGCATTCGGCTGCTGCTGGAAGCGTGGGCGCGCTACGAGCGTTCAGGCGGGGGCATGAAGCTAATCATCTGCGGCACAGGGCCGGAGGAAGCATGGTGCCGCGAATATCTGACGCGGGAAAAGCTGAAGCAGGTGGAGCTGCGCGGCTTTGTGCCAAATTCGGCGGCACGGGCGCTGATGGGGCAGTCCAAGGCGCTGATTCTGCCAACACAGTGGTACGAAGGCTTCCCAATGACAATTGTGGAAGCCTTCAGCGCCGCCACGCCGGTGATTTGCTCGGATTTAGGCAACGCGGGTTCCCTGATTTCGGACGGCGTGACAGGCTTCAAGTTTCCGGCGGACTCGGCGGAACAGCTGGCACAGACGCTCAATCGGCTGCAGCACGCGGAATCCGTCAGCGAGGGCGCGCTGAAAACGTATCAGGAGAATTTCACGGCGGAAGCAAATTATCGTCAGCTGATGGCGATTTACAGCAAGGCGATGCAGAAAAGTGGCGAAAGGAACGAACCATCATGCGGCTGATTGTGGCAGATGTACGGAGCACCAGCACAGACGGCATTGCCGCTGGGCATTATTTCACCGTCGCGCAGAATTATCTTGACCTGTTCGGCGCGGAGATGGATGTGCGCATTGCGGGCGGGCCGGTGTACGGCGACCGCTTCGGGAACAAGCTGATTCGTCTGCCGCATGATTACATCGTGGGCAGTTCGGCGGTGCGCAACAAACGCGCCGTGTTCCAGAACGTGCGCGCGCTGCTTCGGGAAGCGCAGGATGACGTGATTGTCCTCCAGTGCAGCGCCGTCGCAACAGCGTATCTGGGGCTTGCACTGTTCAAGAAGAAAGAAACGCGGGTCTACACCATCCAGTACAGCACCGACGGCGTCAATTCGGTGCTGAAGCGGGGGCTGTATGCGCTGTGCAGGCGGAAAATCAGCGGCGTTATCTGCCCCAATGCAGCCATTGGCGCGGCGTATGGGCGGCCGATGTGCGTCGTATCCGATTACATCAGCACAGGAACGATGCAGCCGCCTGTGCCGTATGCGCAGCAGCGCTATGATTTCGGCATGGTCGGGCTGATTACGTCGGACAAGGGCGTCGTTGAGGCGGCAAAGCAGCTGCGGAACACGCCGTATCGGGTGCTGATTGCAGGTCGGGTGCAGGAAACGCCGCTGGAAACGGAACTGCGGGCAGTCTGCGCGGGGGCGAAGAACATCGAGCTGCGGCTGGAATACCTGTCCGAAGCGGCGTATGACGAGGCGATTCGCCAATGCCGTTACTGCATCCTAAACTATTCGGAGAATTACTCCCTGCACAGCAGCGGCGTTGTATTCGATATTCTCTTCCGGGGCGTGCCGATTGTGGGCAGCCGCTGCGGGACGCTGCAAATGGTGGAAGCAAACGAATTGGGCAAAACGGTATCCCGCATGGCGGATTTTGCGCCGGAAAGGCTGCTGGATGAAGCCGTGCATGACCGCTATGTGCGCAACATTGCGCGCTACTGCCAATCGCAGGCGCAGGAGCGGGAAAAGCTGCGGGATTTTCTGACGCGGGGCGCGGTGGAATAACCATGCCGCACAGCGCAAAGTGAAAGGAGGGGCTGAAGCGTGAAGGTCATGTGGATGGGGAATATTATCCTCCCTGCCATTGCGGAAAAAGAATCGCTTCCCCCGGTGTATATCGTGGGCTGGCTGGTCGGGCTGTCGCGGCGGCTGACGCAGCTGCCGGATGTGGCGCTGACGTATGTGTTTGACGCGCCAAAAGCGCTGACGGGCGAAGTGGACGGCTACCGCTATTACGGGCTTGTCAACCCCACACGCCCTACGCAGCGGTGCGGCGAAGCCTACACCCGGCAGCTGGAGGATATTCTGCGCAAAGAGCAGCCGGATGTCATTCACCTCTGGGGCACGGAAAATCAGCACACGCTGGCCATGGTTGACGCGGCGGAACACCTGGGGATGCGCGAGCGGATTGTAATTTCCATTCAGGGGCTTCTGTCCATATACGCGGAGCATTATCGCGCTTATCTGCCGGAACACGTCTGCCACGGGCACACGCTGAAGGACTTGGTGAAGGGCAATATCGTCCGGCAGGAAGCAATCTACCGCCGCGTCGGGCAGTATGAACAGGAAGCCCTGCGCAGGGTGCAGCACGTTATCGGGCGCACCGACTGGGATGCTGCCTGCATGGCGGAGCTTGCCCCGCAGGCGGCCTACCATTTCAACAACGAAACGCTGCGGGACGAGTTCTACACCGGCGAATGGTCGCTGGACAGCTGCGAGCCGCACAGTCTCTTCTGCAGTCAGGCGCATGTGCCGCTCAAGGGGCTGCATCTGCTATTGCAGGCGCTGGCGATTGTCCGCAAGCGCTATCCCGATGTCAAGCTCTATGTGGGACGCAAGGACTATGGACGCATTCCGCCGCCTGCGCGCAATGCTTATGAACGGTACATCCATCGTCTGCTGCGCGAAAACGACCTCTACGACCATGTTGTTTTTACCGGAAGCCTGAATGCACAGCAAATGAAGGAGCGGTATCTAAAAAGTCAGGTGTTTGTGCTGCCGTCGAGCATTGAAAACTCCCCCAATTCGCTGGGCGAGGCGATGCTGCTTGGCGTACCGTGCATTGCGTCGGATGTCGGCGGCGTGCGCTGTCTGATGACGCACGGCGTGGAAGGGCTGATTTATCCGGCAGACGACCTGCATTTGCTGGCGCATGATATCTGCGAGATGTTCGCGCATCCGGAAAAAGCAGCGCAGATGGCGCGCGCCGGGCGAGAACACGCTGGAAAAACGCATGATGCGCAGAAGAATCTGGAGATACTGCATCAGATTTATACGGAGATTGCACGATGAAAATCCGAATCACAAAGAACCATGTGGATGCACTCTGCGTGCTGATTGGCGTGCTGGGCATGGGTTCGCTGTATTTTCAGGTGCTGCGAATGCCGCTGATGGCAGCCATGCTGATTGCGTCGATTCTGCTGCTGACGCGGGCGCATCATCCGAAAATCAGCGTCCAGAATGTACGCCTGACGCTGCTGCTGACGGCGGCGCTGCTGCTGACGAGCTTCGTCAACCCGCAGAACGGCATCCACATCAACGATATTGTCATTTGGCTGTGCAACATCGGCTATGTGCTGGTGCTGCAAAGCTGCATCGGGTATCGGACGTATATGCGGCTGTATACCAAAGTCATGCTGGCAGAGGCGGCCATCAGCCTGATTTCCTTCGTCATCGGCGATTTGCTGTCGCTGCCGCTGCCGCTGCTGCACTACGAAGTTTCCAGCGTCAACGGATTTTATCTGACGCCTTATTTTACCTTAGGCTGGCTGAACATCCCGGTTTTCCACCGCAACGCGGGCATGTTCAACGAGCCGGGCAGCCACCAGATTTTCCTGAACTTCGCGCTGCTGTTCCTGATGAGCGACGAAACGCGCATGGGCATGAGCAAGAAGAAATACTGCTGGGCAATTGCGCTGCTGATCGTCACCATCCTCAGCACGCTGTCCACAACAGGCTTTATTTGTCTGGGCGTTGTGCTGCTGACGGTGGCATTCCGCAAAAAGGGCGGGAAAATGGCGCGCAGCATCAAGATGGCGGCGTTCGTTGGGCTGGTACTGCTGTTTGTCATCGAGTCCGTCACGGGCGTGGTGGAAAACAAGATTGTCGGGCGAAATTCCGGCGGTTCGTTCTACACGCGGTGGAACGACACCTTCAGCGGCTTTGAAATCGGGCTGGAATCCCCCATTGCGGGACAGGGCGTTTTCTCGGAACGGAAGGCGGAAATCCTGCTGGAACACAGGGTGCAGAACATTTCCAATGGCTTTGCCGCCTTCGTCATGGATACAGGCCTGATTCTCCCGGCAGTTTGGCTGTGGCTGACGTACCGCGGTATCCGCACCAAATTTGCCAAGGAGCGGCTGCTGTATGTGCTGGGCGTTTTCCTGCTGTATTTCCTGTGCATCAACACGGAGGGCGTTTTCCTGAACATACTGTTTTTGGGGCTGCTGGGCAAGTGGCAGCCGGACGCGGAGGACACGCCTGATCAGCAGGCAAATGCGCGCAGGCAGAGGAAACGCAGGAGGCGCTGCACTGTGCCGCCGGAAAAACTGCGCCTGACGTTTAACACGCAGCCGGAGGACGCGGCGCAGGAGCAGACGGGCGAAACAGGCGGAGAGGAATCATGAACACAGCATCAAGGAGCGAAAACACGGCGCGCAACATCGGCGTGGGCGCAGTGCGGCAGGTGCTCACGCTGCTGCTGGCTTTTGCCGTGCGAACGGTGTTTGTGCGCCGGCTGGGCGCGGATTATACGGGTGTCAACGGGCTGTACAGCAACATTCTGGCCATGCTGTCACTGGCGGAACTGGGCGTGGGCAACGTGCTGGTGTACAGCTTGTACGCACCGCTGCACCGGGGCGACACGGGCGAAATCCAGCACCTGCTGGGCTATTATCGTCGCATTTACCGCCTGATTGCGCTGGCGGTAGCGCTGCTGGGCGCGGCGGTAATCCCCTTCCTGCCGCTCATTATCAGCAGTGAGCTGCCGATGGCACAGCTGATCGTCTACTATGTGCTGTACTTGGCGAACTCCGTGGCATCCTATCTGGTCATCTACAAAACAACGCTGATTCAGGCTGACCAGAAGGCATATTTGCAAAACATGGTTTCCGCCGCGGCGCTGGTGGTGCAGTATGCGGCGCAGATGGCGTGCCTGCTGATTTGGGGCAGCTATCTGGGCTATTTGCTGATTCAGATTGCCTGCACCCTCCTGCAGAACGCGGTACTGAGCCATTTAGCGGACAAGATGTACCCCTTCCTGCGGAAAAAGCAGAAACGTGCGCCGATGCACCGCAAGCAGGAACTGAACGACAACATCCGCTCCATGTTTCTCTACAAGCTGGCGGCAATACTCATCAACAACACGGACAACATTCTGATTTCCGTCATGCTGGGCACGGTGTTCGTCGGCTACTACTCCAACTACGCGTCGCTGACGACGTATGTGACAACGTTCGTTTCCATCGTGATTACCGGCATTTCCGCCAGCTTGGGAAATCTGAATGCCGAGAAGAATTCGGAAAAGTCATACGCCATGTTCCGCAACCTGATTGTCCTCTTCGGGGCGATTACAGGCTTCTGCGTCGCCGCGTACGGCGCGATTGTACAGGACTTCATCCCCATCTGGGTGGGCGAAGAATACCTGATGGACACAGGGACAGTGGCGGCGGTGCTGTTCACATTCTACCTGAGCACCATCGTCGCGCCTGTGTGGATGTACCGCGAAACGCTGGGGCTTTTTCGGCAAATGAAGTATGTTATGTTTATGACGGCGCTGGTCAACATCCTGCTGTCCATCCTGCTGGGGCACTTCTTCGGCGTGGCGGGCATCATCGGCGCAACAGGGCTGGCGCGGCTCTGCACCATCTTCTGGTATGAGCCGAAAGTGCTGTTCCATCGCACCTTCGGGCGCAGCGCTGCCGCGTATTTCAAGGCGCAGGGCGGCCTGCTGCTGCTCAACGGCGCGGTGATGGCGCTGTCGCTGCTGCTGTGCGCGCGGATGGGGCATACGCTGATGTGGATTATCATCAAGGGCATCACCTGCGCGGCGGTGACGGCGCTCCTGTACACGCTGGCGCTGGGGCGGACGGCAGAATATCGCTGGATGCTTGAAAAAGGGCGGAGTTTCTTGCGCAAATGGAGGAAAAAGGCATGATCGATCAGGAAATGCAGCACTGCCGTAAAATTGTGCGTTTTGACCCTACCATCTCAACAGCGAATCAGGGAGATTTCATCATCCGCAACGCCTGTGAGCATGTGCTGCACGACTGCTTTCCTGTGCAGTTGTCCGTCGCCGTGCCGGTTCGGGACAGGCTGTCGAAAGTGTCGATGAAGCACATCGGCAGTGCGGATTACGCATTTGTCTGCGGGACGAATCTGCTTTCCTCGGACATGCGCCGCCAAAGGATGTGGAATATCCGCCTGCGGGACGCGGTGATGATGCGCTGCGGCGATTTGCACAAGCGGGAGCTGCTGAATTTCCGCCTGATTCGTGAGAAATTTCAGCGCACGCATATCATTTTGCTGGGTGCAGGGTGGTATCAATACCAGGACGAGCCAACAGGATACACGAAGCGGATTCTAAAAACGCTGCTGGATGGGCAGTACCTGCACGCGGTGCGCGACGAATACACGCGCCAGCGCCTGCTGAAGCTAGGCATCACGAACGTGCTGAATACGGCGTGCCCGACAATGTGGGGGCTGACAGACGACAAATGCGCGCAGATTCCGACGCACAAGGCGGAACGCGTCGTGACAACGCTGACGGACTACCGTAGCAGCCCGGAGCAGGATGCGCAGATGCTGACCATGCTGCAAAAGTACTATCGCGAGGTGTATGTGTGGCTGCAAGCAGTTGAGGACTACGCCTGCCTGCGCCAAATGGATGCGCGCGTGACGCAGAATTTGCACCTGATTCAGCCGAATCTGCGAGATTACACAGCGCTTTTGGCATCAGGCGGGATTGACTACGTTGGCACGCGGCTGCACGGCGGCATCCACGCAATGAACATGGGCTGCCGAAGCCTGATTCTGGCGGTAGACAACCGCGCAAGCGAAATCGCGAAGGACACGAAGCTGCCCGTCCTGCCCCGCGGCGGGAATTTGGATGTGCTGGAGGAGCGAATCTGTTCCGCATGGGAGACGCAAATTGATTTGCCGACCACGGCAATTCGGCAATGGAAAAATCAGTTCCGCGAGACAGATGCAGAGAAAGCGCCTTGATTTTCGTATAAAATACGGCTTTCTGCGCGGTAAGTATTGACAGCCGACTTGTAATTTGTTACAATATAGCTGGAATTGGGAAAGAGATTGCTATATCCACCGGGAGCACTGCGGCTCGCCGCGAAAAGAAAGATGGAAAGCAGCAATCGCTTGCCATTGGCACAACCATACGTCGTGCCGGAAGATTGCACAGAACAAGGAGTGAGGACGATGAAGGACAAAAAGTGGATGCGAAAGGCATTGTCTTTCCTGCTGGCTGTATTCATGGTAACGGGCAGTATGGGAACAGTGCTGACGGCGGCTGCAGAAGAGCCGGAAACTCCGCCGACGGAAACGGTTGAGGTCGTGCCGACGGAAGCACCGGAAGCAACGGATGTTCCTGAGGTAACGGAAATCCCCGAAGTGACGGATGTTCCCCAAGCAACGGAAGCGCCCGAAGCGACGGATGTTCCCGAAGCAACGGAAATCCCCGAAACAACGGAAGCGCCCGAAATCGTGGACGAAGCAGCCGTAGATTACAGCCGCTCCGTGCTGGATAACGAGTTCTTTGACTCCGGCTTTGCCGCGACGTTCAGCAGCGCACAGCTGTACCTGAATCCGACGGGCGATGAGCTGGTTGGTCGTGTAACCGGCGTAGTGTATGTGACGCATCGTCCGCAGAAGGGTCAGCTGAATGAACGGATTTCCGTCTGCGTGTATGACCAGACGGCTGGCGTTGCATATGGCTATCTGGCGGCGGATGCAGTGCATCCCGTGCCGGAAGAGGGCATTGAGAATCAGCGTCACACCGGTGTTTTCGCGAGCGGCGTGGAAATGCCCAGTGCCCTGCTGGTGCTTGCGGCTGCGACGGAAGAACCTGTGCCGACCCCTGCACCCACGCCCGTGCCGACGGAAGAGCCCGTTGTCGTGCCGACCGAAGAACCTGTTGTCGTGCCGACCGAAGAGCCCGCTGTTGAGCCGACCGAGGAACCCGTTGTTGAGCCGACGGAAGAGCCCGCTGTTGAGCCGACCGAAGAGCCCGCTGTCGTGCCGACCGAGGAACCCGTTGTTGTGCCGACCGAAGAACCCGTTGTTGAGCCGACCGAGGAACCCGCTGTCGTGCCGACCGAGGAACCTGCAGTCGTGCCGACCGAGGAACCCGCTGTTGAGCCGACCGAAGAGCCTGTTGTCGTGCCGACCGAGGAACCCGCGTCGACCCCCGCGCCTACGGACGTGCCGGATGACCTCGAAAACATCGACCGCGCGGATGTGATTATTCCGGGCAAACCGACGTTCGAAATGGACAAGGCGACGGCGGAGTTGGGCGAGAATATCACCTTCACCATCCACACAAAGAACGCCACCAAAATTTTGATGTACATTGACGGCAGCGTCAACCGCTACATCTACGACGTGCCCACCGACACGTCGACGCTTACCATGTCCTTCTCCTCGATGGGGAGCAAGGGGGGCAAGCGCACCATCGCGTTCCAAGCCTACAACGGCAATACGCCCGGCGAAAAGTCCGCTGAACAAACGATTACGCTGACAAAGCCGTCTGTCAAGCCGCAGGTAACGGTAAAGAATATCGACAAGACGACCGTGGGTCTGGGCGAGAACATCACCTTCACCCTGCGCATCAAGAACGCCACGAAGGTGCTGATGTACATCGACGGCAGTGTCAACCGCCGCTTCGAGGACATCACCCCCGACATGACGGAATACACCTTCACCATGTCCTTCTCTTCGCTGGGGAACAACGGGGGCAAGCGCGCCATTGCGTTCCAAGCCTATAACGGCACGACGGCGGGTGAAAAGACCTCCGAACGTGTTGTGACTGTCGCAAACGAAAGCCCGAACAAACCGACCGTGACCAGCTGGAGTTTGAACAAATCCACGGTTGATTTAAACGAAACCATCACCTTCACCATCAACACCAAGAACGCGACGAAGATGCGTGTCTACATTGATGGCAAGCTGAACCGCTACATCTACGACGTGAAGGACGGCGCGACGACGTTCCAGATGTCCTTCTCGACGCTCGGTTCAAACGGCGGCGTGCGCACGGTGGCGTTCCAGCCCTACAACGGCAACACGCCCGGCGCTATGTCCGACACCAAGACGATTACCATCAGCGTGGCGAACAAGCCGCGGGTTGAGCTGCTGAAAATCAGCAATCCGAACGCGACGCTGGGCGAAAATATCACCTTCACCCTGCGCATCAAGAACGCCACGAAGGTGCTGATGTACATCGACGGCAGCGTCAACCGCCGCTTCGAGAACATCACCCCTGATATGACGGAATACACCTTCACCATGGCGTTCTCTTCGCTGGGGAACAACGGGGGCAAGCGCACCATTGCGTTCCAAGCTTACAACGGCGCAGTCGGCGGCGACAAGACCTCCGCAACCACCATTTCCCTGACGAGCGGTTCGTCTGCTGCCCCCGTGATTGCGAATGTCAAGATTGACAAGACGACCGCGGTGCTGGGCGAGCAGATTAAATTCACTGTTTATCTGGACAACGCGACGAAGCTGCTGATGTATGTCGACGGGCAGGTGAACCGCCGCTTTGAGGACGTAACGACCAGCATGTCGAAGTACGAGTTCACGATGTCGTTCTCGTCGCTGGGGAATAATGGCGGCGTCCGTACGATTCAGTTCCAGCCTTACAACGGCACGACGGCGGGCGAAAAGTTTAAGGCGTACACGATTACACTGACGACGACCGTGGTCAACAAGCCGGAAGTCGTCAACTTCACCATGAATCCCAGCCGCGTGAAGCTGAATGTGCCGGTGACGTTCACGGTCAACACCAAGAACGCGACGAAGGTCGTCCTGTATGTGGACGGCAAGGCAAATACCAGCTACCCGACGACTGGCGATGTGACGGTTATCGAGCGCGCCTTCGCTTCGCTGGGCAGCGGCAACGGTGTCCGCACGATTCAGTTCAGGCCCTACTACGGAACGACCGCTGGCGAACTTTCCCCGGCGCAGTCCCTGACGCTGTATGTGACCGACGATCCGCTGACAGTGACCGTTCCTGCCGCGAAGCAGGGCGAGGACCTGACGGTGACGTGGACGGCTGCTGGCGGCGCAACGAAGTATCAGCTGCTGCTGACCACGTCCGACGGCACGGCTGCGCTGCTGGGCGAAACGGCGGCGCTGAACTACACGGTGCCGGGTCTGAAGCTGCTGCAGCCGGGCGACTACACCATCACGATTAAGGCGCTGTCCGGCAATACGGAGTTGGAATCTGTCAACAAGGCATTCACGGTGACAGGCGACTTCGTGTTCGCGGTTCGTGACGACTCGACGAGCATTGTGGTCGTCAAGTACAACGGCACGGCATCGACGCTGACCGTTCCGAGCACGGTGGCGGGTCTGCCGGTGGTGGAAATCGGCGCGCAGGCGTTCGAGGGCAACACGAAGCTCAAGAGCGTAACCCTGCCCGCGACGATTGAAATCATTGGCCGCCGCGCGTTTGCGGAATGCAAGAACCTGCTGGAAGTCAAGTAAGGGTTCATTGGGATTACGAAAGCCGGGGATTGCTGGAAAGGCAGTCCCCGGCTGTTTTGCTGCGAAAAAAACATACTTGCGATTGACGTTTCCCTGCCTATCTGCTATCATAAGATAAGCGCCCGCTATATGCCGCACACAAAAGGAGGTATGCCCTATGGAGCAGCTTGAAGTTCTGACCGAAGTGCAGGATTTGCGGAAGGTTTGGCCGCATGAAGCACTGGATTTTACGCCGTGGCTGGCGAAGGATGAGAACATCGCGATTCTGGGCAATGAAATCGGCATGGAAATTGCAGTCGACGGAACAGAATCTGCTGTGGGCGATTTCAGCGTGGATATTATCGCGACCGATATTGCAACGGGGCAGAAGGTTATCATCGAAAACCAGCTGGAAGATACCAACCACGACCATCTGGGCAAACTTATCACCTACGCTGCCGGGAAAGATGCGCAGACGATTATCTGGGTGGTAAAGCACGCACGCGAGGAACACCGCGCGGCGATTGAGTGGCTGAATAACCACACGGATGATGACATTGGCTTTTTCCTGTGCGAAATCCACCTGTATAAAGTCGGCAGCTCCAATCCTGCGGTGAAGTTCAGCGTGATTGAGAAGCCGAATGACTGGATTAAGAGCGTCAAGAAAAATCAGCAGCAGACAGAAAGCCAGCAGTTCCGCTTGGATTACTGGACAGCCTTCAATGAATATGCGTATGCAAACGCGCAGTTCGCAAGGCAATTTGGCAAGCGAAAAGCATCAAACAAAATGTGGATGAACCTGAGCATTGGCTCATCTGTTTATGATATTTGCTTACGCGCGGTTAAAACAGAAAATCTGCTTGTTGTTGAACTGTATATTCGCGGCGACAAGGACCTTTATCATCAGTTATTTGAAAAACAGAATGCCATTGAGCAGGAATTGGGCGTTGCGCTTGACTGGCGGGAACTGCCGGAAAAGAAAGCAAGCCGCATTATGCTGACACGACAGGTCGATTTTGACAATCGCAGCGCGTGGAATGCACAGTTTGACTGGATGATGGAGATGTCACTGAAATTCAAGAAAGTATTCAAGAAGTACCTATAATATGAAAATGCCCCCTGAAGCCATGCCTCCGGGGGCATTTTTCAATTTTCCTGCGTTATCTGCTTGCCCTTTTTCCCTTCTCCATTTTCCACAATTCTTCCACCGAAAACTCCGCATGGCAGTTCGGGCAGGCAAAATACGGATTGCGGAAGTCAACTGTGCCAATCATCCTGCCGTCTTCCGTGGAAAAATCGTAGTTCTTCGCTTCTTCGGAACGGGAGTTCACCAAATGATGCGCCGTTTCCACTGTGAGTGCTGCCTTGCAGTGCGGGCAAAAATGCTTCTTCATGAACACAAAGATAGGATGCGTGACGGTGTACTTGATATTTTTCATCAGGGCAGCCTCCTTCCCCCTTGATTGTAGCAAAAGCAGCAGATTTTCGCAAGCCTCTCTATTCCCCCTGAAATAATAACGCAAAATCCCCCGGAAGCCCATACTTCCGGGGGACAAACTATCTTATTCCGCCTTTGCGCTCTCTCTTGTATAATTCAACAGCCCGCCATAGAGGATGCAGCCCTGCTGGCGCGCGGTCAGCGGCATCAGGACAATGTAATCCTCGTCCTTCGTGTCGTTATGCAGCACGAACGTGTCGCTGCCGCTTTCCACCGTCTCGCGGACGTTCGGCAGGCTCAGCGTGTCGCCCTGCGCGATGCGGTCGTAATCCGCCTCATTCTGGAACGTCAGCGGAAGAATGCCATTGTTGATGAGGTTCGCCTGATGGATGCGGGCGAACGACTTCGCGACGACAGCGCGGATGCCCAGATACAGCGGGACAAGCGCGGCGTGTTCGCGGCTCGACCCTTGCCCGTAGTTCATGCCCGCAACGAGGATGCCGCCGCCTTCCTTCTTCGCGCGCGCCGGGAACGTCGCGTCCACGGGCGTCAGGCAGAAGTCCGACAAGTACGGCACGTTCGAGCGGAACGGCAGGAGCTTCGCATCCGACGGCGCAATGTGGTCGGTGGTGATGTTGTCCTCCATCTTCAGCAGCACCTTGCCGGAAATCGCGTCTGCCAGCGGCTTGCCCAGCGGGAAGGGCTGAATGTTCGGGCCGCGGACGACCTCCACCGTGTCCTCTTCGCCCGGCGCGACCGGGGGAATGACCAGATTGTCGTTGACGGTGTACGTCTCCGGCATCGGGATGTCGAGGTCAATGTCAAGGCAGCGCGGATCCGTCAGCACGCCAGTCAGCGCCGTGACAGCCGCCGTCTCGCAGGAGACCAGGTAAATACCGGCGGATTTGGTGCCGCTGCGGCCGTAGAAATTGCGGTTGTTCGTGCGAACGGAGACGGCGTTCGTGCGCGGCGACTGCCCCATGCCGATGCACGGCCCGCAGGCGGATTCCAGAATGCGCGCGCCCGCCGCAATCATGTCCGCCAAAGCGCCGTTGCGCGCCAGCATCGTCAGCACCTGCTTCGATCCGGGGCCGATGACAAGGCTCACGTCCGGGTGCACAGTCTTGCCCTTCAAAATCCGGGCGACGCGCATCATGTCGGTATAGGAAGAGTTCGTGCAGGAACCGATAAACACCTGATCGACCTTAATCGGGCCGCACTGCTTGACGGTTTCCACGATGTCAGGCATATGGGGCTTCGCGACGAGCGGCTCAAGCGCGGTCAAATCAATGTCGAGGATTTCGTCATACGCCGCATCCGGGTCTGCGGACAGCGGCACGAAGTCCTGCTCGCGCTGCTGCGCTTTGAGGAACGCATGGGTCACTTCATCCGACGGGAAGATGGAGGTCGTCGCGCCGAGTTCCGCGCCCATGTTCGTAATCGTTGCACGCTCCGGGACACTCAACGTTTTCACGCCGTCGCCGATGTACTCCATCACCTTGCCGACGCCGCCCTTGACGGTCAGCCGGCGCAGGACTTCCAGAATAATATCCTTCGCCGCAACGCCGTAGGACAGCTTGCCATGCAGGCGCACGCCGACGACACGCGGGCACGCCAGATAATACGCGCCGCCGCCCATCGCGACCGCAACGTCCAGTCCGCCCGCGCCGATGGCAAGCATCCCAATACCGCCACCCGTGGGCGTATGGCTGTCCGAGCCGAGCAGCGTGTAGCCCGGCACGCCGAAGCGCTCCAGCTGTACCTGATGGCAGATACCGTTGCCGGGCTTAGAGCAGTAAATGCCATGCTTTTTCGTCACCGTTTGGATGTAATAGTGGTCATCCGCATTTTCAAAGCCAGTTTGCAGCGTGTTATGGTCAATGTACGCCACGGATTTCTTTGTCTTGACACGCTTGACGCCCATCGCCTCGAATTGCAGGTACGCCATCGTGCCGGTGGAATCCTGCGTCAGCGTCTGGTCAATGCGGATGGAGATTTCCGAGCCGGGAATCAGTTCACCGCTGAGCAGGTGCGCGGACAGGATTTTCTGGGTCAGATTCATCGCCATGAGGAAAGGACTCCTTTCATAATATGCACAATGCCCAAACGGGCGAAAACAGACGAATGAACAGCTTCATGATACAGGATTCGGCGCGGTGCGTCAATGCTTTCGGGCGGAAAGAACACAAAAAGCGCAGGCTATGAAAAACTCGCCGGATGTTTTAGACATACAGCCTCTTGACAGCAAAGCTCCTATATGGTATTATTTGAAGTAAACTACTATATAGGAGCATTTGCATGAAAATGAACGGCGGATTTCTTGTTACCAAAATAAAACAGCTTGGAGACCGAATTTTTGAGAAGATTCTCAGCGAAAAGAATATTGATGCGTTCAATGGAGCCCAGGGGCGCATTCTTTATGTGCTGTGGCAGGAGGATGGTATCTCAATCAGGTCACTCTCGACTAAATGCGGATTAGCGATAACATCTCTTACTACGATGCTGGAAA